>Ga0209554_1000929_pt1 | contig 23500 bp, 20 predicted proteins | sample MarorgKNORR_S2LV_5_FD_188221 | JGI IMG/M metagenome (GOLD analysis project Ga0209554, IMG submission 188221) | Marine microbial communities from the Southern Atlantic Ocean, analyzing organic carbon cycling - Bottom_A/KNORR_S2/LV (SPAdes) (version 2) | ecosystem: Environmental > Aquatic > Marine...
ACGTGGAGGTCGGCGGCGCGGACGACGCGCTGGTGGCTGCCTTCCAGTTCAAGACGTCCTGCACGGTGCGGGTGCTGGTGGTATCCGGTGGCGACGTCGACGACACCGGAGCGGCGGCGGGGCAGCTCTCGGGCCTCGGCGACGTTTCAGCTGAAGCGTTCTTCTACATCAACCGGACGCCGGGGCTCGACGCGCTGCGGGCCTACGATGTCGTGCTGGTGTTCCAGAACGGCCTGTTCAACGAGGCGGTGGAGCTGGGTGCGGAGATCTCGGAGTTCGTGAGTCTGGGCGGAAACGTGGTCTTTGCGTCGTTCTATTGGCAGGGGCGGAGCGACAGTGGCTTCGGCAGCCCCGGTTGGGGATCCCTGGAGGGACTGGATCCGTTCAGGAGCATCGGTGGGGCGGTGTACCGGGCAGGGTCGCTGGGCGCGGTCACCGATCACCTGCTGACAGCCGGTGTGTCGACGCTGACGTCGTCGAGCTACTGGGGTGGCGTGGCCGCGAAGGGCGGAACCACCGTGGTGGCGAGTTGGGCCGACGGGACCCCGCTGGTGGGCTACGTGAGGGGCTCGGCGGACCAGCGCATGGTGGCCGTGAGCCTGTTCCCCGGTGGGGGCGGCGGTGATGTGGCCGTGCTGTGGGGGAATGCGGTGCGGTGGGCTGGGGCGGCCGGTGGGCCGGCGCGGTCGGGGGTGGTGGTTAGCGGGAACAACTGAGGAGAATCTGTTCTCTTCGACCTAGGCGTTGCACAGCCTCCATTACTGAGAGAAGATTGGCGGTGCCCGCCGGAGTGCGGGACATCCCACGCAGAGAGAAGACTTCCGTGATTCACTTCTTCAAGAAGCTCTGGCTCGTCGTCGTGACGGCCCTCATTCCGGGCGCCGCCACCGCTCAGGCCCCCGCCGGCCTGGAGGATCTGGTGCTCATGCCCGGCGACGCCATCTTGGTGACGATCTGGCGAGAGCCGACCCTCAGCGGCGAGTTCCTGGTGGACCATAGGGGAATGGTGACGCTGCCCCTGCTGGGGGAGCGGTCGGTGCGGGGCGAACCCTGGCCCCAGATCAGGAGCAGCCTTCTGGAGGGATACGCGCACGAGTTGCGGAACCCTTCCATCGAAATCACGCCGCTCCGGCGCATCTACGTGCTGGGCGAGGTGGCGGCGCCCGGCCTCTACCCCGTAGACCCGACGATATCCCTTGCCGGCGTTGTGGCCATGGCGGGTGGTGCCGGACCGGACGGAGACCTCAGGCGTGTCCAAGTGTTCCGCGAGGGGTCCCTGCTCACCCGCGAAGTGCTTCCTGCGAGCTCACTGGCCTCCGTCGGCATCCGCTCAGGCGATCAGGTCTTTCTGGGGAAGAAGCCATGGGTGGAGCGCAACAGCACCTTCCTGGTCACGGCGTTGCTCTCGGCCACGAGCGTCATCGTCAGTCTGGCGATGCGGTAGCGGGTCACCACGGCAGTCCTCGGACGCCGAAGCTCACGTTGAGGTTCAGTGCGTCGTCTCCGGCCACGAGATTTCGATCCAGATTCCAAATTCCCGCTACGCCGAACGCGAGTTCCCACCCCTCCCTGAACAGCACCTTCTCATAGCTGGCGCCATACTGGACGTCTGCGGCGGGCTCGTCGGCCGCCCCTCCCTGCGCAAGCGCGTCCTGCCCGTTTCGCCAGTCCATCCGTAGCCTGTAGAATAGCTCCAGGGACCACCGGCCCGCTGGGTCGTACCGATCATACCCCAACGTGAATCCCGAGCCGCCATAGGCCGTCGGTGAAGCGAGAACCTGGCCTCGGTGCGTGTGCCCCTGCCGCGCCCCATAATGGCGGTAGCGTGACAGCGGGTTGATCACGTAGCCGGGCATGAGGAACCGGTCTCCCCGCTCGCTATGGTGAGCCTGAGCGCTCACGACTTCGCCCCGGATCACCGAGATCCGCTCGTGCGACGACGCGCGTACTCGTTGGATGCCGAACACACGAGCCATCAAGTCGTCGGGTTCCACGAACAAGTGGCGAAGGTCACGGGTGAAGTCCTCCCGGATCACCTCGGAGTACACTTCGATGCCCGCCGAACTGAAACGCCACCGAAAGAAGGCGCCAGCGATCTGGTTCTCCCCTTCGGGATTGGACTCGAGATCGCCCGTGCTTACGCCCGTTCCAAAGGGACGGAGCAGCTCACGCACTCCGATCCCGCCCTCTGGCCATATGCCCTGAACAAACCGCCCGGCCCCGATCTCCAGACCATCGATGCCCCCGGGCAAGAGCACGAGCACCGCACCCGATACAAACCGCCTCGTCTCCTCCACAGTAATCGGAGAGAAGTCCGACTGCCCCAACCCACCGGCGATGAACTTCCCATGGACTCGCCCGATTCCGATGTCCAGGGGCCGACTCGACTGGACATACGCATGCGGGAAGCCTCCCGCATTCCTGCCCAGGAGCAGTGGATACGAGATGGAGGGCCCCCAGTGCTGGCTCGCCGTCGTGAAGCCCACGGCGACGGGGCCCAGACCAGCCCCGATGCCCGACCATCCACCGCCCACCCTCACGAAGGCCCCATCGGATGGCCGCTGCGGCTTGTCGATTGCGTTGGGGTTGATGGGGTCGCGGAAGCGCCCCTCCCCGGACATTCCGTTGGGCACCAGATCGAAGTCGGCGTTCTGGCTGAAGAGGATCTCGGGAACGAAACGTGCATAGAGCGGTCCCACGCGAGCCACGACCCCACCTCGCACGGCGAGGTTGATCCCCCTCCCTGCCCACAACGCGCCGTCGTTCTCGCCAAACGGATACGCCGAGTTGGCCGTGAGGGAGCTTTCGGCACGAGCCCAGCCGATGGACGGAGACGCCTCAGCATCGGCTGGCACGGTGAAGGCTCCCTCCCAGGGGTGCCGTCCCGTAGGCACGAGGCGCTCGCTTTCCCCTGGCAGGAAGCCGCGCACGGACCAGGGGTAGTCGGGCGCGAGCCCCGCGACTTGAAGAACCCTCAGATACCGCTCCTCCTCACTGCCCACCTGGAGGCCCTGGGAGAGGTCCCAGCGGGCCTGTGCAGTCAGGTCCATGGCGCCCGTTCCGAAGACGGCCAACGCGCCAAGGGCCGCAGCGAGACAGAGCTTCGGGTGCGTCGCGGTGGGAATGGGTCGGTGCTCCTGAAGTCCGGTAGCGGCGGGGTTCGCGGATGTCGTCCAACCACAAATGACGTTATCTACCGTCCGTGTCCAGTCCCAAGCCACTCCTCCGCTGGGTCGTCGTTTGTCTTCTGACCCTCCTCACCCCCGGCAAGAGCTGGGGGCAACAGCTGTCCGTGTCGGGCATCCCGATTCTGGCCGACGAACACGAAGATAGAATCCGCATCGGCCAGCTTCTTGGTGAGGACGGGACGGAGGGCTTCCTTCTGCGCACGCCTTCGTCTCTCCTGGAACAAGCCCTGGGGCAGGCAGACTCCGCGTGGTCCGTCACCCTTCTGGCGCCGGCAATCCGCACCGTGTGGAACTCGGATCTACCGTTCTCCCTGAACGACGGGCCCCTCTGGGCCGGGCGAGGGCTGAACACCATCGCGACAGCCGGGGTCAGGGTCAGCGTCGGCCCCGCGACACTTGTGCTGGCGCCCCAGTTCCTCCGCCAGGAAAACAGACCCTTCCAGTACATCCCCTATCCCCCGGACTCCGATCCTTCGCGGGATCAGTACGCGAATCCCTACCATCCCCTGCCGGAATCGCTGGACCTGCCGGTTCGCTTCGGGGGGGAGGCTATCACCGAGGTCCGGCCGGGACAGAGCAGTCTTACTCTGGCCGTGGGATCTCTCTCTTTCGGCCTGGCCACGGAGAACGCCTGGTGGGGACCGGGAATCCGGAACGCAATCCTGTGGAGCAGTCAGGCAGAGGGCGTGCCGCGGGCGTTCCTTCGGACCAATCGCCCTCTGGAGACACGGCTCGGAGCCTTCGAGGGGAACTGGATCCTCGGCCGCTTGGAGGAGTCCGACCATTTCGATCTGGACTCGTCCAACGATCAAAGAACGCTGAGTGGCCTGGTCCTCACCTTTTCGCCGGCCTTCGACCGGGGGCTCACCCTCGGCATGGCCCGCATGGTGTACGCCCCTCTGGCAGAAGGGAAGTCGGGCTTTGGGGCGGCGCTGGACTTCATGAAGAGCGTGGGCAGGCCCAACCAAGTGCCCTGGAGCGAGACCGGGGACCCGTGGGGGAATACGGAGGAGCCGCTCCCGGTGCCGGATCCCGCACCGGACCAGATCTTCGCCGTCTTCGCCCGTTGGGTCTTTCCCGCCGCCGGCTTCGAGGCCTACGGCGAGTGGGCCCGATTTGAGGAACCAAATGGCCTCAGGGACTTCCTGAGGTTCCCCCAACACACCCAGGGATACTCTGTGGGGCTGCAGTGGGTGGACCGGAAGGCGGAGACTGCCCTCCTCCGGTTGCAGGCCGAGCTCACCAACCTGGAGCCCAGCGCCACCTGGAGGCTCCGGAATGTGGCCAGCTCGTATGCCAGCCGAGTGGTCCCGCAGGGCTACACCCATCGTGGGCAGGTCCTCGGAGCCGCCATCGGTCCCGGATCCTCCAGCCAGTGGATGGCCCTGGACTGGATGGACGGGGCCTGGCGCCTGGGAACGTTCGGCGGTCGGATTCGCTGGGACGCCGCGGCCCACTTTCTGAATGTCGTCCCCCAACCGAAGCGGGAGGACGTCTCCCTCTTCTGGGGAGTCAGAGGGGGGCTGGACTTGTGGGGTTGGGTGGTCACGACCGAGCTTACCCACGGCGTCCGTCTCAACTACCTCTTCCAGACCTTCTGGGCCGACGTTGTTACCGGGAGGGCCGAAGGGGTGGACATCGCCAATACCACACTCTCCCTGACGTTGTCGAAGCTCACGACGAGGTAGACCCGTGACCCTGAGGGAACTCCTCTTTCGCTTGCTCAGGCACTGGATTCTCATGTGTGCCGTTGCGGGGGCCATTCTGGTCACCGTCGTGGTATGGACCCTGCTCACCACCCCCCGTTTCCAGAGCACGGCCGTCCTCCGCATCATGGACCAGAGCCAGCAGCTCGGCGTGATGGACCAGCTGGCGGATCTCCCGGGTGCAAGCCTCATGGGATTCGGGCGGGACGATCTGGAGACGGAGATCGGGGTTCTCCGAAGCTGGCGTATCACCGAAGCCGTGGTGGACTCCCTTGCCCTCATGGTCCAAGTGGAGAAGCCCGCCGGCCTTCGCCGTACGGTTCTGGACGTTGTGGCCCAGGGGGACCCTGATCGCCAGGGAACGCTCACCCTCCGGTCGCAGGGGGCATCCGGCTACACGGTCCGGGTGAAAGAGCCCCACGAGCCCGCCGTGGACCTCCCGCCCGTTCAGCCGGGAGGGGAGGTGGAGTTCGCCGGATATCGACTGCGTCTGGCGCCGGGGTTGGCCGAGGATCCTCCCGGGAAGATCCGCATCGAGATCCTACCCAGGTACGAAGCGGTGAAGACGCTTCGGGAAGATCTGGACATTCGCCGCCAAGAAGGAGGCTCCCGCCTGGTGGGCATCTCCTACACCGTCCCCGACCGGGAGGTGGCGGCGGCGGTAGTGAACGGCCTTCTGAACGAATACGTGACCTACAAGACCGGAGCCGAGAGTTTCGAGGGACGAGCCACTGCCCAGGATCTCGGGGAAGAGGTGGAGAACTTCGCCCTCCAGTTGGCCGAGGCGGAGGAAAGGCTCCGCCGGTATCAGGAGACACACCAACTGGTGGCCCCGGAGGAGCAGGCCACCCAGCAAGTCCGTCGCGTGGCCCAACTCCAACTTCAGGATGATGCCCTCCGAGTGGAGCGGGAGGCCCTTTCCCGCCTCCTGGACCTCGTCTCGGAGCGAGCCGGTGCCACCGATCCTGCCGCCTATCGGCAGTTGGCCACCTTTCCCACCCTCATCTCCAACCGGGGCATTCAGGATCTCCTGTTGGTTCTCCTGGGCCTGGAGAACGAACGCTCCGCCCTCCGGAATCGGCGCACGGAAGAGAACCGCGACGTCCGCCAGCTTACGGAGCGGATCCGGGAGTTGGAAACCCAGCTACATCGGCTGGGCATCGGCTATCTGGAGAGCCTCGACGGCCAACTTACCGCCACCGGAGAGGCCCTGGATCGCTTGAACTTGGAGTTGGAAGCTCTCCCCGAACTGGAGATGGGGTACTTGCGGCTCCTCCGGGACAGAACCGTGCTCAGCGAGGCGTATCTCCTCGTCGAGCGACAACTACGCATGACGGAGGTGCAGAACTCCATCCGGAGCGAGGGTGTGCGCATCGTGGATGTGGGGCTGGTCGCCCACGAGGACGACCCCGAGTACCCCAAGCCCCTGGTGAACCTCTTCCTGGGGCTGGTCCTGGCTATGGCTGCGGGGTTGGGTGCAGGTCTTGTCCGGGATCTCTGGGACGGATAGTCGTTGCGCCGCGAGCCGTCCAGGCCAGCATGCACACCAGCCAGAGAACGGGGCCGTTGAACGCCTGGTAGAACAGGTTGAACGCGACAAGCGCCACCACCATGGGCGTGAAGGGACCTGGACGCACCAGAGGGTAGGCCAAGATCAAGAGGAAGATGAGGAAGGCGAACACCCCACCCTCCACGAGCAGCGTCACGTACGCGGAGTGGAAGTTCCCGTACTTGTTTCCGGGGAACATGTCCTGGAGCGTCAGGTGTGCGTTTCCGTACCCGATGCCGATGACTGCCCGCTTCAAGGTAGCCGTGTGTTCCTCCACCCCCCTCGCTATCAGGTGAAAGTGATCCTGGGTGGAGCGCTCGCTCAGTGAGAATCTGTCCCCCAGGGGCTCCAGACTCTCCCACACCGCTTCATTGATCTCGGGAAGGGCCAGGAGCCCGCCTGCCCCAATGACCAGGGCCACGAGGGCCGACCCGAGCTGGCCTCGCGTAATGCGCAAAGAGCCCCTAAGCATCCAGGCCGTGACCAACAAGCCGGCCCCTGCCCCAAGCGTGGAGCGGGAAAGAGTGAGGAGCGCCATGAGGACGCCGGCCCCCAACCAGATCCGCCGTCGCAGGCCCGGCCTGCCGAACTCGGCCAAGCAGAAGAGGAAGAAGAGAACCGCCATCCCAGTCCGGTTGGGATCCACGACAGACCCGGTGAAGCGGGGGATGATCCCTCCGTACGTGCTGGGCTCCAGCGAGAGCGTCGCCGGCCCGATCCGGAGGAGAAAGGTGTCGGAGAACAGAAGCGCCACGATTCCCAACACGGCGAAGACCAGCATGAGGGCCAGCCCGAGTTCCGCTCCTCGGGCAAGCACCCGACCGGCCCTCTCCTCGGAGACGAGGACCAGAGCTACGACGGAAGCTCCCCCCGAGACGGCGAGGAAGTGGACGACCCGCCGAAGCGACAGAGCGGGATCCAACGCGAGTAGAGAGGAGACGAGGAGGACCGATACGAGCGCCAAGAGGGACACGGCGAACGGGCGGGCATTGGCCGGGAACTCCAAGTCGTCTCTGCGGGCGAGCATCCTGAAACCCAGGAGCAGGAGAACCAGAGGCGTCAGGGCCAGGTAGGGCGTGAGAATGAAGCCCGCCATGCCCCCCAACAGATCCACACGGTCCGTGGGGAGGGTGGCCACCCAGAGGACGAGGAGGACCTCCAGGCCTACCGGCATGGGCCGGGCGTTCCCTCGCATCAACGCAGTCTCCTCGTAGGGCTCATGGGTCACACGCGCCCCTGATCCTGACAGGATGCCGCGGTCGCATCAACTAGATCCCTCTCCGCGGGGAACAGAATCACTGAACTTCGGCGCCGGGGGTCCAGCCTGGAGCATCCATCCTCCACCGTCCTTGGCATTCCTTGGCGGCTCTTCGTGTCCCTGGTGGGCGCTACCGTCCTGCTCAGGCTGGCTCTGATTCTCTACCTCAGGACCTGGCTTGGCGACGCCGAAGCTTACGAGCACGAAATCGTCGCCCAGTCACTGGTTGCCGGAGAGGGCTTCCGCTTCTTCTTCTTCTCCGACCAGGCGCTCCCTTCCAGCCACCAGGCCCCGGCGATCCCCTTTCTCCTCGCTGGAGCCTACCGGGCCTTCGGTGCCGGTAGCGTCTGGGCCCGTCTCGCCGTGGAGTGCATTCAGGCGGGGATGGCCGGTCTGGCGGTGGCCGCAGTGGGGATCATGGCCCACCGGTGGTGGGGGCCGCGAGCGATGATCCTGGCCATGCTGGGGTTCATGCTCTACCCCGCGTTCATCTACATGCCCACGAGGATCCAGGCGGTGGGCTGGTCCACCACTTTCCTGCCCCTCTTCCTGCTCGGTTTCGTCGGGCTTCACGAACGACCCCGTCGGCTGGGCTGGGCGGCGCTGGCGGGATTGGCAGGGGGGATTGGGATTCTGGGTGAGCCCATCCTGGCGGCGCCGTTCGGGACCTGCTGGCTCTGGTTGGCCTGGCGGTCGTGTCGCCCGACCCCCGGCGTGGGTGAGGCCCGGGCCCCATCCCTCTCCAGGAGGCTGCGCGGGGCTGCGGTGGTCCTGGCTGTTTCGGCGGCCGTCGTATCGCCGTGGCTCGTCCGGAACGTGGCGGTCCACGGCCAACTCACCTTCGTGAAGAGCTCGTTCTGGTACGTGTTTTGGCAGGGAAATCACCAAGGTGCATCGGGAACCGACAAGCTCCGGGTGAGCCCGGAGATTCGGGACCGTCTGGCCTGGCAGCCAGGAGTGGGGCGGGAGACAGAGGCTCTTCTGAACAGCGCCCGGAAGGAAGCGGTGAGCGTGGACACGAGCCTCACCCAGGAGGACCTGGACCAACTCTTCGCCTATTCCACCGAAGCCGAAAGGATGGACTGGTTTGGCGACCGGATTCGTGAAGAGCTGGGGCGAGACCCCCTCCACTATACCCGTATCAGCCTCCGACGGCTGGGGATGCTTGTCTGGTTCGACGACACCAATCCCCGATCCTTCGTCCTGCCCTACAGGCTGCCCTACCTGCTGCTGGCCCTCCTGGCACTCGTTGGACTGGCGCTCATGGTCCGGAGCCGGCCCCTCCCCGCCGGCTTCGTGTACTGGTTCGTGTCCCTCGGCAGTCTCTTCCTGGTGCATTCTCTCATCATCACCTCGGCCCGGTTCCGTCTCCCCATGGAGGCCCTGTACGTCTTGCCGGCGGCCCTCGCCCTGAGCCGCATGTCAGCGCTCTTGCCCCCGTCCAGGTCATCCGGCAGACTCACCGAGTAGGTCAATCCCTGTCCTCCTCTCAGCCCAAGGCTGAGCGAGAATGGTCCGTCGGATCACCCAGGTCGTCTTCTCGATCCTCCTCTTGGGAGGATGCGCCGAACTGGTCACGGACATCCTGGAATACGGATCGGTGGTCGTAGAAACCCGTCGCCGTTCCGGGGACCCTGTTGCCGGTGTCCGCCTGACCCTCTTCACAGGAGCCAGGGTCATGGCCACCGGCCAGACCGGGGCCGACGGGCGCTTCCTCTTTGAGAACCTCCCGCCCGATGGATACGGGGTGTACGCTGAGCCTCCGGAGGGGTACGCTCGCCCAGAGGAGATCCTGGGGGGGGCCTCTGTGGCCACCTTTCATGACGGACTGGGCTTGGAGGAGGGGGAGCAGAAGACCGCCACGTTCACCTACGTGAAGATCGGCCCCGGGGCCATTTCCGTCACTGTGAGGGGGCTCGACGGGACCCCCGTGCCCGGCATTCCCGTGACCCTGTACCGGCCCACAGGACCGGAAGGAAAGGGGGTCTCCGGCGCCGATGGTGGCGTCCGCTTCGACCCCGTCCCCTTCGGGAACTGGGGCGTGGCCTTGTTGGATCTACCGGCCGGTTTCCTCGATTGGGACGAGGGGGCGCCCTTCCTCGACGGCATCCCCATCGAAGAGGGCTCAGAGGAAGCGGTGGCCTTCACCCTGGAACCGTGCCAGGGTACGCTGGCCGCCCGCGTGGTTGATCCCAATGGCGCTCCGGTGGCCGGCTATCCCGTTCAACTCTACAACGCGAGCGTGGTTCTGGAGGAGGGGGTCACCGGAGCCGATGGAGTCCGGAGCTTTGGGCCTCTCGGCTGCCTCGAGTTCGGGATGAGGTTGGGGCGCTTGCTGCCATGGCTCTTCGACGAAGGTCCCCAGAAGGACTTCTTCGACGGCATCCGCGTCACCCGTGGAAGCCTGCAGACGTTCCGATTCGAGGTTGTTCGGTGCGCCGGGATGGTCAGGATTCGCGTCGAGGACCTTGGGGGCGTTCCGGTCCCCGGTGCCGGCCTGACCCTGTATACGTCCCAGGGTGAGGTGGCTCGAGGTATGACGGATGCCACCGGCGCGTTCGGCTTTCCCGATGCCGCATGTGGCGTGCAGTACGGGGTGTCCGTCCAGCCTCCTTCCGGCTTCACCGTGACAGAGGGGCGGGGCTCCAGCTTCTTCGACGGAATCATGCTGGAGGACGGGGAGCAGACCTCTCTGACCTTCCGCCTCGCCGCCGGCTGACAGCACGCCTACTGGCCCTTCTCATGCCCTGAGGACGAGCGCGAGATTCCTGAGCACGCCGTGCTCTCTCAGCATCCTGAGGCGGAGGACCCGGACCTTCCTCGCGAGCGTGCCCAGATGGGGAATTTCGGCGAAGTCCCGGAGCATCGCGCACTCGGCGTCCGTGAGCTGCGGGTTGTATCGGTCGAGGAAGGCCGCCGCCTGCGTGGCGGCCTGCGCCATCTCCCGGCGGAGCTTTCCTGTACGTCCCAGCGCGCCGACGCCCCTTCGCAACCGAGCCCTCCACGCGGGTCCTTCAACTTCGTACTCACCGGTCACGTTCCCTCCATGCCTGCGGTAGAGCACCGTCACGTCGTCCAAGGCCACAATCCGCCCGAAGCGGCACGCCACGAGTGCCATCCACCAGTCCTGGCTCGCCGCTTCGGGAGGAATCGGCAGGATTAGATCCAGCATCTCCCGGTTCACCAGAACGGTCGGGCCCGTGGCGACGTTCTGCACCATGATCCGCCTCAGCGGCGTCGGTTCCGGCTCGATCCCGAGGAAGGACCACAGCGAATCGTGTAGCACCTCGAGACGAGCGTCGGTGACGGCCAGGTCCGTGTGAAGGAGAATGGGCCCTGGAGCCTCTCCCTCCGCCTCGCGCATCTCGTTCAGCGAGACTTCGATCTTGCTTGGAAGCCAACTGTCGTCGGCATCCGCCGTGAAGATGAGGCGGGCGTCCTCTGGGAGATCTTCCAGCAGCGTCGAGAAGCTCCTCGCCCGGCCCATGCGTTCGCCGCCCGGCGTCCGCAGGCGAATACGGTGGTCCGCATCCGCCATCCGGCGGAGGATCTGGGCCGTCCCGTCCTCGGAGCCGTCGTCCCGGACCCAGAGCCGCCAAGCGTCATGTGTCTGGGTCTGGATGCTCTGGATCTGCTCCTCCACCCACGGGGCCCCGTTGTACACGGACAGGACGATGTCCACGCAGGGTGCGCTCATTTGAGCACCGGGAGCGCGAAGGGCCACAGTCGTCCCCCCTTGGACAGGAAGACCAGAATCAGGCCACCGGCAACGAGGACCTCGGCGATGGCGATGGAGACCGCCATGCCCAGGGCTCCATAGCGGGGAACGAGCAGCGCGGCCAGCAGGATGTTCAGGATCCCCGCTGCAACCACCAGGCGGTAGAAGGGGCGCTCGAGGCCCGCGGGGAGCGCCCACTGGATCCCGAACAGTGTTCCGATGGCGATGAGAGGAGGCAGGACCGAGAGAACCCGCAGGACCGGGACCGCTTCCCCGTACTCGGGGCCCAGCAGGACCCTCACGAGGATCGGCGCGGCACCGAGCGCCGTCACCCCCATGATCATGCCCAGGGACACGAACAGCACGAGGCCCGTCAGGAGGAGTCTGCGCGTCTCTTCCGGATCGGTCGCCGCCGATCGGATGACCCTGGGAAACAGCGCCTGCGAGAGCGGGTGAAGCAGGTTGATCGCCGCGCGGATGATCTTCTCGGCTCCGCCGAAGAAGCCGACCACTTGCGGGGTCGCCAGAAGACCCAGAATGAAGGCGTTGGCCTGAAGAAAGAGACCCGACGAACTCCGGAACACAAAGATCTCAAAGGACTCGCGCAGCGTTCGAATTGATTGGGCGAGCCGCGGGGCGCGGAATGGAAGCTCTCTGTACATGAGCATCGTCAGGAAGCACATCGCCACCGTCATCGCCACCGCCTGCAAGGCCAGAACCCGCCATGCGTGGCCGGGATGGTGTACGAGCACGAAGATCCCCAGGGCCGCGACGACCTTGGCTCCCGTCTCGGCGATGGCCGGGGCTCGCACCCGCTCCATACCGAGAAAATACCACGCCGGGCTGTAGCCACGCACCATGGCGAACACGCAGGCCCAAACGAGCAACGCCGGCTGCTGCCGGAAGATGGGTATGAGCCAGAACATGGCGAGTACCGCCGGAAGCAGCCCCAGAAGGAGAATCAGCTTTCCTCCCTGGACGCCCGCAGCCAACCCAACGAGGTGGCTTCGGCTGTCACGATGTCGGGCCACCGCCCGTGTCGCGGAAAGGTCGAACCCGTACTCCACCACCAGGGCCAACCAAGCACCTAGGGACTGCGCGAAGACCACGGTGCCCCACGCCGTGGGGCGCAGCACTCTGGCGAGATACGGAATCGTGAGCAGCGGGACGAGCATCCCGACCACGTGCACGACGTAGAGCGTTCCCGCGTCACCCGCCAGACGGCTGGCGAGTACACGTTGTATCCGTCCGACCTGTGCGTGGTCGGGCGCAGGGTCGGGGCCTGAGCTCACATTTTCGCGTGTATTGGAATCAGGGCACGTGCTATCGCACGAAACACGGTTGGAGTATCGTTGGCGATCGACTCGCGGTCACCTCGCTTCCGATTGCGGGGCCTTTTCCGACCCACCGCAGTGGAAGATGGACCTCATCCCAACCCCGCACAACGCGGCGCCGCTCTCCTCCCCGGAGCACCCCGGTGCCCGCCCTGCAGTGACCGTCGTCGTTCTCAACTGGTGCGACGAGGCGCTCACCCGTGAATGCCTACGTTCGGTGGTGGAGAGTAGCTACGAGTCTCTGGAGGTCCTGCTCGTCGACAATGGATCGGACGACGGCTCGGGCGAGCGACTCCGGACTGAGTTTCCCGGCGTTGCCTTCCTGCAAACAGGCTCGAACCAGGGCTACACGGGGGGGAACAACCGCGGAATCGAATGGGCTATGGAACGGGAGGCCGACTATGTCCTCATCCTCAACAACGACACCGTCATCGACACCGCCTGCGTGAGCGAGCTGGTCGCCGCGGCGACCGATGAGGCGGTCGGGCCGGTCGGGGGCGTCGTACCCAAGATCCTCTACCACGATGATCCTTCGCGGATCTGGTACGCAGGAGGGCACTTCTCGTCGCTGAAGGGCCTCGGCACACACTGGCGCGCGGACGACGCGGATGAAGGGGACGACCCGGCCCAGGAAGACGGGTTCGACGTGACCTTCATGACCGGATGCTGCTGCCTCCTGAGCGCGGAAGCTCTGCACCATCTCGGGGGGTTCGATGAAGAGTTCTTCGCCTACGTGGAAGACGCGGAGCTGTCGCTGCGCATGGCGGGGCACGGGTTGAGGATGGTGTACCGGCCCTCCGCGAGGGTCCTTCACCATTCACCGCCCCCGGGTAGTGAGCCCTCTCCGTTTCAGATCCGCCAGCGGGACCTGAACCGCCGCCTCGTCATGCGCATGCACTTCTCGATGTGGCGGCGCTTTCCGTTCCTGGCACGTTTCTACGCGACCCGGGCTGCGCATCTCATCAGGTATGTGGCGCTGGGTGACCTCGCCAGGGCGCGGGCCATTCTGGGTGGCGCGCTGGGATCCACGTCGGCTCCCCGGAACTCACCCAACACTCCGGACCCTTGAAGATCCAGGTCGACGCGCGGCTCCTCCATGGCGGAGGGATCGGGCGGTACATCCGTGAGATCGTCGGCCGGTGGCTCGCAGAATCCTCCGTCGAGCGGATGAGGCTCTTCGGTCGACCTGCTGAGCTCGGTCCCTGGCTGGAACAGCACGACGCCCGTGGTCTTTCGGACGTCGTGCCGTGGGGTGATCCGCCATACTCGCCGGCGGGGCAACTGCGGTGGCCCTCGCTGGCTCGCCGGGGCCATTGGGCGGCGGACATCACCTTCTTTCCTCACTACGACGTGCCCCTGTGGGCCCATCCCACGCCGTCGCTCGTGGCGATTCACGACCTCATACAGTTCAAGCACCCCGAGGGGTTCCCAACCTGGAAAAGGGCCGCCGGCAGGATGCTCCTGCAGGGAGCGATCGAGAAGTGCGCAGGGATCGTGACGGTGTCGGAATACAGCAGGGCGGCGATCGAGGACTTCAGCGCTTCCGCGGCGGGAAAGACCCGTGTGGTACCCAACGGAGTCGCCGCCATCTTTTCACCGCCGACGGAGGAGGAGCTCCGAACCGCACGCGACCGCTGGGCCGAACACCTCCCCTTCGTCATGACCGTTGGACCCGCCAAGAGACACAAGGGCCTGGAGACAGCGGTACGGGCGGTGGCCATGGCTCGGGAGCAGGGGCACGATCTCGCGTTGCTCATGGTCGGCCTTCGCCCCGGGGACCGGGACCGCCTCGCCGGAGCCCACGGCCCGGACGCGGCCGGGTGGATAGTGGACACAGGGCCACTGGGCGACGGGGACCTCCGGGACCTCTATGCCCTGTGCGTCGCGCTGATGCACCCTTCGCTCGCGGAGGGCTTCGGGCTGGTGGCCGTGGAGGCCCTGGCATGCGGGGGCCGAGTCCTGGCCTCCAGAATCCCCGTGACAGAAGAGATCCTGGGCGAGCATGCGACGTTCATTCCGGCGGGGGACACCGAAGCGTGGCGGGACGGTGTCTTGGAGGCCGCCGCGTCGCCCCGACCCAGGTCCGTCGCTCCACCGGCGATTCCGCGCTGGGACGCTGCGGCGCGCACCACCCTCGATATCGCAATTCAGGTGGCAGGAAAGGGTTAGACTCCCCAACAGGCGGGCATTATCTTGTTTGAGTGCCTGACCGGGTCGATCAGTCGATTGCCGTGTGCCTTTCCTCAGATATCCTCCTTGTCTTGAAGCGAATCATCGATTTCCTGGCGGCGACGCTTCTGATCGTGGCGTCGGCCCCTCTGATGACCCTCCTGGTCATCGCCGTGAAGCTCTCCTCACCCGGCCCCGCCCTGTTCGCGCACAAACGGGTCGGGAAGGACAGGCGTGTCTTCCTCTGCAAGAAGCTCAGAACGATGGTCGTGGATGCTGAGGAGTGGCTGGACCGGGATCCGGAGCTGAAAGCCAAGCACCGGGAGAACGGCTTCAAGCTCCCGCGCCGCGACGACCCGCGCGTGACCCGGCTCGGAGCCTTCCTCAGGTACACGCACCTGGACGAGCTTCCTCAGCTCCTCAACGTCATGACCGGTGACATGTCCCTTGTTGGACCGCGCCCCGTCGTGGAAGAGGAGCTCGACTGGTACGGCGATGCCACAGACGAGCTGTTGAGTGTGAGGCCGGGGGTCTTCGGGCCCTGGACGAGCCAAGGGAAGAACAGGGTGGACTACCCTGAGCGGGTGGAGGTCGAGCTGGGCTACATACGGGACCGGTCGTTTGGAAAGGACCTGCGGCTCATCCTCAAGAACGTCCCGGTGCTGCTGACCGGCCAGACGGAAGAATAGGGCGCCGCCGTCAACGGTTCCCCAGGGCCACCTCCACCGCCCGGCGGATCTCGGCCTCGAAGCGGGATCTGCTGAATCGTTCCGCGTTGGCCCGGCTGACGTCTGGGCGCCACGGAACCCCGGCCGCCTGGTCGATCGCCCGCACCAACCCCTCCACCGAATCGTCCTCGAACAAGACGCCCGTCTCTCCGTCGATGACGGACTCCCTGGCACCGCCCCGTGCTAGCGCCACCACAGGTCGACCGGCTGCCTGGGCCTCCACGGGCAGGATGCCGAAGTCCTCGACCCCCGGGAACAGATAGGCACGGCAGCCGGCCAAAAGCGCGTTCAGCTGATCCTGAGAGACGGCACCCACAAAGCGAACGGTTGACCCGGCCATCCGCTCCAGGCGCCTCCGCTCCGGTCCGTCTCCGAACACGATGAGGTCGAAGCCGGCCCGGTTGGCAGCCTGGACGGCTCGATCAATGCGCTTGTAGCCGACCAGCCGGCCTCCGGCCAGATAGTAGTCGCCCCCGGCTGCTACCCCAAAGGCGTCGACGTCCACGGGCGGGTAGATGACCTGAGCCTCGGCCCCGTAGATCCTCTGGATGCGCTCCGCCACGAACCGCGAGTTCGCGATCCAGACATCCACTCCCTGGGCTGCAGCCAGGTCCTGCCGGCGAAGCCACGCCAAAAGGGGGCCGGCAAGAAGCCGGGCGGACCCCCGGGCATACTCCTCGTGGAGATCCCAGAGGTACCGTGGAGGGGTATGGCAGTAGCAGACATGGAGCGCCCCCGGCGCCTTCCGAACCGCCTTCGCGAACGCATGGCTGCTGGAGAGGATCAGATCGAACGACTCCAACCGGAGCCTACGCCAGGCCCATGGCATGAGGGGGAGAGTGACCGGGTAGTAGCCTGCGACTCCCGGGAGCCTGTGGAGGACAGTGGTGAGCACCCGGGTCGGCGGGAAGATGTCCGCCACCTGCGGGTCCGGCCGGTGCACCAACGTGTGGATGGGCGCGCCCGGAAACACACTCGAGAACGATTGAAGCACGCTTTCGGAGCCACCCCACCGCACCAGCCACTCGTGTACCAAGGCGACGCGCATGGGGTCCCTACCCTTCCCTTCGTTCACCACAGGTACTCCGCCCGCACCTGGACCATGAAGTTCGACCGGTTCTTGTCGGTGAAGTCGAAGCGGGTGACGTGCTCATAGCCCAGGCGGACGGTGGTGCGGAGGCCTGTGATGTCGGGGTGGCGGGTCCAGTCCAGAGTGGTCCGTAGGCGGATTTCGTCGGGGTTGTCGGCGCTGCGGATGAAACCTGCTTCGTGACCGTTGATCCAATGATCTCCGCTGTAGCGCTCCCAATGGGCGGCAAGCGCAAGGTGCGACCGGCTTCCGGTCCATTCCAGGCCGCCGGACATGCGCGCAGCGAGGGGACCCATTGCGCTGCCGATTACCCTGCCGTCGAGGGTCAGACCACTCGAGAACTGATGGTGTGTGAATGCCCTGACGCCTGAGTGTCCCCATTCCATCCAATACTCGACCCGGCCCTCATCACCCAAGCCCATCACTCTGAAGCCCGCGATCCAGGCTGCATTGTTCCACAGACCGTCTCTTACACTGTTGAAGAGATTGTGGTCGTCTGTGGTCATCACTTCGGTGTAGAGTTCCACACCGCTTCCTGGAAGGGTAAGGCGCGCGTCGAGCGACAGCGCCTTGTCGGAAATGGGTGGGACCCCAGAGAACGGGAGGAACCTGCGGCTCTCGAGTAGTAGGATATCTGATAGACGCTCCCGCCAAGTTGCCTCGGGCGCCCCGTCGCCACCCTGGTGGTTGAGGATCGTGCCGCCAAGCTCCAGATTCGACCACGGCCGGACCGCCCCCTCGAAGACGATGAGCTTGCTCCCCGGCGTATCCCGGTCCCGCCCCATGTCCGCTACAAAGGCCGTGAATCGGAAGGGCCCAAGGCCGCGGAAGACCCAGGGCAGACGTGCCGGCCGATCGTGGGTCAGCCGAATCATGTCCATTCCACGGGCGTTGGCGGATACCACCGGCCCGTTGCCACGGCTGGGACCGTGGGGAGCCTGAATGCGTCCCACCTCCAGGGACATCTTCCCGAAGGTCGTGCGAGCATATCCTTGCAGCAGCGTGACATCGGGCTCGCCCCCTCCACCCGCGCCCTCCGTGATCCACACCCTGGGCCGAAGCTGGACGGCGAGCCTTGGACCGACTGCGAAATCGAGGATGCCCTCGCCGCCAGCCGTCCAGCCATCCGCGAGGATCCTGCCTTGGTTGTTCTGGAGGAGCGGATTGATCACCCCATCGATCTGGTCGCCCTCCTGGAGACCAGTAGGAATGGCTCTGGGTGGGCTGCCGGCGCGCGTGACGTCCAGGGCCGCCTGTCTCATCGCGGCGTATGGCACGGGAGCGTTGCACGCCTCCACCCCAGGGGAGCACAGGCCCTCGATTTCTGCTGAAAACCGCCGCTCGAGACGTTCGAGGGCCTCGGTGAACCGGGCCTTGGGCCTCGCTTCGGATGAAGCTTCCAACCGGCCACGCGCCTCCCATACGAACCGTGCGAACGCCATGCGCGAGTGGGGCCTCTGGCCGGTGATAATCTCCGTCACCAGCCCCGACATGACCAGGGCGTCGAGATCTCGATAGTCGGGACCATCGGTCGGGACGTAGGGGCTCGCTTGGGCATAAACCAACCCCGGGGCCCACGCAACCAGGAGGGCGGCAGCGATGCTCAGAGTTAAGGATCGACGCATGGGGATCCGAAGGACGGTGAACAGGGTGGTCACAAACCTCGGAGCGAGGCGGTGCGTCAGCAAGCGGTGTCGTACAATGCCGGGGATCGTGTCAAAGCCACGCCCCGACCAACTCCTCCACCCTCCCCCTCCCGGCGGCCACGAGGTTCGGGAAGATCGGGGTCTCCTGATTGAACGTCGGCGCCGTGCCGTCCCGCAGCGACACCCGCCCACCCCCCGCAGCGATGAGGGCCGCACCTGCCGCCACGTCCCATTCGCTCTTGGGCACGAGGGTCCACGTCATGTCCACCTGCCCCGCCGCTACCAGCGCCATCTTGTACGCGACGGATCCACACGGCTTCACAGCGAAGGGGGCGTCGACGAAGCGTGCCCACTCTCCCCGCCTGGTCTCGGAGCGGCTGGCCAGGACCGTCGCTCCTTCGAGGGGGCCATCCAGCACGGAGGCCGGCTCTCCGTTGTACGTGACCCCCGACCCCAGCGCCCCCACGACCATCTCGTCCGTCACCGGATTGTAAATCCCGCCTGCGACGGGGAGACCGTCCTGCAGCAGGCCGATGGAGATGCACCACTCCGGAACGCCCGCCACGAACTCGCGGGTGCCATCGATGGGGTCAACCACCCAGACCCTGCGGCATACCAACCGAGACCGGTCATCCGCGGACTCCTCGGAGAGCCAACCCTCGCCGTCCCGCGGGAGGATCTCACGGAGGACGCGGTCCGCAGCGAGGTCGGCGGCTGTGAGGGGGTCACCTCGCTCGTCCTTCGTCTCGAAAGCCACCGCGCCGGGAGTGAAGGGGGCCACCGCCTCGGCGGCGGCGCGGAGCCCTTCGGTGATGCGGCGTATGTCGTCGGTGTGACTCAATCAGAACCCCTCATTCCCCATACATCTCCCCATAATCCTCCCAATACTCGCCGCTCTTCACCCGCCGCCACCAACCCTCATCCTCCAGATACCACTGCACCGTACTCCGCAGGCCATCTTCCAGCGTCCACACGGGCTCCCAGCCCAACTCGTCGCGAGCCCGCCCGGCATCGACGGCATACCGACGGTCGTGCCCTGCCCGATCCGCCACGTGCTCGATGAGGGACTCGGGCCGATCCATGATCCGCAGGATCTCGCGGACGAGGGCGAGGTTGGTTCGTTCGGCCCCGCCCCCGAAGTTGTAGACCCTTCCCGCACGGCCCCCGTCGGCGGCGGCCAGGAGCCCTCGGCAGTGATCCTCCACGTGAATCCAGTCCCGGACGTGGAGCCCGTCTCCATAGACGGGGAGCGGTCGCTCCTCCAGGGCATGGGTGACCATGAGGGGGATGAGCTTCTCGGGGAACTGGTAGGGCCCGTAGTTGTTGGAGCAGCGGGTGATGACCACGTCCATCTGGTGGGTGGTGTGGTAGGCCATGACCAGGTGATCCGCGGCGGCCTTGGTGGCAGAATACGGGGACCGCGGCGTCAGGGGGGTGTCTTCCGTGAACAGCGATGGGGTCGGGTCTCCATCGTCCGGATCCCGCCACGGTAACTCGCCGTACACTTCGTCCGTGGACACCTGGACGAAGCGTTCGACCCCAGCCTCCAGCGCTGCAGCCAGCAGCGTCTGCGTCCCCAGCACGTTGGTCCGCACGAAGGGCGCGTCGGACAGGATGGATCGATCGACGTGGGATTCGGCCGCCAGGTTCAGGACTACGTCCACGCCCTCCATGGCCTGGCGCCCTGCCTCACCGTCGCAGATGTCGCCCCGGACGAAGGTGTAGCGGGGGTGGTCCTCCACGTCCTTCAAGCTCTCGAGGTTCCCGGCATAGGTGAGCGTGTCGAGGTTGACGACCTCGGCATCCTCCCGGGACGCCAGGACATGGCGGATCAGGTTCGAGCCGATGAATCCCGCCCCGCCGGTGATGAGGAACTTCACGGACGCACTCCGTGGTGCGGCGTCTCATCATCCGGATCGTAGGCGCCATGTGGGTCGTTCAGGTGGGGGGAGACCCGCCCGACACGAAAGCCCGTCAACACGGGATTCCCCTCCTCCTCCTCCGCCACCAGCATCGCGGCACGGTGGAGCGAGGGCACCGTTCCCGCGTCGGTCCACCATCCATCCATGACCCTGTGACGCATTCTGCCCCAGGAGATGTACCGGTTATTCACGTCGGTGATCTCGAGCTCGCTTCGTGAGGACGGCTCCAGACTGCGGATGACCTCGAAGACCCGGGCATCGTAGAAATAGCACCCAGTCACCGCGTGCGAGCTGGGCGGATCCTCGGGCTTCTCGGTGATTTCCACCACTCGGTCGTCCTCGAAGCGAGCCACGCCGAAGCGCTCGGGATCCGCGACCTCCTTCAGAAGGATCATGGCGCCCTCCGGTTCGACGGCGAACGCCTTCACGGCATCGGCGATGGGATCCTGGAAAATGTTGTCACCGAGGATCACGACGACTGGCTCACTCCCGGCGAAATCCTCAGCGAGGCCGAGCGCTCCTGCGATGCCGCCCTCACCATCCTGGTAGGCGTAGTTCACCCGCTTCAGTCCGAACTCCTGCCCGTTTCGGAGCAACTTTAGGAAGTCCCCCGCGTGATCACCTCCCGTGACCACGAGGATGTCGCGGAGACCGGCATGCACGAGCTGCTGCAGCGGATAGTAGATCATGGGCCGATCATACACCGGCAGCAGGTGCTTATTGGTGACCCGAGTCATGGGGAGGAGCCGGGTCCCGAGCCCGCCCGCCAGGATTACGCCCTTCATTCGGATTCCTCCTCGAGGAAGCGGCGCAGGGCTTCGCGCCAGTGCATCATGGAACATCCCAGGACGGCTTCCGTCGCCGTCAAATCCAGCACCGAGTACCGCGGCCGGGGAGCGGGGGCGCCCCACTCCTCTGTCGAGACCGGCTCGACCTCGATCTCGTACCCGCTCAGCGTCAACGCCGCACGGGCCAGATCCACCCACGTGGCCTCGCCTCCGTCTGCAAAGTGGACTACTCCCTTGGCCCCCGCGTCGAGCAGTTCCAGCGTCCCCTCTGCCAGGTTCCGGGTCCAGGTGGGTCGACCGTGCTGGTCGTCCACGACCCTCAGCCCCTTCCCAGTGGCCGCGCGCTTGAGGATGGCCTGAATGAAGCTGCTTCCCCCGCCGCCGTAGAGCCAGCCCGTGCGAATGATGAGCGGATCCGGATGGGCGTCCGCCGCCGCATACTCGCCGGCCAGCTTGGAGCGCCCGTATGAGTTGACCGGCGCGGGGGAATCGGAGGACAGGTACGGCTCGACCTTCAATCCGTCGAACACGTAGTCGGTGGAGAAATAGACCAGACCGGCACCGGCCTGGGCCGCTGCCTTCGCCACGGACTCCGTGCCGTCCCGGTTCACCCGCATGGCCAACTCGGGCTCGGACTCGGCGCCGTCCACCGCGGTGTACGCGGCGCAGTGGATGACGTGCGTAGGCGTGTGGGCGCGCACGACGCTACGCACAGCGGGGGCGTCGGTGACGTCGAGGTCGGTGTGGGCGAGAGCGACCACGTGGTATCCCCGCGCGGTGGCGGCGCGTACCATCTCGCGGCCAAGGAGGCCGGCGGCACCGGTGACGAAAACCGTCTCACCCACTCAGGAGCCCTCGTACCGAAAGTGCTGGGCCTCCGTCCGCTCCAGCCATTCGGCCAGCGTGGGGGCATCCCGGTCCTTCTCGGATACGATCCCCTCGTCCAGTGGCCAGGAGATGCCAAGCTCCGGATCGTCCCAACGGATGCCGCCCTCGCACTTCGGGTTGTACGAGCCCGTGCACAGATACTGGACCACGCACCCGTCGGTAAGGGCGCAGAAGCCCCGGGCGAAACCCGCCGGTGCCCAGACCTGCACGCTCGGGCTCGCCTCCAATTCCAGGGCGTGCCACTGGCCCAGCGTCGGTGAGCCCACGCGGATGTCGACGGACACCACGTACGCACTTCCCGACGCTACCCGGACCAGCTTGCCTTGCGGTGGATCCCACTGAAAATGCAGACCTCGCACGACCCCTTGCCGGGACTCGGACTGGTTGATCTGCGCAAAGGAGGCAGGTAGCCCCGCCGCCTCGAAGGCATCGGCACGGAACTGCTCCACGAAATACCCACGATCGTCTTCCATGGGATCCCGACGAACGATGACCAGGTCGGGGATGTGGGTCTCTTGGATGTGGAGCTTCATGCCTCAACCGTCTCCTCGTAGATCTCGATACAGTGCGGCGATGTTGTCTGCCAGACGGCGTACGGAGTGCCTATCCGCCACGGCGATGCGAAGCTCATCCGAAAGCGCCGGTCCTTCCGCCGCGCGTTGGAGCGCGTCGGCCCAGGCAGCGGCACCAACGCCCCGACCCATCGTTTGCCCCCACGGCGGAGAGAACCTCCGCCACACCACCAACGTCCCGCGCCAACACCCGGGTCCCCGCTGCCAGCGCTTCGATGACCGCCACGGGCGTCCCCTCATCATGGGAGGTCAAAGCCAGTACATCCATGGCAGCATACAGTTCGGGAAGGTCTCGACGCCAACCGAGCCAGAGGATCCGCTTCGACACGCCCAGTTCCTCCGCCAAGACCCGAAGCTCGGCCTCCCGCTCCCCAGACCCCACCACCAGCCCGCGCTCGGGCCGATCCGCTCGCCCTGAGAGGGCCCCCACCGCCTCCAGCCACAACTCATGATTCTTGATGGGCACCATGCGCCCGACGATGCCGATGACCAGCTCATCCGGCCCGATGCCGAGGGTGGACCGCATGGCCGGCCCCACCACCTCCCGATCCACCTCCGCGAACCGCTCCAACTCCAGTCCCAGTGGAACGACCACGAACTTCGACCAGTCCGCCACCCCGAGCTCCTCCGCCATCTCCGTCGCCTGCCGCTCGGTGAGTACCACCAACCGATCCGTAGCCCGTGTGAGCTGCCGCTCCACCTGCAGAAAGAACCAGGTCTTCAGAGGCGAGAAGTACCCACCCCCCAGCACATGCCCATGAAACGTGTGCACCAGCACCGGGACCCGCGCGAGGATCGCCGCCAACCGACCCAGCGTGCCCGCCTTGGCGGTGTGGGTGTGCACCTGAAATGTGTCAGACAAAATGAGACACCGGCTGGTTTGCGGTTGGCTCGGGGCTGGGGATTTCCCAGGTCGTGGGTAGAGGCAGCTCACGCTGCCTGAT
>Ga0209554_1000930_pt1 | contig 23495 bp, 20 predicted proteins | sample MarorgKNORR_S2LV_5_FD_188221 | JGI IMG/M metagenome (GOLD analysis project Ga0209554, IMG submission 188221) | Marine microbial communities from the Southern Atlantic Ocean, analyzing organic carbon cycling - Bottom_A/KNORR_S2/LV (SPAdes) (version 2) | ecosystem: Environmental > Aquatic > Marine...
GCTCAACCCGGCTTTTGTACCTATCGAACATCGCGGGCAGGCCCGGACCTAGGTCCCTTGAGGCGATCGGTTGGCCGGAGATATTGCCGCTCATGTGGTTCGTCCATCTGAAGGGTAACCCGATGAGACCAGCGCCGAGGCTGTCTGGTTATGCAGGATGACGATGGCAGAAATCCTAGCAGGGGCTATTCGGAGGTGTCAAGGATAATCGCAGGTAGTAAGCCCGAGACTTCACCGGCCATCGGTCCGGACTAGACGGTTGCTGCATTTTCACGCTGGACTCCGCCGTTTTGGTGTGGCCATTTCGGCCTTGATTTATAGCTAGCGCCGGTCGTGCCTTCAGGCACGATGTTCTTATTGACACCAGCTTCCGCTAGCTATATCATTTTAACACGTTGTAATCACCACTTTGTAATTACCTTAGAATGGTTGTTACAAAAGAGTGATGTCCAAGAATCCGAGCGTTTTCCATTGGCATGATTCAGACTCGCTTTGGATATGGATTAGAAGACATAGGGCCAGCTCTATGAGGCACAATAAACGCGAGAATTAGGAGGAGGAAATGGCTGACGAGAACATTGCATTGATGGCTCACCTGCTGCGTCGATCCGGATTCGGAGCGAGCCGCGACGAGATTGAGGCTAAAGCCGCCCAGGGGTACCAACAGGTCTTGGACGACCTCTTGAACCCGGAGAGTCAACCGGTTATCGAAGAGGACTTGGTCTACCGGTACAACCCTTCGTACTGGCAGTCAGCGGCCATCGAGAACAACGTGCAGGCGTGGCTCTACACCATGATCAACACTCCGCGCCAACTTCAGGAGAAGATGTCCCTGTTCTGGCACATGATATTCTGTGCCGGGCACAGCAAGATCGACAGCGGATATGAAATGGGTAGAATGGTCGCCATGTTCCGGGAACATGGGATGGGAAACTTCCGGGACTTGATCTACCGTTTGTCCACTAGCCCCGGCATGATGTACTACCTGGACAACACGGAAAGCCATCAGGTTGCGGTGAACGAGAACTACGGCAGGGAATTGCTGGAGTTGTTTTCCTTGGGAGCGGGTAAGGACGAAGAGTTCAATTACTCCGAGGATGACGTAAAGGCCTGCGCCCGTGCCTTCACCGGATGGAACAACGCCCCGGCTTACCCGCCCTTCCCCTATGGGCGCAGCCCATGGGAGTTCCGGTTTGACCCGGCGGACCACGACGACGGCGAGAAGACTTTCCTTGGTGAGACCGGCCCGTGGAACGGGGATGACATTCTAGACATCATTTGTAAACAGCCGGCGACGGCTCGTTTCTTGGCCCGCCACCTATACAACTACTTCGTGGCCGACGATGCCCAGATACCGGCGTGGCGCCTCACTCCGCCACAGAACCTAAACCTGATTCAAGCAATGGAAAAGGCGTACTTTGACTCTGGGTACGACATCACCGAAATGCTGCGTGTCCTGTTCAACTCGGACACGTTCAAGTCGGAAGAGGTCCGCTATGCCAAGGTCAAGAGCCCTGCCGAAGTAGTGGCAGGAACCTTGCGATTGGTCGAAGAACACCGGGAGATCAAGCTGGGCCTTTTCCAACACTCACAAGAGCCCAAGTACATGGGCATGGACCTGATGAATCCACCGACGGTGGAGGGCTGGCACACCGGAAGGGAGTGGATCGACAGCGGCACTCTGGTGGAGCGGATCAACTACGCTTCAGATCTGTTGGGGAACACTGAACTGCCCGGCGTGAAGGGACTGATAAACCGCCTGATGAGCCGTGGCGATTCCCTGTCCCCCGAGAACTTCGTTGATGGATGCCTGGACCTGATCGGTCCGATCACGGTCGATGACGGCACCCGCAGCGAGTTGGTAGCTCATGCCGAGAAGGCCGGAGACTTGCGCCACGGTTCCAGCTCCGAGCAAAGTGATTTCACACGCCGCACTGGGGAGATGTTCCAGATGATTGCCTCCACTGCGGAATTCCAGTTTGAATAATAATAGGCGTTGGAGGATATAACATGGTTTCCACCCAGAAAGACCCCGTCTTGGCGATTCTGTCGCTGTCTGGCGGTAACGATGGATTAAATACGATTATTCCCCGATCCAACGGATTGTATCGGGATTTCCGGCCGTCCCTTTCCATCTCCGAGGACCAAATCATCCCCATAAACGATGACCTGGGCTTCCACCCAGCCATGGGTCCACTAAAGAAGTTCTGGGACGAGGGGAAGTTGGCGATATTCCTGGGGATGGGATATCCCAACTCCAGCTACTCCCACTTCCGTTCCATGGACATCTGGCACACCTGTGAGCCGGACACCCAGGGCAGCGAAGGCTGGCTGGGCCGGGTTATCAAAGATTTGGACCCCACATCCGAAAACGTGCTGACCGGCGTTAACTTCGGCCGCGGCCTTCCCAGGGCTTTGGCCAAAGACGGCGTGCCGGTGGCATCCGTCGGCGACCTGGAAACCTATGGGCTACTGACCGGGATCGAGGGCGATTCCCAGCGCAGTGAAGCTCTGGACGTATTTGGCCGCATGTATTCACCGGCCATCGGCCGAGGCGCGGTGATGGACTACATCCGCAACACCGGCACCGACGCTCTGAAGGGCGCCGACATCCTGGCCACCGCTCCCCAGAAGTACAGTTCCAGCGTTGAGTATTCCAATTCCGCCGTGGGCCAGTACATGAAGAACATCGCCCAGACTCACCTGGCGGGCTTCGGCACCCGGGTACTCTACACGACCTCCCCCTACAACAGCTTTGACACCCACGCCAACCAGGCGGCTCTGCACTCCGGTCTGTGGACCGACGTCTCCAATACGGTGGAGAATTTCATGACCGACCTGCGTGAACACCAGGCCAGCGACAATGTGCTGCTGTTCATGTTCACCGAGTTTGGACGCCGGATCACCGACAACGGTTCCGGCACCGATCATGGTTCCGCCGGCATCGCATTCGCGGTGGGTGAGGGAGTCAAGGGCGGCATCTACGGCGAATACCCGTCCCTGGATATCAATAAGCAAGAAGAGGGCGGCAACCTTAAGTACAACCAGGACTTCAGGTCGGTCTACACTTGCATATTGGAGGACTGGATGGGTCTGGACGCCAAGCCCATCGTCGGAGGCAGCTTCGAGAAAACCAAGTTCCTGTAGACCGGACTCCGAGGGTACATCGGCGTGTAACTAAACAAACGGTTAAGGGCTGCTTGAGCAGCAGATCAGCAAGCTTGGACCAGCCCTTATTGGTTAATAATTGAAGAGGTAAATGCGATGAGCACCCATTTTTTTGGGCTAACTGACCGGTCGTTCGCGTATAGCCATTCGGTGGGACGCAACGAATTTTCCGGGACCGGGTTTCGCAACCCAGTGGACATGGCGGTGGGCGACAACGATGTGATGTACGTGGTCAACCGTGGCTATGAATACCGAACCGACGGCGTCCATATCACTGTCGTTACCCTGAGCGAAGAGTACATCACCGAGTTTGGGTCCTACGGTGCGGGCCCAGGTCAATTCGTCTGGCCTACGGCCATTGCTCTTGACGGGCAAGGGAACGTCTATCTAGCCGACGAATGGCTGAACCGAATCTCTGTATTCAATGGCGAGGGCGAGTTTTTGCGCAGCTGGCCGGATGGCTTCGAGGGCGGGGCAACTCAAGATGACTCGTCGCGTATGATCGCATTTGGCGCCGGAGCGGATATTCCGGCGGGGAAGTCGGGCTCCGGCGACGGAGAATTAGACCGCCCGGCTGGCATCGCGATAAGCAAAGACGGCACGATATTCGTGACCGACAGCCGCAATCACCGTGTACAGAAGTTCACCCTTGATGGAAAGTTTCTAGGTAAGTTTGGCACCTTTGGCAGCGGCCCCGGCGAGCTCAACATGCCCTGGGGTATCAGCCTGGACAAGGAAGGAAATGTGTTCGTGGCCGACTGGCGCAACGACCGCATCCAGCAGTTTACTGCTGACGGCGAATGGATGGCCAGCTTCGGGCAGTCCGGCGATGGCGTTGGCCAGTTCAATCGGCCCAACGGGGTCTGCGTGGACGATGACGGCGATATCTACGTGGCGGATTGGCTGAACAACCGTGTACAGGTGCTGGCTCCCGATGGCCGGTTCGTTACGGCACTGAAGGGCGACCACGTCCTGTCCCAATGGGGTAAGGACAAACTAAATTCTAATCCGGACATGATCCGGCAGCGGGCTTTAGCTGTTTCCCACAATCCCAATTACGAGAGAAGCTTCAACCACCCATGCGCCGTGAAGATCGACGGGCAAGGCCGGCTTGCGGTACTAGACCACTTTGGTGGACGGATCCAGGTATACGCAAAGAGCAAGGATCCGGTCTTGGTCTAACGGCCGGGAAGCGAAAACCGCTCTATCTAAAACGATTATGCTTGCTCCGCCGGAATCCGGGAAACCGGACCCGGCGGATTTTTTTGGCTTAGCCGCCGGCGCTGATAACTAGTTAATCCTAAAATGAAAGATGTCATGCCGATCCTTCGGAGGCGTGTGAGGAATCTTAGGTTAGCTGGTCGAGTGCGCATGAGATTCCTCGCTGCGCTCGGAATGACGTTGTCCTATTGGGAATGACGTTGTCCCGAAAAGAAGTGGACTGAGCCCTAATCCGGCTCTTCAGGCATCCCAGCGTCGATCCAAACGATTATCTCGTCGATCTCTTCCCTGGGAACAAAGGGCCCCCTGAGGGGCATGCGGCCGAAGGTGAGAACGGTGCGAGCCAGGGAGCGGACCAGTTGGGTGTCCTTACCCTCGACTCCAGGTTCGATCGCCCGAACGCCGGAGAGCACGCTATCTACCAGTTCTTGCCGCGTGTTCCAATAATATACGTGAATCCCGGGCAACGGGTCCCTACCCCAACGCTCTATCCAGCGCTCCATGACACGATCCAATATCTCTTTAACACGAGGCCAGTAAACGGGTCCTACGTCTGGCTTATCGTCAGGATTATCCGAAGGGCTATTTACGCTTGGGTCCGTACTCAATAGGGCTTCACCCCTTATTCGTTAATAATGGACTGGACATTTCCACACCAGGCGAAACGAGCCTATACCGATGGGTGTTGGTGATTGGAAAGCCGGAGAGGCGATCTTGCTAAACGGGATGGTCGCTGACCGTCTCAGTATGCAGCAATTGGAGGGCGTGACCGAGGACCGGCGTGACAACTTCCAGGCACTCCCTGACCCCTTTGGGACTTCCCGGAAGGGTGATGATCAGGGTGTTGCCCCTAATGCCGGCCACGGAGCGGCTAAGCATAGCCATGGGGGTGAACTGCAGCGTCCTGGCCCGCATGGTCTCGGCCAAGCCCGGTACTTCCCGGTCGATAATCGACAGGCAGGCCTCGGGAGTGATGTCCTGGGGTCCCAAGCCGGTGCCGCCGGTAGATACTATCAGGTCGACATCCGGAGCGTCGGCCCATTGGGACATCCGTTCCGCAATCATTTCCCGGTCGTCGGGGACCACTTCGTAACGGGTTACTTCGTAATCGGGGGGGCCTAGTATTTCCTTGATGGCCTGCCCGCTGGTGTCTTCACGCTGGCCTTGAAACCCGGAGGTGCTTACGGTCAAAACGGCTAAACGAAACATGGTTCACTCCCAGAATAAATAATACCATAGGGCGAGGGGATTTCCCTTTTACGGCCCTTACGTCATCGGCTCTCGAACGGCTCGGCGTTGACAAGGGTATGACCGGCCATTATATTCACAACGCGCCGGACACGGGGCGTATTTTTTAAGTCAGCGAGCGTCTACTTTTGAGTTCATTGCCCAACTGCGTCTTCTGTAACATCACGTCTTACCGGGACCGGGACGCCAAGATCTGGTACGTGGATAACGATATCATGGTCATAAGGAACCGGCTGACTTGGGTGCCCGTGATGCTGCTGGTGATGCCCAAGGACCACTTAAGCCAAACTGACTTGTGGGGCGATGGATTCGTGACTGACAGGCCAGACCGGAAAAATACATTGTTGTCGAGAATGGGGGACATCGCCGTCGAATTGGGCGTTGCCTTCGCTCCCGACGGCTTCCGGGTATTGTCAAACTTCGGCCGCCACGGATTGCAGAGCCAAAGCCACGGCCACCTCCATGTTGTAGGCGGCGTGCAACTGCAAGAGTATGCCTGAGAGAGTTACCAGCCGTCAGTAGTCAGCCGCTTAGCTAAATGCTGATAGCCGGCCGCTAACAGCTGATTAAATTAGGGAGAAGAGTCACATGGCAGAAACAGTTCTTTACGAAAAGCAGGGAAACGTCGTTACCATCACCCTTAACAGGCCGGACGCGTTGAACTCCATCAACCGCCAACTCCGGCGGGAGTTGTCTGAGGCAATAACCCAGTTCGACGGAGATGAGGACGCCTTCGTGGCGATCATCACTGGGGCTGGGCGGGCGTTTTGCGCCGGAAGGGACCTTAAGGAGCGGACCAACGATAACGCTGAAGGGGTCCAGGCCAGGGCTTCCCAGAGTATGTCATCGGACCGCCCTTACATGTGGCCTCAAACGTGGAAGCCCCTGATCGCCGCCGTCAACGGCTATGCTTTGGCCGGTGGCTGGTCCATCGCCCAGATGTGCGACTTGAGGGTTGCTTCGGAAGACGCCCAATTAGGGATCAGCGAGACTAAATGGAGCCTGTTGCCTCCCTTTGGCACCATCCTGCCCAAGATGATTTCCCTACCGGCGGTATTGGAGTTGGTGTTCACCGCCGCGCCAATCTCGGCTCAACGCGCCTACGAGATCGGTTTCGTCAACCGGGTGGTCCCTGCGGACAAGTTGATGGAAGAGGCCATGGCCCTGGCAAATCAGATCGCGGAGAACGCGCCCCTGGCGGTGCAGGCTTTTAAAGAGCTGGCATATAGAGGCCAGAATATGTCCACGCAAGACATTTCTGCCCTGACCTACCACATGTACGACCAGTTGCTGACCACGGAGGACTCCAAGGAGGGACCCAAGGCCTTCGCCGAGAAACGCAAGCCCCAGTGGAAGGGAAGATAGCCATCAGCTATCAGCTTTTGACCGGGGCGACTCAAATTAGGAGGGGAAATTTCTATGGAACCGGTGATTAGAAATTTTAGGAACATGTTCACTCCGGAAGGGCCATCGGCGCGGCTGGTTTGGCTGGATGACAACCCACCTACTTGCACCATGACCTATTCGGAGATCAACCCTGACAAAACCAGCGCCCATCACATCCATCCATGGGAGCACGAAGTCTACATCATTAAAGGCTCGGGCACGCTGGTTTGTGATGGCAAGAACTATCCGGTGAAGGAGGGCGACGCGATATTGATTCCGGGTGAAGTCGACCACTACACCCTGAACGACGGCGGACAGGGCGTGATTCGCAGGATCGAGATCAATCCTCTGGTCGCGGCGCAGACCGGCGGCGCCCGCCCCGGCGGTGAGGTTGGGATCGGGCAGGCGCCGATGATTCGGAACTATCAAGACCTGAACGCGGACACCGGCAGCCGTATCATCGGTTCCAAGGACGGCGCTCCCACGTACCTGATGCTCTACAACGGCGCCATGGCCCCCGGAGCGGTCAGCCACCAGGAGTCGGGCGGACACGTCCATCCTTGGGATCATGTAGTCTTCATTCTGGAGGGCCACGCGACAATCATGTGCGAAGGTACGGAGTATCCGGTGGCCGAGGGAGATGGGATATTAGTGCCCCCCAATACTTTCCACCAGTGGCGCAATACCAGCGACCAGCCGATGACCCGGGTTACGTTCAATCCACTGGCGTCGGAGGAGGCGGAACACTAGGCGGCTGGGTGTCCGGGTGTCGCCCGTTGGTTTGTAGAAATTTGAACTGGTTATGTAGCGGGGACATGAGACCCATCGCTGCGCTCAAGGTGACAAGTTGGAGGGACGGCGGAGCGCTAGACATATGGATTCTGGAGATTCCGCTGGAGCTATCGCTTGACCGGAGCTTGTCGAAGGGGTGGTTCGACAAGCTCACCATGAACGGGGCTGTAGCCTCACCGTGAGCGGGATTATTAGACTCACTACGAATGGGAGCTGTTGGCGCCGGCGATTCTGAACAGCCTGTCTAGAAATCGGGCAGCGAGTCCAGATCGACGGTCCTGCCCTTAGACGCCGATTCGATCATCGCCACCGTAACCTGGACGATCTTGAGCCCGTCGATCCCGGAAGCGGCGGGCTCTTCGTTTTTCTGAATGGCCCGGTTAAAGGACTCAGTCTGCCACTTGAATAGCGCCAGTTCATCCGGCTCGTAAGCAATCGTATTGTTCACTGTGTCGCTAACCACTTCGAGTTCTCCGCCCATCGTGGGCCGGGAGGAGTCTTTGAGCACGACCCGACCGTCGCTACCGTAAATGACAACGTCGTTTTTGGAGTCGGGGATCCTGCTACTGCTGCACATCATCCCGATGGCGCCACCGTCGAACCGCAAGCACATGCTGGCTACGCTTTCCAGAGTTGTATCGGAATTCTGACCGTCGGTTATGGCTGCTACCTGAACCACGGTCTGGCCGAGTATGAAGTGCAAGTCATCTATGGCATGGACGCCGGAGCCGATCATCGTGGAAGCGCCGCCGATCATATCAGGGTGTTCCCACCACTCGCTGAGTCCGGTGCGCGGCGGCCTTCGCAATTGTCCTCTTTCGCCACCGCCTAACTGGGACTGGGCCATGACGATATTCCCCAGCACGCCCTGTTGGACCAACCGCTTGGCTTCGATGTGGCCTGGATGATATCTAAGCTGGAAGCCGACGCCCAGCTTCACACCGTTGGATTTGCAAGCCCTCACCATCTCTATCCCGTCGTCCACGTTCAAGGACATGGGCTTTTCCACCAGCACGTGCTTTCCGGCCTGGGCGGCCATGCTGGTGTGTTCGGCATGTAAATGATTGGGCGTGGCGATGAACACGGCGTCCACCCGGGAATCGGCCAGCAGTTCCTCCACCGAATCGTAAGCGGATCGAAAGCCGTGTTTAGCCGCGAACGCGTCTGCCCGGCCCCGGTCACGGCTGTAAGTGGCGATGAGTTCGGTGTCCCCGGCCAGCGCCATTCCCGGCGCGCCGGCCCTGTCTGGGTACCTTCCTGTCCCGATGAATCCCCAACCGATTGCCAAAAGATGTCCCCCTAAATCTGGTATTCCGGCCGCCTCAGGAGTTGCCTGGCGATGACCACCCGAAGAATCTCGTTGGTGCCCTCGCCGATGATCATAAGGGGGGCATCCCGGTAGTAGCGCTCCACCGGCGACTCTTTGATGTAGCCGTAGCCGCCGTGGATGCGCAGGGCTTCCATGGTCACTTCCTGACAGACCTCACTGGCAAATAGCTTGGCCATGTTCGCCTCCAGGTCGGCTCGTTCCCCCTGGTCCTTCTTCGCGGCTGCATCATAGGTCAGCAGGCGGGCGGCTTGTATCTTGGTGGCCATGTCGGACAGTTTCAACTGAATCGCCTGGTGCTGTGATATTGGGACGCCGAAGGTCTGACGCTGCTGGGAATAACGTATCGAGGCGTTGAAAGCGGCCTGGGCCACGCCGACCGCCCGGGCCGCGATGTTGATACGGCCCGTTTCCAGACCGCTCATCACCTGGGCGAAGCCCTTGCCTTCTACTTCTCCCACCAGATTTTCGGAAGGGACCCGGAAGTCTTCGAAAATAAGCTCACAGGTATCCAGACCCCGGTAGCCCAGCTTATCCAGGTCGCGGCCCACCTTGAAACCCTTGTCGCCTTTTTCGACCACGAAGGCGCTGATACCGCTATGGTTGGGTTCCGCCGTCCGGTCGGTGCGGGCCAGCAGCAAGAAAGAATCGCCGTACCGGCCGTTGGTGATGAACATCTTGGTGCCGTTGATGACGTACTCCTCGCCATCTTTATCGGCGGTGGTTTGTAAATTCGCCACGTCGGTGCCGCCACTAGGCTCAGTCAAGGCTAAACCGCCACGCTTTTTACCGCTTGCCAGGTCGGGAAGAAATTTGCGCTTCTGCTCCTCGGTCCCGAAATGGGTGAGCACGTAGGTCAATATGTGATGGGTGCCGATGGCCCCGCTGATACTCATGAACCCCTTGCTGAGCTCTTCGAAGATGCTGGCGAAGGTGGTGTAGTCCAACCCCAGGCCGCCGTACTCTTCAGGCACGGTTATTCCGAAAAGGCCCAGGTCCTTCATCTTGTCGATGAGGTCGTGGGGAACAATGTCTTCCCGGTCAAGCCGATCGGCGACGGGCTCGACGTCCCGGCGAACAAAATCGCGGACCATGTTGACGATCTGATTGCGGGCTTCTTCGGGAGTGGGTGTAGTCACGAAACGCTCCTCGTTCGCTAGCTGTCAGCCCCGATACAATCGGGGCGATCAGCTATCAGGGGTTACCAGCCTAACATCACCGATTCCTTGCGGGGGTCGGCGCCGCCGTGGTATACGCCGGTGTCCGGGTCCATAAGTATCGGCGCGAAGCCGTTGGAGACGCCCCATGGGCCGGTGATCTCGACGTCGTGACCGTCGTCCCGCAGGGAGTCGACGACGCTAGAGGATATGCGTCCCTCCAAGACCAGACGATTGGGGGCCATCTTGTGAGGCCAGGGTGACAGCGGGAAGCTGTAGCCGCAGAATCGGGGCGCTTCCACCGCTTCCTGGACGTTTAGCCCGAAGTCCACGATGTTAGACAGCACCTGCAGGTCACACTGGGCCTGGCTGTCACCGCCGGGGGTGCCCAGGCTCATGAACGGGTTGCCATTCTTAAGCACGATGAAAGTGCAAGGAGTGGTTCGCGGCCGCTTGTGGGGCGCGATGCAGTTGGGATTGTCTTGATCCAGCCAGAAGTAGCAACCGCGTGTGTTTATCAGGATGCCGGTGTCCCCAAGAATCATCCCTTGAGCCAGTCCGGCGAAGCTGCTGGGGGTTACCGACACCAGGTTGCCCTGGCTGTCCACGGTGGACAGATAAGTGGTGCCGTCCTCGTCACCACCCGCCGCTCCGGCCATGGCTGCTGCTTCCTTGGATTGGTGACCCGGCAGTACCGCGTGCATGCCCTTGGGGTCGCCCGGCGGGTAACTTGCCTGGGCCTTGTGGGGGTCGATAAGACCGCGGCGTAGGGCGGCGTATTCGCTGGACACCAGGCCGTCCACGGGCACGTCGACAAAGGCCGGGTCTCCGGCATAGCGCTCCCGGTCGGCGAAGGCCAACTTCAGCGCCTCTACCTGCAGATGTATCGCCTGGGGACTGTTGTGGCCTAGGGACGCCAAGTCGTAGCCTTCCAGGATCTTCAACGCCTGCAGCAGGCTTATGCCTTGGGTCCAAGTGCGGTTGGTAAAGATCTCGTATTCCCGGTAGGTGGCGGAGATGGGCTCCTCGTGGGGAGACTCGAATTCGGCGAAGTCGTCGTAGGTGTACAGACCACCCAGGTCTGCCAGCGCCGCCACCATCCGACGAGCCACGTCGCCCTTGTAGAAAACGTCGCGGGCGGCGTTGATGGCCGTTTCCCGGTCGGAGCCCTGGCCCAAGGCTTGCTGTTCGGCTTGGACCATCAATGACAATGTCCGGCCCAGGTCTTTTTGAACGAACATGCTGCCCAAAACAGGGGGCTTCCCGCCGGGCAGATAAATCTTGGCTGAATCAGGGTACTTCTGAATATTGGCCGTGCGTTCCGGAGTCGCGATCGCCCGGCTCAGCAGTTGATAGGCGGGAAAGCCATCACGGGCGAAGGACAGGGCACTTTCGACGACCTGGCCAAAGCTCATGGTCCCGTAACTGGCCTGCATGGCCAGGAGGGCCGAGATTACGCCGGGCACGGTGGTGCTCAACACTCCGGACGGAATCTCACCCCATTGCTGCTGATAGTATTCCGCAGTGGCCGCTTGGGCCGCCCACCCCTGCCCCACCACGGAACGCACCTTCTTGGTGGACGCTTCGTAAAAGAGCATGGCCACCTCACCACCCAATGAGTAGTGAGCGGTAGGTTCAAGTACCCCCGCAGCCAGAGCCGTAGCCACGGCGGCATCAACAGCGTTGCCCCCCTGCCACAGGATACGCATCCCGGCCTGGGCAGTAAGCTGTGTACCCGCCCCCACCATTCCCTGAGTCCCCCAGACCATGGGACGGTGAGAAAATTCGCCCTGACTACCTCGAGTGCTCTGGGAGATATTCGACGTCATGGGTACGCTCCTTATGGGGACGGTTCTAGATGTATTTATACCTTGATACCGGATGGGTGGCAAGTTGGGGCGAGCGGGTCTGTGAGCGATCCGAATATTTCGGCAGGGCTACAACCGAAGAGACATTACCGCGATTCGTTTCCCGACCCTCAACAATCCTCCCGCACCACCTCAACCCTAACCGCACAAACCTTGTACTCGGGAATCTTGGAGGTGGGGTCGTAGGCGGCGTTGGTTAGGAAGTTGGCGGCTGATTCGGAAAGTTTGACGAAGGGGATGAAGATTCCGCCGGGGCTCTCCCGGTCGGTGAGCAACGCCCGGCCGGTCAACTGGCCGCGGCGGGAGGAGACCCGGATCATCTGTCCGTCTTCAATGCCGTATCTCTGGCCGTCTTGCGGGCTTATCGCTATCTGAAGCTCCGGGGAACGCGCCATCAGGTTCGTTACCCGCCGGGTGATGGTGCCGCCGTGCCAGTGATACAGAAGCCTTCCCGTGTTGAGAATCAATGGGAAGCGGCGGTTGGGCATTTCGGCGGCTATGGGGCCTTGCTCAAAGGGAACGAAGAGGGCCCGGGGACCCCGGGGAAAGCTGTCGGCGTAAAGGTAGGGCGTGCCCGGATGGTCGGCTGTGGGGCAGGGCCATTGGATGCCGCCCTCCCGGTCCAACCTGTCATAGTTTATGCCGGACATGATCGGTGTCAGGCGAGCCATCTCGTCGAAAATCTGGGAGGGATGGCTGTAGTCGAACTGGTCAGCAAAATCCAATTTTAATTTTTGGCACATCCGCTTGGCTAAGTCGCTGATGATTTCCCAGTCAGGGCGGCTCTGGCCTCGAGGCTCGATGACTTTCCTCACCCGCTGCACGCGGCGTTCGCTGTTAGTGAAAGTGCCGTCTTTCTCCGCGAAGCTGGTGGCGGGAAGCACCACGTCGGCCATCAGGGCAGTCTCGTGCATGAAGATGTCCTGCACCACCAGGAACTCCAGGCTCTCGAACATCTCTTGAGCGTGATTCAGGTCCGGCTCGCTGAGCATGGGGTTTTCGCCGGTGATGTACATGGCCTTGATGCCGGTGGGTTCTTTCATGGAATCGACCATCTCGGTGATGACCAGGCCGTGCTCTTCAGGGAACCCGTGCCCACCCCAGGCATCCTGGAATTTGGCCACGACTTCTTGGCCCAGGACCTGATAGCCGGGCATGGCGTCGGGCAAACAGCCGGCGTCGCCGCAGCCCTGAACGTTGTTCTGGCCTCGCAGGGGAGAGATGCCCGAGCCAGGCCTACCCAGTTGACCGGCCAGCAACGACAGGTTGAGCAGGCCGTGGGCGTTGGCGGTGCCGTTGGTGTGCTGGGTGATGCCCATGCCCCAGATAAGGCAGGAGCCGGGGGAAATCCCCCCATCCCGTCCATTCCCCCCTTTCGTAAAGGGGGGCCAGGGGGGATTTGCGTAGAGGCGGGCGGCTTGGCGGATGTTCTCGGCGGGAACGCCGGTTATTTCTTCGACACGGTCTGGGGTGTAGGACTCCACGACTTTGGCCCACTCCTCAAATCCCTCGGTGCGGTTGGTTACAAAAGCTTGATCCTGCAGCCCCTCGTCCAGGATGACCTGGGCCATGCCGTTCAGCAGAGCCACGTCTGTGCCTGGGTGAGCCCGCAGCCACAGATCGGCATAGTCGCACATGTCGATGCGGCGAGGGTTTACGACGATGAGCTTGGCGCCTCGTTCCACCACGGCCCGCCGCATCCGGGAGGCGGCTACCGGATGGTTGGAAGTTGGGTCGCAGCCGATGACCAACAGGCAACCCGCATCCTCGTAGTCGGTATAGGAGTTGCTGGTGGCGCCGCTGCCCAGGGACGTGAGCATGGCCTCAACGGACGGCGAGTGGCAGAGGCGGGTGCAGTGGTCGATGTTGTTGCTCTGCATCAGCAGACGGGAGAACTTCTGCTGGATGTAGCCGTCTTCATTGGTTGCTTTGGCCGAGCAGAGGGTGCCAAAAGAGCTACCCCGGTAATGAGTCAGCCGCTCGGCGACCAGGTCCAGAGCCTCGTCCCAGGTCGCTGGCCGGAATTCCCCGCCTTCTTTGATCAATGGCGTAGTCAACCGGTCGGGATGGTGGACGAAGCTTGTGCCGAAGCGCCCTTTGACGCACAGCATGCCGACACTGGAGAGGTTCTCCGGGTCGTCCTGGACCTCAACGAATCGATCCCCATCGCCGACTTGAATCTTGATCCCGCAGCCCACGCCGCAGTAGGGGCAGGTGGTGGAAACGGAGCGTAAGCTGTCAGCGGTCAGCTTGTCAGCCGTCAGGGGACCGCCTTCGGCTACAGGAGTAGCTGATTGCTGAACGCTGATGGCTGATGGCTCTTTGGTCTGAATCGCCCCTGTGGGGCAGACGGACAGGCATTGCCCGCAGGTAGTGCAGATGGATTCGACCAGGGGTTTGTCCATGAAAGTACCGATGCGGCTGTTGGCGCCGGCGCCCAGGAAGTCGATGGCGCCGATGAACTGGTGGCCTTCCTGGCAAGCCTGGGCGCAGCGGCCGCAGAGGATACAAGACTCCATGGCAATGTTGAAGACTGGGTTGCTCTCGTCGGTCTCTTCCCGTGGCCGGGATTGCCAGCGGGGCGATTGGATGCCGTGATGTTGGGCGGCGGCGGTGAGTTGGCCGAAATCCCCGAAATCCCCCCCACCCCCCTTTCGTAAAGGGAGGTTTTTCGCGGGTTCTGGTAGCATCGCCATTGTTAATTCTATGACGCCGGAGCGGATGCGGCGGACATCGTCCGAATCTGTTTGGACCACCATTCCTTCGGCGGCGGGTACGGAGCAGGAGGCGGGGAAGCCGCGGACGCCGTCGATCTGCACCAGGCAAGTGCGGCAAGCGCCGATGGCCTTCATGTCCAGGTCTTTACATAGCTGAGATATGTAGATGTCCGAAGCGTTTATGGCGTCCAGGACGCTGCCGCCGTCGGGAAGGGTTACGGACTTGTTGTCGATGGTTAGCGTGGTGGTCATGAGATTATTCCCCTGGTCCCGATGTTAGTTAATCAATCCCGCCAGTTCATCTCCGAAGAAGTGCAGAGCGCTGTTGATGGGGCCGCCGGACATCTGTCCTAGGCCGCACAGGGATGCGGCGCCAACGATCTCTGCCAGATAGCGCAGCTCTTCCAGGTCGGTGGTTGAGCCGTGACCCGAGGCTAGCCGGTCCAGGACTTGCACCATCCGGGGGGTGCCTTCCCGGCAGGGGGTGCACTTGCCGCAGGACTCGGCGGCGTTATAAGCGGCCAGTTGGCGCACCACGTCGATGACCGGGACGCCTTCTGCCATAACCATGATTCCCCCGCCGCCCATAACCACACCAGACGGATGGAGCATTCCGGGACGCAGCTCCGTGTCCAGTTCGGTTGGCGGCAACACTCCGCTGGACGGTCCGCCAATCGCCACGACTCCTAAATCGGTACCAGGCGGAGGGCCACCGCCGATGTCGTAGATCACGTGGCGTAGGGTGCTTCCCATGGGGACCTCGGCCAGGCCGGGACGCTGGACTAAGCCGCTGAGGCATATCAGCTTGGTACCTTTGGCGGAGTCTAGACCGAGAGACGAAAATCCTCCCTGGCCCCCCTTTACGAAAGGGGGGAGGACGGGGAAGTCTCCCTCGGCGTGTCCTTCGACAAGCTCAGGGGGAACGGGTTCACTGAGTATCATTGGTACGTTGGAAAGGGTTTCTACGTTGTTGATGACTGTTGGTCTTTGGAACAGGCCAGATTCGGCAGGAAAGGGAGGACGCAGGCGAGGCTCACGGCGGTTGCCCTGGATGGTGTCTAGCAGGGTGGTCTCCTCGCCACAGACGTAGCCGCCGGCGCCGCGTCTAACCGTGACTTGGCAATCGAAACCGGAACCTAGGATGTCTTCGCCGATCAACCCGGCGTCTTGGGCTTGCTCGATCGCCGTTTCAATGCGTTGCGCGCTCAGGTTCGCTTCGGCATTGATGTAGATGTACGTTTCGGAAGCGCCGGTGGCGTAGGCGGCGATGAGCATCCCTTCCAGCAACAGGTGGGGGTCGCCTTCCATGATGTGGCGGTCTTTAAACAGGCCGGGTTCGCCCTCTTCGGCGTTGACCACCAGATACCGGGGCGATCCGTTGGCCGCCCGGGCCGCCTGCCACTTACGAGCCGCCGGGAAGTAAGCGCCGCCCCGTCCCAGCAAACCTGCATCCAGGACCGTCTGGATGACCTCCTCCGGCGATTGGGACAGGGCACCGTTCAGGCCTCGGTAGCCACCTAAAGCGATGTATTCGTTGATGCTTGTGGGATCGATGTAACCGCACCGAGTTAGCAATACGCGAGTCTGGGCGGCGAAGAACGAGTCTAAATCCCCCCTGCCCCCCTTTACGAAAAGGGGGAGTCCCGTAGTGTCGCCGGAAGTCAGAGTCGCGACTAATGTCGGAACGTCGTCAAGGGAGACTTGGGAATACCGTTGTATGTTGTTGGGAGAGGTGGTCACGATAACCTGAGGCGCGGCGAAGCAGGCCCCGTCGCAGCCGGCGATGACCAGATCGACGCTGGAATGTCCGGACAGCTCGGCTTGCAATGCTTCCGCTACTTGAGTGGCGCCGACGGCCTGGCTGCAATGGCCGACTTGGACGATCACCCGTGTCGACGCGGCCAGGGATGCCTGAGCAGCTTCATGTAGTTGGTCGTAGGAAGTCACGTCAGGTCAACTCTTTCACAAGGCTCGGGATATCGGCAGCGGCGACCCGGCCTCGCCAACGGCCGTCAACTTCCACCACTGGGGCCATGGGGCACAGGAAACCGCAGGGAGTTTCCTCCAAAGTGACCCGGCTATCCGGGTCGGTCTCGCCAGGTTGGACCCCGAATTCGTCTGACAGGCGTTCCAATATGCTTCGGCCACCGTTGTGCCAGCAGCTCAGACCGTTGCAGACCCTTACTACGTGGCGTCCCGGCGCGTCTATGCGGAGTTCGCTATAACTGGTCGCTGCGCCGTAGACTTCGCTGGCCGGCACACGCAGATGCCAGGCCACGGTCTGCAGCGCCCAGTCTGGTAGGTGACCAAACTCTTCCTGCAAATAGTGCAACGCCGGCAGCAGGTAGGTCCGCTCCGGGGGAAACTTTTCACGTAGTATGGGGCGAAGATCGCTTCGATTCATTTAGCCCTAGCCGGTAATCCGGTAATATCGCCCGGTTCCCTAAACAGCCCGGGACCTTCGAGGCGGGGCAAACATGACCAGGATCTGCAGGTCCTCGGTGATCGAGTGGAAACGGTGCTCCACAGCTTCATCCACGTAGATTATTGACCCGGCGGTGACGGGACGGTCTTCTTCGCCCACCTGAATCATCCCCCGGCCTTGAATCACATAATAGACTTCGTCCTCGGTATGGGGCTGCTGAGGGTCGGGCTGCCCGGCCTGCAAGACGTAAAGGCCGAGGCTCAATCTCGAGGCGATGAAGAATTCGTGATACCGCTCGCCAAGCCGAGCGTGTTCTGCGATGACCTCTTCAAGTTCAAATGCGTCCATATCTCTCCGTGGGTCTAAGTGGGAATCGTTACGCCGGACGATACAGGTAGCAGGTCCAAGAGGCCCAGGTCGGCCAGCTTCGTGTCCGGCACCGAACCGTCTTCGTTCCAACCTCGGGCCTGGTAATACCCGCCAATCATATAATCCAGTTCTTCTTGGGTCAGCCCAACCCCGGCAACGACGCCGGTGGGCAGCTTCTCTTGGAGGACACGTGGAGGAAGGGTATCGTCCGGGCGGCGCCAACCCTCTCGGATGTTGAACAGCTTTTTCAGGTTATTGATCCGTTCCCCTGCCCGTTTCAGCTCGTCCGGAGACATTTCCCAGCCGGTGATCATGGTGTAAACCTGGGCCGACTCCTGGTAAAAGTCGTTGAATGCTTTGCGAAGGAACTTGCACCAGATCAAGGAGTCCAACACCGCGGTAAAGTCCTCGCTTTCGGCGGCGATCGGGCCGCGGCTATCGTCCACGGTCAACCGGTCCACCCGGCCGGAAAAATCCGCCTCGTATGCTGACGACCGATTGTGGCAGGCCCCTCTTGGCGTGACGGCCAATCCCAAGGCCATGGTTTTCAGGCTGCGTGGTTCGTAGCCGGGCATTTCCAGACCTTTGACGTGCATCGCCCAATCGCCGGAGCCTCCGCCCAGTTGTTGTGCGGCCAACCTAGTGCCTTCGGCCAGGAGGCCACCAAGGTCCCGGCGATGACCGATCAGTTCCAGAGTGTCCAAAAGAGCCTGGCCGTTGCCGAACCGCAAGTCGATGCCGCCGGTGTGATCAGCAGTGATCAAGCCTTTGTCGAAACACTCCATGGCCCAGGCGATGGTCACACCGGCGCTTATAGTGTCCATGCCCAGGTCGTCGCAGATTCCGGCGGCCCGAATGACGGTGTTGGGGTCGTCCACACCGCACAACGGTCCTAGGGCGAAGAGACTTTCGTACTCCATCCGGCCTTGGGCCTTCTTCCCATCGTCGCTGGTAACCAGAATTTTCTCGCACCCGATGGTGCAGTTGGCGCAAGTGGCGTTTTTGGCCAGATGCTCTTGATGCAGATGCTCGCCGCTAACCCGCTCGGCCCCTTCAAAGGTGGACTCTTGGAAATTTCTGGTGGGCAGCGTCCCCAACCGGTTGAACACCGACACGTTGGCCATGGTCCCCAGTTCCCGGTATTTCTCCGTCGCTGCGCCCAAACTACGCTTGCTCAGGTCGATCCCGTATTCGTGGGTAGCGACCGGCTGGGCCACGTCCACGGTTTGACTGCCGTGCAGGGCCAGCGCCTTGAGGTTTTTCGAGCCCATAACCGCGCCGGGGCCACACCGGCCGGCCTGGCGTCCGCCGTCGTTGGCGATGCTGGCGTAACGGACCAGATGCTCTCCGGCGGGGCCGATGCTGGCGACGCGGACTCGCGGACCGCCCAACCTTTCTTTCACGGCTTTTTCGGTGTCAAAGGTGCCCAAGCCCATCAGATCGGCGGCGTCGAGGAATTGGGGCACACCGTCTTCGATGAAGAGGAGGGTTGGGGTTTCGGCCCGGCCCACGATTATCAATGCGTCGCCACAGGTCTTCTTTAGCTCGGTGGCCAGGAAGCTGGAGGACAGTGAATCGCCGATGAGTCCCGTCAGAGGGGACTTGGTCATCACGGCGAACTTGCTGGAAGTGGTCAAGCGGCTTCCAACCAAGGGGCTGCTGGCGAAGATGAGGGGGTTGTCCGGCCCCAATGGATCGGCTCCGGCTGGGCAATATCTGTACAGCAAGTAGGTCCCCAGGCCGATGCCGCCGATGAAGCTTCGCAACACCTGCTCCGGGATGTCATCCCAGTGGTAACTTCGGGAGGACAGATCGACCACCAGCGCTTTTCCGTGATAGCCGTACACGGCGGTTAACCCCCCGCCTGGTTGGACAATATCAGGACCGCATCTCCGTCTTGCACATGCAGAACTTCGCCATTCAAGAAGGCCAATCCGTTAAGGTTGAGCACGTAGCCTTCTTGCAGGCCGCTCAGGTCGTCCCGAATCACCTTTCCAACAAGTGCCGGGCAAGCCTCGGCGAGAGCCGCGGCGAATTCCTGGCGGTTGGTCTCAGCAGGTAGAACGAGTTCCAGTTCGCGCCTACCCGCGGCCAGGCGAGGCGTTCCGAATAGCTCTACTTTGACGGCAATGCTGATTTTATCGGTCAGAGCCACGATGTTTTCACTCTCGGAGCGATGCCCGGAAAGCCGAATCAGATTCCCTGGGCCGCCAGGGATAGGGCACGTTCCAGGTCTTCAGGGGTGTTCACGTTGAAAAAGCTCAAGAATTCCGGGTCCAGGGCGGCAACTTCTTCTTCAGGGAGGTAGCGCACTCGCACTTGGTCATAGAAACCGGAGATTTTCAGGTCGCCGGCTATCAGCCGTGGCTCGATGAAGGGCAAACAAGCTTTGGAGTAGAGGGCGTGGGTCGGCTCGGGCCGGCCTTCAATCACCGGCACCACGGCATCGGCGTCTTCCCTGAGGGCCAACATGCGGCGCAACAACGAGAGGTTCAGGAAAGGCATGTCGCAGGCGACGACGAGGGTCCAATGGTTGCTGGCGGCGTCCAGCCCGGAGAAGATACCGCCCAAGGAGCCGGTGCCCTCATAGCGGTCCAGCACCACCTGATGTTGTGGTTCCAAGGGCAAACCGGCAGCTCGGTCCTGATCGGCTACAACCACCGCGATTTCCTGGCACACTTGCTCAACCCGCTGAATCACCCGCTTGATCAGCGGCTGCCCGCCGATGGGCTCTACCGCCTTGTCCCGGCCCAGCCGCCGACTAAGCCCGCCGGCCAGTATCACGCCGGAAGCAGCGAGATCGACCGGAAGGTGAATGGCGGCTTGTCCCTGTTCGGGAGTATGCCCGGTGGTCATGGGGAAATTATAGCATAGGGCCTAGCCAGGGCTATGGACCGGTCACTTAGCAAACGAGCAACCCGCAAGCCCAGCCACCAGTTTCGCCGGAAGGACGGGGTTCAAGATCCTAAGACCATCCCGCCATCCCCGCGGAGGCGGGGATCCAGCAGGCCCCTGACCAGGGAGCACAGCCTGGGACCTGAAGCATTCCTGGGTTCCTCTTCCGCGGAAGGGCCGGAACAACGATGTGAGGGATGCCTGCCAGGCCCAGATAGAAGGGGAGGGGCCAAGCTAGGGCATTCGACGGAATAACAAGGGCGAAGGGGCATAGACCCTCCCGTCATTCCCGCGCAGGCGGGAATCAAGCAGATCCCGGACAGGACAGCACGCCCTGGAACCTGAAGCATTCCCGGGTTCCCATTCCGCGAAAGGGCCGGAACGACGGGGCGGGCGGCTATCTTGCAGGCTCGTAGAGGCGGTTTAGGTTGGCGTAGCGAGCCGGGTCCAAGTCGCGGCCCTTGAAGGCGGAGAATTCCGGTCCGTAACGATGGGAGCGAAATAAGGAATTGATGGACTCACCCGGCGCTCCCGACGCCTGCGGCTGCCCCTGGGTGAAGAAGGGGTTGATGTATTCCCACACAACCTCCTTGTTGGCCGTAACTTCGAAGATGCGGCCCGGAGTACCCTCGCAGATCAGTGTATTGCCGTTGGGAAGCCGCTCGGCGCTGCTGGTCGCCTGACTGTAGAAGGAGATGGCGGGTTGTCCACGGTATTCCCAGACGATCTCGCTGGTGGCCGGGTTCACTTCAACGACCCGGGAATAGGTACCCAAAGGACGATGGAAGCCGTTGTCGAATAATAGAATGTTGCCGTTGCTCAGATAGGTTGGATGGTGGGGGTGTGATAGCTCGCCCCGTCCCCATTTCCAACGGAAATTCCCGCTGGCCTTGTCAACGATTCCCACCGTGCTGATGCGGCGGTAGCTCACGATCAGGTCACCCTCTGGCGTGATTTTTAGGGAGTTGCCGTGGGTCCACTCCACGCGGTCTTCCAAGGGGCAGATAGCGTCCTGCTCAGGGTCGAGGTGTTCCCAGGCTTTCCACTCGTAGACGATCGAACCGTCGGGGGCGATCTCCTGAACTGTGTCGCCAAACATACTCTCCGGATCCGAGTCGCCGGGCGCCCCGCCTTTGATGCTGGCGGTCATCTCCGGTGAAAGGTTTTCGAACAGCAAGACCAGGGTGTTTCCGTTAGGCAGGCGCTCGTAGTCATGGTGCACCATGGGATTGCGGTACTCCCAGACCACGTTGCCGTCCCAGTCTAGCTCCAGTATGGCCGCTGAAGACCCCCCGATCTTCTCCGCTCCACCGGCGTCGGCGGGCGGAGCAGTTCGGATGAGCAGGTTTCCATAGGGCAATAAGTGAGCGTATCCGATTCCCTCATCGGAGTGCCAACGGTGGCACATTCGGCCTTCCATGTCGATCAGGTCGGCGTAGTTGCTGCCACGCGTGTTCGTAGACAGGGTGTACCCTCGGTAGCAATGCTGGGGGGAGTAGTGGATAAGTCCGACGGCGTGATGAGACGACCAGCCCATGGGTCCCTCCTGAAAGATTTGATATGGGCGTCCAGTCCCTATTCTATTATACGCTCGGGCGCAATTCGTGGCTGGAAGATCGTAATCCAGAAGAAGGACCCGGCTCGTCAAGCCAAGTGCAAAAACCGGGCGCCGTTTAGCACCCAGGTAGGTACCGGTTCGATACGCCTCATACCCAGGGTAACCAACCAGGCAACGCCCGCGCCGATAAGGCTCCCGGCTAGGATATCGCTGGGATAGAAGAGTCCGCTATAGACCCGAGCCAGGCACCAGACGCCCCCCAAGCAAAACAGCGGGATCCCGGCCCGGCGGTTGCCCAGCCACACCGCCGTAGCCATCGCGAAGGCGACCGCCGCGGGATTTGCGGGAAAGGATGAGTCGGTAGGCGCGTAGAATAGGGTGGCCAGGTCGAATTGCGTGAACGGCCTGGACCGGAACACGGCCTGGTCCAACAGCAGCACCACCAGATTGGCGAACCCTAAAGCGATGGCAGCGGCCAAGACCGCGCGTTGATTACGGCTTCTGGTATCAGAGTCGGGGCCGAAAAACCACAGGCCAAGCATCCAAAAACACATGGACAACGGCACGAAGTAATCGCTAACGGCCAAAGACCCGGCCCCATCCAAAACAGCGGAATGGCCGATCCCCCGGTTCAGCCACACCACGATCCATCCGTCCAACTCGAGAAGTGTTTCCATGGCTAATCCTCGGTTTCCCGACGGCGCGTTTGGGCTCCGATGCTAGGCTTATGTCCAGTGAACGACCTGCCGCGGAGCAGAGCCGCCCAAGGTCGCAGCGTCCCGTGAAGCGCTCGTAGATAGTTGCTCTGTCTTAAAGCGTCGAGTCCGGGTTGGATCTGATCTTTACCAAGGCTTAAGTTCCGCAGGGAAGATAACAAGAGGGTGAAAGCGAGCCCAGCGCCGGAGCCGACGAAGAAAAATCCAAACTGTTGGTTGCCGGTCAATCCCAGGGTGGTGTCGGGCTGGTTGCGAGGCTCGGACAGGAAGAACCAGGCGAAAGCGGCAACCCACAGAGCGAGACCGAAAATGAAGGCGGTGCGGCGTCCTTTGAAGAAAAGCAGGCCATGCAGTCCGTTATAGGCCGCGGCCATCTGGAAAACGCCACAGGAGGCGAAGAAGACCAGGACCAGATAGTCGGGAACGAAGGAACCGGCCACGGATATTCAGCCGCGGGGCAAGGCCGGTTCACCGACCGATTCGGGACCGGTTCGCCGCCTTACGCTCAAGAAGTGGCTAAATCCAACCATCAGCGGTATACCCAGCGCAAAAATGACTACGGCGTTGGAATAGTGAGCAGGCCACCAAGCCAGTAACGGCACGCCGATGAGGAAAAAACTCAGAGTTTTCATCGCGCTTTTGGTAGAA
>Ga0209554_1000931_pt1 | contig 23478 bp, 23 predicted proteins | sample MarorgKNORR_S2LV_5_FD_188221 | JGI IMG/M metagenome (GOLD analysis project Ga0209554, IMG submission 188221) | Marine microbial communities from the Southern Atlantic Ocean, analyzing organic carbon cycling - Bottom_A/KNORR_S2/LV (SPAdes) (version 2) | ecosystem: Environmental > Aquatic > Marine...
CCTCGACGGAAACGGCCTCAGCCACGACCTCTTCGGCGTCTTCGCCTTCAGCCACTTCAATCGCCTCTGCTTCGACCGCTTCAGCCTCGACTGCTTCGGCTTCAACCGCTTCTGCCGCGACCGGCTCGTCCTCTCCTTCAGCATCAGCCGGATCCGCCTCTTCCGCAGCGGGCTCTTCGGCAGCCGCAGGCTCTGTCGGAGGGACCGTATCAATATCGACCACCGCAATGGATTGCTTGGCAGCAGGCTTGACCACGGCCGGCTCGGTCGCGACGGGGGTGACCGTGGCCGGCTCCATATCCCAGTCGCCGACGACGTCTATCTCGACCAGCCCCGGCGTCGTGGGGCTTTCGGCGACCTTCTCGACCGCCGGGAGTGAGCGCATTTCCTCCTCGAAATCTAACTCTTCCAGCGGCGCGTCGTCGAGCGCCTGCGACCAGACCGAGCAGACGCGGGCGACTGGCTCGTTGATGCGCAAGCAGGTGACGCAGATGTTCTGGTTCTCCGGCTGCCAGATGCAGGGCTGGCGCGGCAGATTGTCGAGGAATTCGCGGATGCCGCCGTATCGCTGGGGTTGTGTCACGTGCGCCTGCTGTGTCGCCGGCCAGCACCTTCCGGCAGTATGTCGCCAGAATAGCGCGTGGGACGGGCGGCGGGCATTTCCTGAGACGTATAAAGTTGCTCCCCCGGAGCAGGCGTTAATACCGGGCATGATTGTCTACATGTAATGCAGGAGCTATCCGAGCGCGGTTTCGCCATCCTCGTCGCGCTATTGCTCGCCGGAAGCGGCTACTGGGTCGCGACGCACGAGCGTGAAGCGGAGCCGCTGCCGGGCGGCCCGGGGAGCCCCGGCGGCGACTACCTTGCGTGGGGCGAACCGGTCTTCCTGCCGCGCGCGTCCGGATGCGTCGACGATGGCAACGGCCAGATCTTCCCGGAATACGCCATCGGCTACGAGCCGAGCATCGCCGTCGACGCCGAAGGCAATCTCTACTACACCGCGCACAAGGACCTGCGCTGGTCCGGCCCCAACGGCGGGCCGGGCGGCGGCGGGCCGGGGCCGTTCGTCTGCGGCTTCCCGTGGCCGGGCGGCTCGCAGACCTCCTGGGACTACTACGCCTCGTGGTTCTTCGTCTCGCAGGACGGCGGCGAAACGTGGGGGCCACCGAACGACTGGGGGGCGGCCGATTTCGGCTCGCAGTATCCCGGCGATGAGGGCGACATCGGCGTCGATGCCAACGGGCGGGTATACTTTGTCGACACGACGCTAGAGGACAACTGGCTGCACATCTGGGACGACGGCGGCAATGCGCACGCCAACAGCCAGCGGCTGCAATCGACTACCGCCGACGACCGGCCATGGATTACCGCGCACGGCGACGGCGTCGTGCATTACCTCGGCAATAACGGCGTTTCGGTGCCGGGCATTCCCCTTACGGACGGAACCAGCGGTGTCGGCCGCTACTGGTACTACCGCGGTACGACCGTCGGCGACCAGGTAGTCTTCGACCAGGGACGGGTCATCGAAGGCGGCTGGGCGCACATCGCCGCCGAAACCGATGGACCCCACGTCTACATCGTGCAGGAGACCAACAACGGTGGTGGCGGAGTCAAGGTATGGGTCTCGGACAACTGGGGCGAAGACTGGGCCGAGCCGGTCACCGTCGGCCCGCTGGAGGGCTCGCACCCCGAGGGGTACCCCTGGATAGCGGCGGGCGAGAACGGCACCGTGATGGTCACCTGGCAGGAATCCCCGCAAGGCGGCAAGGCGGCCGGGACGCTCTACCTCAGCCGCAGCGACGACTACGGCGTGACATGGGAATACTGGGACGTCACCCCGCGCGAGGCGGTCTTCCTCTACCCCACCATCGACCTCGGCGCCGAAAACCGGCTCGGCTTCGCCTACTACGCCAACGAGGGCAACGGCACCCACGGTGAGCACACCGCCGGCGACCGCTGGTACCTCTACGGCGCCATCGCCGACGACCTGCAAGTGGGTGAGCAGCTAGAGTTCCTCAAGGCCGACCCGCAGCCGCTGCACACCTCCAGCGAGGCGGAGGCGGCAGCCGACGACCTGCACCCGCTGCACGATTTCTTCGAAGCGGTCATCGCCCCCGACGGCAGCCTCAACATCGCTTACCAGTACAACCTCGGGCAACACCCCTGGGAAGCCGACGAGGAGCAGCGCTACCTGATGTTCATCCGCGGCGAGCTGGCCTGACCGCCCCGGCTATAAACGAGTTCCAGCTTCCTCCAGTATGGCTGGCCACGGGCGGACAGGATACCTGGCAGGGGTCTTCGATTACTGTCACGAAGGCCACGTGAATATAATTCGTCGGGCATCAGGGGAATGCGATGTCCTCATCGTAGCGGTGGTAGCAGACAACTTCGCATCCCGCTACAAGGCCCAGACGATCAAGTATGACGAGCAGTGGCGACTGGCCGCTGTCGAGGCCCTGGATATCGCCCAGCATGTAGTGCTAGTCGATAACAACGACCATGAACCATTCTATCGCGAATACGGGGTTACACACCTGTTCCACGGCACCGACTGGGAGAAGGAGCCCTACATCGATTTCATGGGGCGTGCAGCAATCGACCAAGGGAATATTCAGGTGGTCATGTTGCCCCACACCCCCGGCATCAGCAGCAGCCAGTTGCGTGAGCGGGAAATGCCAGCCCCCGGAGAGGACGCAGACTGAATATCAGGCAACCCGGAGCTCGCTGGCCAGGTAATCACAAACTCGCCGGGAATTATTCCCGTCACTATACTTGTGGAAAAGGCGCTTCACTCGAACCTGCTGCCGGCTGGGAATTCCATTATTCAGCGCCTTCTGTAGTTCAGCCAGGAAGGATTCAAAAGTATGGTTGAGTTTGCCAGGGAAAATAGATTCGTAGTCATAGAGCAGGCCTCGATTTTTCATATACGATTCCAGGTCATAACAGTAGCTGACCACGGGGCGGTCCAGCAACAGGTAGTCAATCCAGGCACTGGAGTAATCAGTTACCAGGACATGGGCGTGCCTGAGCAAGGTGCCCACTTCCCTACAAAGCGATTCAGAGACGTCGAGGACCTCCATCCCATCAAAAGTCAGGGCTGGTGTATTTGGGTGTTTTTTCACGCAGAATACAGCATCATGCCGTTCCAGCATTTCACTCAGCTTGCGGCATTGTTCCTTGGTGAATTCGGTAGAGTCCTCAAGCTCTTCCCTCCAGGTGGGCAGGTACAGGACCATTTTCCGGCCCTGGAGCTTTGCCTCGAGCCAGGCAGACTCTTCCCGAAGGTCCGGGGCAAGGTCATTCTCTGCCTGGAGCAACATGTCATTTCGGGGCAGGCCCGTGGTCCAGACACGCTGCCGCGGCAGCCTGAAGGAGGCCTGCATTGCCAGCTGGTCCAGTTCTGAGCTACAGATTGTGGCCCTAGGGACCTTAAATTGCTGCCTGAGTGTTTGTTCGTCTTCATTCCTGGCAGTATACCCGATTCCCTTGACCGGGATACCATGCCATAGGTTGATTAATTTCCGCCTCCGGAAATCCATTGACTCCGAGTATGGTATGTCGCCCCTGCCATGATGGATGATTATTATTCGGGCCCTCAGCCAGGCCAGCAACCCTTCCAGGCTATGAAAGAAAATAGCCCCATCGCCATTCCAGTCTCCTTTCTGGTAACAGAGAATTACACACTCAAATTCAGGGTGCCGGGAGGCTGAATCATGAAAGAAGCGAATGTTATCACGGAATTCCTGCCGGTCCTGGACCGGGAAGAGCAGCAGGTTTTCAGTCTTGGGAAACAAACGGTCAAGTATTAACAGAAAATAGCGGAATAATTCAAATGTCAGGTGAGGGGTCAAGTTTTCTTCCTCGCTCCTTTGTCGCCTGTTTACCCTGCTTTTTCAGAATGGCCACAGGGCCTGTAAGGTCTTGCGGTCCCGGATATCCAGCACACCAAACCGGGAGGCAAGCCACAGGAACGCAAGGCAGTAAACAATCAGGCCACCAGCCAGCAGGATTTCGTCCCTGAGACCGATGACCCAGAGTGATGCTGCGGGTACGCCAGCCAGCAACGAAACCAGCGTTGCAGTAGCAATTGCCCTCCAGGGACAGAGCCGGGAGAGAGGGATTTTCAGGGTACGAGCCGTCTGGCGCATGACAAATATCGTTGATAGCCAGGCTACTACTACCGTAGCAACGGGAATCCCCAAGAGGCGCATATCGCCTTCCAGCGTAACTAGCAGAGTATAACTGAGGATTACGTTGATTATGGACATGGATGCGGCCAGTCGGAAGAGGAAGCGTGTCTGTCCACTGGCCATGAGGACCCAGCCCAGGCTGAACGGGCGGCTTGGCAACAGGAGCAGGTAAATCATGAAGACCGGCACGGCACCGGAATAGTCGGCCGTGAACAGAAAAACAATCAGCGGCTGGGCAATTATGGACAGACCCACCGCGAATGGCAGGAATACCAGTGCCAGCTTATGCACGCTATCGCTGTAGAGCTGCTCTATCTCCGAAAGTCGCCCCTCTTTATGCGCAGCAGACATCCGGGGCGTCACCACCTGGGCTGCGGACTGGGTTATCCAGCCGAAAATGGGGAACCAGAGTGAACCAATGTAATAAACAGCGAAAATCGTTGTCGAAAAGAAAATACCCACGAGATATTTGTCGATGTTCAGGTTGATGACATAGATAAGGGCAGTAAGCCCTACTGGAATGCCGTAGGCCAGCTGCTCGCGCATGAAAGCTGCACCAGAAACGCCATGGCGCAAGTATCGTGGGAAAATGTATGCCAGGACCGTCAGGACCTTAATCATGGCAGTGGCCAGGATTCCGTGAAGCAGGCCCATGGCACTGGGATTCAGCCATGCGGCGAGCGGAAGCACAACGAGGTCTAGCAAGCTGAATCCAATCATGGTCCACATCGCTGCTTTGGCGCGGTCTTCAAGCACCAGCAGGTTCTGGAATGGCATCACCAGCAGCATCAACCCGGTGTAAACGCCCAGCAGGAGGAGATACTGTTTCAACGGATGGGATGGCTGCCAGACTTCCAGCATCCCTTGGGCGGCCCCGAAGAGCAGGATGACGAACAGCGATGCCAGTCCGAGCAATCCCCAGGTCTGTCGGATTAGCTGCGGCCGTTCTGCGGCCTCCATACGCGGGAAAAAGTATTGCAGGGACTGGGGCGTTCCAAGCAGGAGCAACGCCTGTATGGAAACGTAGACCAGGACCAGCTGCTGGTAAGTGCCATATTCGTCTCTTATGAGCAGTCGTGTCAGGGCGATTGGAATAGCCAGACTCAGGCCAAACGCGATGGCGCGGCCATAGATGAGAACGGCCACCTTACGGGCCAGCATAGTTGAGATACTGGGGGGAGCAGGCTATAACGGTGTCCGAAATAGACTGGCGTGACTTCTTCGCTGCGTATTGCCATGGTGTCCAGCGCCCGCAGCATCCATACCATCCGCTGGGTGGAGTGGCTCAAGGGTCGCGGCCACGAAGTGGCGCTCTTTTCGCTCGTGGAAAACAGTGATGCAACCCATTTTGGTCCAGAGCCACCGCTTGACCGCCGCTACCTCTTCACCCTCGGGAGTACCGTGCGCCGGACTACCGCCCGGTTGCGAAGGATGCTAGATGATTTTGCCCCTCAAGTCGTGCACGGGTTCAATCTTGTCAATCATGGCAATTATGCGGTCAGGGCCGGCCGCCATCCAGTGGTAATCACGGCTCTGGGCTCTGACGTCCTGTTGGCTCCGGATGAATCCTGGCTACTGTCAAGAATAGTCCGGAAAACTGCCTTGGGGGCGGACCGAGTGATTGCTCCGCCCGTCCTCGCAGAGAACCTGCGGAAATGGGGGGTTAACGAGAAACGTCTGCTTCCCCTCATATTTGGAGTGGATTGCGATTTGTTCAAGCCGGGTCGCAAGGAGCTCCTGGTGCTGTTCAGCCGTGGTTTCCGGGAGGTTTACGACCCCCTTTGCCTGGCAAGAGCCATTCCCGAGGTCATCAGGGAGGTCCCAGAGGCACGATTCATCCTGGCTGGTAACGGGCCACTTCGGGAGGAAGTTGCGGAGATGCTCGAAGATGCCGGGCCAAACGTCAGCCTTCCCGGTCTCTTGCCGGAAAATAAGTTGGCAAATCTCATGGGCCGGGCGAGGGCGGTGGTTACTCCAGCCCTTTCCGACAGCATCCCGCTGACGGCGCTCGAAGCAATGGCTTCCGGGGCAGTCCTGGTTGCCAGCGACATCAAGGCCAATCGGCAATGGGCGTCTACCAGCGCGCCGGTGCTCCTGTTTCCTCCCGGTGATGCGGATGCGCTGGCGAAGGCACTGGTTCGCGCGCTCACCGAAGAGGGGCTGTCGCAGCAGGCGCTGGAGCAGGGGCCACCGCTCGTTAATGCAAACTGGCACTGGGACGAAGCGGCCGCGACCGTTGAAGCACTGTATCACGAACTTTGCAGCAGTCGCGCGTAGAGCTCAGGCAGCTTGCCCTGTCGTGCATCCCAGGTGAATAGTTTTCGTGCGATATGTTGACCCTTCAAGGCCATTGTTGCCAGGTCATCCCGGGACAGCAGCTCCCGCATGCCAGCCGCCACGGTCGCGGGATTCGTGGAATCTACTGACAGGCCGGCGGCAGACAACGCAATCAGGCGGTCCAGCAGCGGTCCCCGTGCCGAAAGGACGGGGAGCCCCATAATCAGGTACTCGAAAATCTTGGTCGGCAGTCCCTTCAGGTACCGCTCGGTGGGCTGGAGCAGGGACAACCCCAGGCTAGCCTGCGACACCACTCCGGCCAGTTCCCGGTGGTCTACCCACCCGAGCCACTCCACCTGCAAGTCATGCTCCCGGTCGAACGCACGGCATTTCTGTTCCAGATTATCGTCATAGAATCCACCGGCAATCATCAGTCGGACGTCAAACGACTTCCGGAGCAGGCGCAACGCCTCCAGCATCACCAAGATACCACGGCGCTCGGTCAGGCTGCCGACATAGAGCATCACCGGGGGGCCGTCCGGTCTGGAACTGGAAACTAATGGAAAGTTCGCCAGGCGGGGATAGTTGGGCAGGACCAGAATCCGGCCATACCTGGCAAGACGGCGGCCGAGCCTGTTGTCAACCGTGACAATGGCACTGGCACGAGGCGCAGCCACTTCGATGGCAAGCGCCGTCAGTTGCGCTGCCAGCGGCCCCTGCAGCTCACGCTTCATCGGCACCAGGTACTCGTGGCAGTCCCATACCACTGGCTTCCCGGTCAGCGGTCGCAGAAGCAGCGCGTAGAGCAGCGGGTCCAGCTCGTGGCAATGGAACGCATCGTAGCGCCCGCGCAGCGCCAGCCGCAGCAGCCGCAGCGCGGTCGCGCCGGGCGGGCCGGCGGTCGAGACGCAGCGCACCGTAAGGCCATCCACCTCCTGTACTTCGCTGCGCGTGTGGGGCGTCAGGATTTCCACGTCGTATCCCGCGTCGGCCAGCGTGCGCGCCTCCTTCCAGACCCGCTGGTCGAACGGTTTCAGGAATTCGCGGTCGCAGATTACCCCGATGCGCGCCACGCTCGCCGAAGGCGACACCCCTAAAAGCGGGCGCTCCGCCTCCGGCAGCGTGCGGGTACTGATGGTCGCGCCGTCGGTGCGAGTGCCGGACACGCTGGGGCAGACGCTGCACCAGCTGGCGCTGGCCGAAGGGCTGGCGGCGCAGGGGGTCGCGGTGACGCTGCTCTGCCGCTGCGGGACCGCGCGCACCGAGAACGGCGTGCGGCTCGAGCCGGTGCCCGACCGTGGCCTGCCGGGAGAGCGGCTGCTATTCACGCGGCTTGCCGCCGTGCGGGTGCGCGAACTGCTCGGTGCGGGCGGCTTCGACCTGGTGCACGACCGCGGCTACCTCTTCGCCGGGGCCGGCGTGCGCGAAGCGGCGCGCGCGGGGGTGCCGTCGGTACTGCAGATTGACGATAACTGGCTGCGGTCGGAGACGACGGCGAGCCGGCTGGCGCGGACCTGGCCCTACCTCGAAGCGGCGCGGCGGTCGTGCCGCGAGCAGGTTTCGCTGGCGACCGGTGGCTTTGCAGTGAGTCGCACGCTGCGGCAGCAGGCAGCGCACTGGCACCCCGACGCGACCGGCTTCGCCGCCATCCAGAACGGCTACGAGTCAGAGCGCTTTGTACCGGGAGCCGAGCCGCTCGGCATCCGCGAGCGGCTCGGCCTCGACGGCCCGCTAGCGGTCTTCGTCGGCGCGCTGGGGCCGTGGCACGGGACCGACGAGCTGCTGGCACTGGCGCGCGCGCTGCCGCGGCTGGCGGTCGTCATCGCCGGCGGCGGCTACGGGCTGGCGCTGCCGGAACTGCCGAACCTGCACCATATCGGCCGGCTGGAACGCGCCGACGTGCCGCGGCTGCTGGCGGAAGCGGACCTCGGGGTGGCGCCCTACCCCGCGCGCGACTACGGCTTCTCACCGCTGAAGATTTTTGAATACATGGGCTGTCGCCTCCCCGTCGTGGCGACCGCGCTGCCGTCGGTGCGCGAAGCGACCGCCGGGAACGCGCTGCTGACACCACCGGGCGAGATGGCCGCAGGCGTAAAGCGGCTGCTCGACTCACCGGGGTTGATGGACCGGCTTGGCGCGGCGGGGCACGCTTTCGCACTCCGCGAGCGCACGTGGGAGCGCACCGTCACGCGGACGCTCGAACTCTATGCGAGATTCGTATGAGCTTCGCGCCGGCGCACCTGAGCCTGCTGTTCCACATCCACCCCGACGACGACCCGCTGCTGCACGGCTCGACCGGCCTCGGCATCTGCCTGCCGCAGGGCGCCTATGCCGCGCTCGAGCGGCAGCCGGCGAAGCGCACCAGTATCACCTTATACGAAGGCAAACGCAAGGTGAAGGACCCGGTCACGCGCCGCGCGGTCGAGCTGGCACTGGACGGTCCCGAGAAGCTCACTTTCTGGCTGCGGCGCGAGATGCCGCTCGGCGCCGGGATGGGGATGTCGGGCGCGACCGCGCTCGCCGCCTGCCTCGAACTGGGCGTAGGCCTCGAGCGCGCGACGCGCGCCGCGCACCAGTCGGAAATCGAACACTCGACAGGGCTCGGCGACGTGATGGCGCAGGCGGCGGTGTTGCGCGACGGCCCCGGCGCGCGGCTGGTGCAGCGCCGCAGCCCGGGCGTGGGCGGCGACGTCGTGACGTCGCCGCTCGACAGCGCGCTGGCACTCTGCCTCTGCGGCGACGGGCGTAACACCAGCGACGTGCTCAAGGACGACGGCTGGCGCGAAATCATCAACGGTGCCGCGACCGCCCACCCGCTGCCGGCGCCGACGTTGCGCGCCTTCCTCAAGGCGGGCCGGCTCTTCAGCGAGCTCTCGGGACTGATGCCGCCGGAAGCGGCCACGGCACTGGCGGAGCTGCCGATGGGCGCGGTCGGGACGGTCGCGCACCTCGGGACCGCGGTGGTCGTGACCGGTGAAGAGATTGAGCCTATCGCGGCCGAGCTGGAGCAGTTCGGCGAAGTGTGGCGCTTCTAGGCGGCACTCGGCAAGCCGGGGAACTTGCCGGGCAGGAAGCGCGCCAGCGCTAGCTTCTCAAGAAGGCTTTCCTTGCTGGAGCCGGGGACCAGAATATTGTCGAGCACGTCCTGGAGTGTCGCGACCGGGACGACCTCGATTTTGCCGCGATAGCGTGATTCGAGCAGCACGTCCTGCATGTTGGCCTCGGGAATGAGCACCTTGCGGATGCCCGCCTCGGCGGCGGCCTCAATCTTGGCGGTGACACCGCCGACCGGCAGCACCTGCCCGCGCACCGAGAGCGACCCCGTGAGCGCGATTGACTGGTCCACCTCCGCCTCTTCCAGCGCGGAAATCACGGCGGCGGCGATGCTCACCGACGCGCTGTCGCCCTCGACGCCATCGTAGGCGCCAACAAACTGGACGTGGATATCGTATTTCGAAATGTCCTCGCCGGTATATTTCTTGACCAGTGCCGAGACGTTCTGTACCGCCTCCTTGGCGATTTCCCCCAGCTTGCCGGTCGCGAAGGTACGCCCCTCGGAGCGCGACGCGGCCGGCGTCACCTCCGCCACGATGGGCATCAGGATGCCCGACATCTCCGAGAGCCCCGAGTCGGCGCCCATCACTGCCAGCCCGTTGACCATTCCCACATGCGCCCCTTCAGTGATGTAGGTCTTGTAGTCCCGGCGCCGCTCGACGTAGCGGTCGACGACCTGCTGCTCCAGCGGTCGCGCAATCTGCTTGGCGCGCACGACATGCTCCGCTGTGACCGGATCGGCGTCCAGCTCGTGCGCGATGTCGCCCGCGACCCGCACCAGCCCGCCCAGCTCGCGCAGCCGCAGCGAGAGATGCTTCTGCCGGCCAGCGCGTCGCTGCGCCTCGACCAGCACTTCGCCAATCGCCCCGCGGGAGAAGTGGGGAATCTTCTTGTCCTTGGCGACTTCCTGCGCAATGAAGCGGACGTATTTCTCGCGATTCTCATGCGTGTCGGGAATCGTCGAGTGCATGAACACCTCGTAGCCGTAGCCGCGGATGCGGCTGCGTAGCGCCGGGTGCATGCCCTTGATTGCGTCGAGATTGCCGGCGGCGACCAGCACGAAGTCGCACGGTACCGGCTCCGTTTTCGTCATCGCGCCGGCGGAGCGCTCCGACTGGCCGGTGATGGGGAACTCCTTCTCCTGGATGGCGGTCAGCAGCGACTGCTGCGACTCCATCCGCAGCAAATTGATTTCATCGCAAAAGAGCACGCCGCGGTGCGCGCGGTGAATCCCGCCCGCCTCGACGCGGTCGTGTGCCGGCGTCTCGAGACCGCCTGACTGGAACGGGTCGTGCCGCACGTCACCCAGCAGCGCCCCGGCGTGCGAGGCGGTCGCGTCGATGAAGGGGGCACCGTCGTCGCGGTCGTGGAGCACCAGGCCCTTGGGAACGAGCGCGTTCTCCTGCCGCTGGTTAGTGTAGCGCAGCGCCATGAAGATGAAGGCGGCGGCGATGAGCGAGTAGAAGATGACCATCGGCTCCTTGAAGCCGGTCGTCGCGAACCACAATATTCCGAAGGCGACTATCGTGAAGACAATCAGCATCTGTGACTTCGACTTGCGTTCGCGCTCGAGCATCGCCTGCGCCTTCTGGACGTCGACGATTTCCTTGCCCTTGCCCGACGGGACAACCCGCACGCGCGGCTCGTTGTTGTCCTCGGGGTTGTGGTAGATCAGCACGTCCTGCAATTCCTCGGGCGGCAGCAGATCGGCCATCGCGTTGCCGAGCATCGACTTGCCGGTGCCGGGGTCGCCGATGAGCATCACGTGGCGCCGCTGTTCGGCCGCCTTGCGGATGATGTCGACCGCCGGCTCCTGCCCGATGACCTGGTCGACCATCTTCTTCGGCACCGCGATGTCACTCGTATCCTCCAGGTCGAGCGTCTCGACCCACTTGCGCGGGTCTTCCAGCGGCTTCGCCTTCTTCACCATCAGCCCCGGTGCACTCTCGAGTGATATATAGGTTTCGAGTCGCGGCGGCACGTTTTTATCCGGGGCAGCGAGCGGGCGGCCATGATGGCGCGCCTGCGGCTGCTGCTGCTCTTCACGCTGCTGACGCTGCTGATGATGGGAGTCGGCCTCGTTGCGGGAGCATATTACGGCACCTCGCCGACGGGAGCGATGGCGCTGTTCTTCATAATCGCGGTGCTGATCAATATCGGCAGTTACTTCTGGTCCGACAAACTGGTGCTGCGCGCCTACCGCGCGCGCATCATCGACGAGCGCGAGGCGCCACAGCTCTTCGGCGTCGTGAAGAAGGTGGCGCAGATGAACGGCCTGCCGATGCCGCGCGTCGCCATCGTACCGTCGCAGACACCGAACGCCTTCGCGACCGGCCGCTCGCCGAAGCACGCCGTGGTGGCTGCTACCGAAGGGCTGCTGCGGGTGCTCGACCGCGACGAGCTGGAAGGCGTGATGGCGCACGAGATGGGCCACGTCAAGAACCGCGACACGCTGCTGATGGCGGTCGCGGCGACGATTGCCGGCGCGATAGCCTTCGCGGCGCGGATGCTCTGGTGGAACTCGCTCTTCGGCCGCGGCCGCAACGTCCACCCGGCGCTGCTGATCCTGGTCATCATCACTGCGCCGCTGGCGGCGTTCCTGCTGCAGGCGGCCGTCTCGCGGCAGCGCGAGTTCAAGGCAGATGCGACCGCCGCCGCGCTGACCGGAAAGCCATGGGCACTGGTCAACGCCCTGCGCAAGCTGGAGCGCGGCAACGCCCGCCGGCCGATGGAGGTCGGCTCGCCGACCCATGCGGCGCTCTGCATCGCCAACCCGCTGCGCGGCGGCGACCTGCTCTCGAGCATGTTCTCGACGCACCCCCCGATGGAAGCGCGCATCGCCGCGCTCGAGGCGCTGTAGGATGGAGCGCCTCACCGCCGCTGATTTCGACGGCACGACCCTCGCCCGCGACGGTGTCCTCGCGGTGGCGTTCGCCGCCGACTGGTGCCCCTACTGCCGCGATTTCATGGCTGGATTCGAGGCGGCCACGCTGCCGGTGCCCGCGGCGATGGGCGACGTCACCGACGAGGAGAGCGCACTCTGGGACGATTTCGAGCTCGAGGTGGTCCCGACGCTGGTGCTGTTCCGCGACGGCGTGGCCGTCTGGCGGCGCGACGGCCGGCGCAAAGTGGGGCTGCTGGCCGCCTTACGGGGACGGGGCAGTTTCCGCGACGCCGGCCTCAGCGCGGGCGACATCGACGCGCTGCGCGCTGCGCTTTAGTTTCGCGTGGCGCGACGGCCCGCTTTAACACCCCCCAGCCTGCCGCCGCGTGCTGTTGACACGGGGGCGGCTGCTGGTCGTGGCCGCGGCGGTCTGCTGGAGCCTCTCGGGCTTCTTCCTGAAGGCGGACGCCATTCAGGCCATCGAACCGGAATCGCGCGGGCTGCTGGTAGCGTGCTGGCGCGCGCTCTTCGCCGCGGGCGGGATGGCGCTCTTCGTCAACTGGCGCGCCGCGCGCTGGCGGCCGGGGCTGCTGCCGCTGGTCGGCTCGTTCGCGGCGATGAACCTGCTCTACGTGCTGGCGATGACCTCGCCCACCGACGCCGGCAACGTCATCTTCCTGCAATACCTCGCCCCCTTCTGGGTGCTGCTCGGCGCGGCGTTCTGGCTGCGCGAGCCGCTCGAGCGCGACAACGTCGCCGGCATCGCCTGTGGAATGGCGGGCATCGCGGTCATCGGTTCGGCGGTCATCGGCAACCCGCAGGCGACCGGCGCGCTGCTGGCGCTCGGCGCGGGGGTGGCCTACGCCGGCGTCATCCTCTGCCTGCGGCACCTGCGCGATGAGGACGCCGGCTGGCTGGTGTTCCTCTGCTTCGCCGTCAGCGGGCTGGTGCTGCTGCCGTGGGCGCTGGCGTCGGAGCGGCAGCTGGCGGGCGCCGAATGGATCTGGGTCGGGACGCTCGGGACGGTGCAGATGGCGCTCGCCTATGGGCTGTTCGCGCTCGGTATCCGCCAGCTCAAGGCGCAGGAAGCGTCGCTGATTACGCTCATCGAGCCGGTGCTCAACCCCATCTGGGTGCTACTGGCGTGGGGCGCCGTCATCGACCAGCGCACGGTTGTCGGCGGCGGGCTCATCATGCTGGGGCTGGTGGTGCGCTACGCACGCGCCGGGGGGACACCGTGCTCCAACATAGATGACAATGGCGTACGGAGACGCGAGCGGCTCGGCTGGGGGCTGGTGGCGCTCTCCGCCGTCGGGGCAGTGTGGATGCTCCAGTCCGGTGCGTCAGAGGCATGGAGCTGGGGGCTGTTCCTGCCACTGGCGGGCGGGTGGCTCTGTATTTTCGAAGCTTGGGACCGCACCTGCGTCTTCCACGCCGCCTTTTCAACGAGCGAGGTTGCCGGTGCCGTCTGTCCCATCGATGAACCGCAGACGGCGGTGCAGGCGAAGCTGCAGGCGTGGCTGCTGACGCTACGTGCAGTCGCGGTCGCCGCGGCGCTGGTCGCGGTCTTCGGGCTGCTCTAGTTAATTGTAGTCTGCGTAAGTTCTATAGCATACCACCATTCCGTTACTGATGCGCCCGCAGCCCTTCCTGCTGCTGCTGGCCCTCGCCCTGATGCTCATGACCTCGATGATGGTAGCGGTGGAGATGATAGTGGCGGAGATGACGATGGTGGATTCCTCCCCGCGCCGTCGCTGGCCGCTTCGGTCGCCGCCGTGGCCGTCATCGCGCTGCGCCGGCGACGCTGATATTCAGTCGTAACCGTATCGGTAGTAATCTACCATCAGACCATTTTCATCCTGGACAATGGCCATATCTCCACTGTTGTTCCATATTCCCTGATACCATCCCCAGAAAAGAGTGGTTTGATTGTCGGTTCCTGAACCAGTGTATACCCTGATACTTGCATCCGTTTCAAGAGTAAAATTGAATTGATAAGCCGTCTGAGAAGCTTCATCCTGAAGATACCAGCCTTCCATGCTGACATTGTAACTCTCGTGATTCGTGATTGACACATATTCCCCATCGGCCTCGTCTCCATCAGGATCGTATTCGATATGATCAATCGTCATGTTGTAGGGAGAGGGTGTCCATAGACCCACCGAGTCACTGATCGCTGATTCCTGGGCCTCCTCGTAAAGTCCATCCATGTCGGTTCCGGATGAATAGGGATACCAGAAAGCCATCCCAGTCCTGATCAGTTCGTAATTTACCAGAGTCGGGCCAACATAAACATGTCCAAGCAATCTACCATATGAATCCGTATCTTCGTTTTTACTGTCGTTGACCAGCGCAATTTCCTTCCCCAGTATCATGGCTGTCAGGGCTTCCGTTGCCTCTTCCGAATATGGCCTCCCGGATTCAGGTGTGTTTATCCCAAGCATCCTCACCCGATTGCCGTTGCCGAGGTCAAATGTGTCGCCGTCCAGGATTTTAACAACGGTCATGTTGTAATCCAGGGTTTCACTGCCTGATTCTTTTTCGATAAAGTCCAAGTTGAGATTTTGGCCGTCAAGATCCTTGCCATCTCCAAATCCAAGGCATCCTGAAAAAAATAAAAGAAACGCTATTCCGACGGCAGATGATTTACGCACATATGTTGCAATTATGGCTGGGTTATAACCCTTACAGCACCGTCTGGAAATTAACCGTCATCGCGCTGCGCCGCCCGAGAAAAGCCTAAACCCCGCCAGCGCTGCAACCCCGAATGGATACAGCAGATAACCTCCCGGGAATCCGCAGCCTGCTCGACCCGCGCGAGGTGAAGCTCAACTTGCTGCTGCTACTGATCCCCGCTGCAGTGGTGCTGGAATTGCGCGGTGACCACGGTCCCGCGTTCCTCGCCTCGATGGGCGCCATCATGCCCCTAGCATGGCATATGGGCAAGGCCACCGAGGAGATCGCCATGCGCACCAGCGAGTCCGTGGGGGGCTTGCTGAACGCCACTTTCGGCAACGCCGTGGAAATGATAATCGCGTCACTGGCAATCTGGGCGGTCTACCAGGACCCGACCGTGCAGGATACCATGTTGCTATTGGTCCAGGCCTCGCTTATCGGTTCAATCCTGGGGAACCTGCTGCTGGTTCTGGGCATGGCCTTCCTGTGGGGTGGCCTGCACCACGCCACGCAGAAATTCTCGGCACGCGCCTCCCAGACCAACGGCTCGCTGCTGTTGCTGGCACTGGTGGGGCTGGTGGTCCCAACTGTCTACGCCAGTACTGGTGGCGACCACCCAAACGTGGTGCAGCTCTCCCACTATACCGCCCTGCTACTGTTGCTGGTCTACGGCCTGCAACTGCTGTTCCAGCTACGGACCCATGCTGATCTCTACGCCGCCGAAGGGCAACACGACGAGGTGCCTATGCTGAGCCAGCGCGAGGCAATGGGTTTGCTGCTGGTAGCCACGCTGCTGGTGGCCTGGATGGCCGAGATCCTGGTCGGCTCCATCGGGCACGCTGCTGGGGAATACGGGCTGCCGACCCTGTTCATCGGTATCATCCTCGTGCCAGTTTTCGGCAACGCTGCCGAGCACTTCACCGCCATCACCGTCGCCGGGAAGAACAAAATGGACCTCTCGGTGGGAATTGCCATCGGATCCAGCATCCAGATTGCGCTGTTCGTAGCACCGGCCATGGTACTCCTGGGATGGGCGCTGGGGGTGCCACTGACGCTCCAGTTCGGGATTTTCGAGACCGTCGCCACCTTCCTGGCAGTGCTGGTGACCAACTTCATCATCCAGGACGGAGAGTCCAACTGGCTCGAAGGCGCCATGCTGCTGGTCACCTACGGCATCCTCGCCCTGGCGTTCTTTTTCATGTGAGGGCGTCATCGCGCTGCAGATTAGTAAAATAATTTATAGGCGGAAGCATCGCCGTCGCTGGCCGCCGCTGTGGCCGTCATCGCGCTGCGCCGGCGGCGCGGATAAGCAAAAAAGTTTATAGTCGGAAAATATGCTTTTACAGAAAATTGCTGAGATAGTCGCCAAGAAGCCTTTAGCAATAGTGGTTGGTGTAATCGTAATTACCATCCTTATGGTTGCCCAAATGGCTCTTAATCCACAGGATGGAACTGTAAGTCAGTCCAGTTTTCTTCCAGATAATGAGGTCATAAGTGCCCTCGAGGATATAGGAGATAAATTCGTTACAGAATATCCGGTTGACACCTTAGTTTATAGTAAAAACAATGATATCCTTACCTCAAACGCATTTGTGGAGATCCTGGAAATTGAAATTGCGTTGATCGAAAATGAATTGATTGCAAACAATTCTCTGACACCCTCGAATCCAAGTACAGATATTGTTGCCATTCCCAACTATCTGGCACCTTTTGTAGATGGAGACGCTTCAGATTTACAACAATTGAAAGACATTTATGCCAATAAGACGGACCAGGAAATAAAGGACGCATTCAATACTGCAAAAGAAAATCCTTTACTGGCTGGAGCCGTAATAAACATCCTTGGAGAATATGATGGGGATAATTCTGCCAAAGCGACTAAAATAACCTTCAAATTCGATAATAGCCAAAGAGAGGGAGAAGGTACGGCCGAAGCATTCGACCGGATGGTCAGTGTTGAACTCAAAATGGATGACGTTGTCAAAGGAATGGAATTTGAAAGTGTTGAAGCCCATGCCCTGGGCCAGTCAGTTCTGGACAATGCAATCAATGATGCATCCAATGAGAGTACAGGCCAGCTTTTCATGCTGGTAATCATCCTGGTAATCGGTGTATTATTTGTTACATTTCGCTCGCCTGTAGATGTTGGCCTCACAATGTTCGCCTTAATGATGGCGATCATATGGTCGAACGGATTTGCAAGCCTGCTTCAATTCGAACCAAGTTTCTTTGCAGTGATAGTACCGATCCTGCTAGTTGGATTGGGCGTGGATTACGGGATCCATCTGGTAATGAGATACAGGGAGGAACTGGTCGAGGACTGGGACATAGACAAGGCCAGTTCCTCATCAATCGTTTTCGTAGGTTCTGCGCTCCTGTTGGCAACCATCACCACCATGGTCGGTTTCCTGTCAAATGTAGCTTCGGATATTACCCCCATAAGGGAATTCGGGATTCAAGTTGCAATCGGTGTGCTTTCTGCATTCCTGATTTTTGTCACATTTATTCCAGCCTGCCGGATACTGATCGACAGGCGTTACGAGGCCAAAGGGCAGAAACTTCTATCAGATACCAATGAAAAGATTATTAGAGGAAGAAAGGCGGAGCGGCTGGTAGCGCTGGTCGAGCCGCAGCCGCCACGCGACGCGCTGCCGTGGCTGGCGCTCGCGTGTGCGCTGCTCTGCGCTCTGCTGGCTTGGCTCGCCCTGTCGACCGCTGTCGCCGCGCTGGCAACACTGGGTGGCATCGGCGCGTTGCTGGCCGCAATCCACGGTTTCCGGCAGCCCGTGCGGCCGCCGGTCTCGCGCGAGCAGCGCGCTGCCATAGAAGAAGGCGAACGGGCCGGTATCTTAGATAATTTTATGGCACTAGGGGCCAAGGTGGCAATAAAGAATCCACAACGTGTCCTGGCTGTTGTAGCTGCCATCACCCTGATCGCCGGATATGCGGCAATGGGGATCTCTACGGAGTTCAATTTCAACGATTTTCTTCCTGAAGAAGTAGAGATCACGGAACATTTCCATTATTTGCAAGATGAATTTAGCACCTCGAACGAATTCTCATTTATCTACATAAGTGGCAGTGTAGCCACCTTCGATGTTTTCAATCAGATCAATAATACCCAGGTAGAATTATCTGACGGGGATGACTGGGTAAATCCAGACCAGTCAATGATGTTCTCTCCTTTGAATGGGATGAGGGACCTGGCCTCGAATGATTCAGACATGAATCCCTTTGATTTCTACAATTCAACTTTCGAAGAACTATTCAACTCAAATGATGCTGATGGTGACTTGGTACCGGATTCCGATGAGGGGGTCCGCGAGCTCCTGGACTGGATAATGATAGGCGATGGAAAAGAGGTTCCTAATATGGTCTCGAATTTCGTCTATTATGATGAAGAAACGGATGATTATACGGTCGCTTATATCCTGGTAAATACCAAATCAAAGAATGCCTATTTCTCAGAAGTCGTAGAGGAACTGGAAAAAGATTCAGAGGGTCTGGAAGCCCTGGAGGCCGACGGTAGGGTCGATTCAGTGGTGGTCACTGGTGCTCCAGCGATAATCGATGTGGTAATCAACACCATCAATGAGACCATGATGGGGTCCATTATCTATACCATAATCCTCTCTTTCATTATTCTTACAGCTATCTTTTGGTATACGGACAAACAGCCCTGGCTGGGTCCCCTCACGATGGTACCGGTCCTGCTGGTCCTGGTCTGGATCCTGGGTACAATGGTGGCCATTGGATACGCCCTCAACGTATTCACAATTTTGATCGGGGCCTTGACCGTGGGGCTGGGAGTCACCTATGCGATCCATATCTCACATAGATTCATAGAGGAGATGGAGCACCATCATTCCTTGGAGAAGGCGGTGAACAATACCGTCAAGAATACGGGGTCGGCGCTATTCGGGGCGGCCATGACCACTGTTCTGGGATTCGGGGTCCTGTTCTTTGCGATACTGCCTCCAATGAAACAATTCGGGACAATGACCGCACTGACAATCTTCTATTCCTTCCTGGCATCTGTATGGGTCTTGCCAAGTATCTTGGTGCTTTGGGCCAGATACACCAATCTTGGAAAGGGAAATGATGAACAACAAGACCAAGATGATGTAGAATAAGAGGCGGTCATCGCGCTGCGCTGGCGGAATTGAATTTCGGGCCTAGCCCGCGAGCGCCCGGCTGACACGCACCAGTTCGTGCGCCAGCTCTCCAATGCGCCCGGAGACTTCCGTGTCTGCCAGCGTCACCTGCTGCTGGAGCGCTTGGATAGAGGGTTGTTGGACTTTTCAACTAATCCTTAATTTAGACTCTTTTTTGACTCTAAACTATAGTCGCTCACTGCCGGGTGAGTCTAGGATTTTTTCGAGCGGCGGCGCAGTATAGCCACCGTCAGGCGCCGGGATAGAGTGGTGGGAAGAGGTAGCCTTCCTGCCGGTCGCCGTCGTATTGCACGACGTAGACCCCGGTCTTGATGTCGGAAACGTAGATGTAGCCGCGGGGTTCGTAGTGCAGCCCCCAGTTGAACGGAATCTTGAGGCCGGTCCAGCCGTCGGAGTTCTCGTAGTCCAGCACGGTGCTGGCGTTCGCAATCCAGTCGGGACCGTGCGGCAGGTAGTAGGCCAGCGTCTCGATGGTTCCCAGTTCCTCGATTTCGAAGAAGCCGTTGAAATCCGGGTCGTCGGGGGCGCGTGCGCCCTCCTTCCAGGTTATCGAATCCCAGACCGTCCCGGCGTCGGTGACCCACGCGCCGGCGTGGTAGTTGGTCCAGTAGATGTGCTCGTCGCCGGTATCGCCGTTGTGCGGCGAATACATGTAATTTCCGGGGATGGTATGATTGCCCGGCAGCGTCCAGTCAGAGACCAGGAATGGCTTGGTCGGGTCGGTGGTGTCAATCAGCCGCACCGTCCCGGTGTGCTGGTCGTTGGAGCCGAACTCGGGCGCGATGACCGTGTAGTGGCGGCCGTCAATCAGTTCGTCGAACGGCACCGCGTAGTGGATGTTACCGTTGCCCTCAGAGCTGCCAGTCCACTCCTCGGGCGTCATGTTGGCGTGGCCGCCGCCCTCGGGGCCGTACCAGCCGCTGCTGGCGCTGGGGCAGCCGAGCCAGCGGCCGATTTCCTGCGGCCAGCTGGTCGAGGGGAGCGAGGGGGGGTTGGTGACATCGACGATGCGCAGCCCCGCGTCCCAGTAGGAGAGATACATCAGCACCTGCCCCGTAACCGGGTGCTGGCGCACAACATGGTCATGGTTGAAGACCGAGCCACCGCAGGTGGTCCCGGAGTCGGGCTGGTAGACCGCCCACTCCTGAATCCACTGCCCTTCGGGGTTGAAGTTCTGCTCGACGAGCTTGGCAATCTGGGTGCCCTTGTTCATCGATTCACCAATGGGGTCGGACAGGAACAGGAACACGTCGCTGTTGTCGTAGAGCCAGAGCTCCTGGTTGTGGTAGCCGGCGGGCGGGTTGGCCCAGCGGCTCACCAGCTTGGGAGCAAGTTTGTCGGAAATGTCGAGCAAGTGGATTTCGTTGGCGCCCCAATTGACGTCTGACGGTGCCGGGTCGAGCGGGTTGCCGTCGTCATCGACGTTGGTAGCCTCGTGGTTAATCAACGCCCAGTTGTTGTCATCGGTCACCTTGACGTCGATGATGCGCGCCGTCTCGGCATAATACGTCGAGAGCATCTGGATATTGTTCGGCTCGCTGATGTCAAGGATGTGCATGTTGTGGTAAGCCGCAACGTAGGCGTAGCACCCCTCGATGCAGTCGGGGAAGTCACCGCTGGTGACGATTTCGCCGAACTCACCCGTGGTGGGGGAGGTGTTCTTGTATTCGGGCGAGCAGGGGCGGCCAACACGGTCGTCGCCGGTAATCTGCCCGTCACAGTTCAGGTTGTGGTAATCTATCAGCGTCATGTTCTCGGTCCAGAGCCAGTGGTCGAGCAGCTCGTTGTGCGAGTGGTTGCCGTCGCCATCCCCGCCGAGCGTCGAGCCGTCGGCCGCGCGCTGTATCGGGTCGACCCAGTTGTCACGCCAGTTGCTGCTGCTGCCGTTGTCGCTGGTGCCATCTTCATCATCGAGCCACCAGAACGCCATTGCTGCAAGCGAGACCGTCAGCAGTCCCGCGACCACGATAGTCGCGATACGCTGCTGCTCCTGAGTCAGTTCCATGCCGCGGGCCAGAATGACGGGGATTAAATGGTTAATCTTCCCTGAGCGCCCACGGCATGCTGGTGTTGGAGATGCCGATGCCCTCGCCCTCGGAGAGCGCAATCAGCCCGATTTCCACGTCGGCGGGATAGAGCGCGACGCCCCACGCGAGCGCCTCGGCGAGCGAAAGGCCGTTGGCCATCTTCTGCGCGACGCGGAAGCAGAGCAGCCGGCGCGAAATCGCCTCGCCGATGCCGGTCGCCGCAATCCCGATTCCCGCGTCGGTCCAGAGCCCGCCACCCCAGTGCGGCGTATCGCCGACGCGCCCCGCCGGGCGGCCGCTGACGCCGCCGGTTGAAGAGGCGACCGCGAAGACGCCTTCGGCATCGAGCGCAACGACGCCGACGGTGTCGGTCGCCGACTTCCTCTGCGAGCCGGTGACCGGGGCGGGAGCAATGCCGTGGGCCTGCGCGTAAGCCTGCGCGCCGCTGCCGACGAGCGCGTCGAACTCCTCGTCCATGACCAGCCGCGCGACGCGGACCGGGTTGGCAATATCCTCGAGCGCAGCGACCGTCCCTAGCCGGCCGTCGCTGCACGCCACCGCCGCGTCGACCTGCACCGAGCCGTCGGCGCGCAGGCAGGAGCCAGTACCGGCGTTGAAGCGCGGGTCGTCCTCGAGCGCAACGACCGCGGTGACCGCGGCACTGACCGCGTCAGCGCCGCCTGCGAGCAGCTCCCAGCCAATACCAGCAGCGGCGTCAACACCATCCTGCTCTTCCGCCGAATGACCGGCGCCGCCGTGAACTACAATGCGCATGCGCGGCGCAGGAGGGGGCGCTATTTGGCGCCACGGTTCGGCTTTAAGCACCGCGCCGTTCACCGCCCATGAGCGACGGAGAGGGAGAGGGGCAGCCGGTAATTCGCATGCTGATGATGCCCAAGGACACCAACGCCTTCGGCACCATCTTCGGCGGGGTAATCCTGAGCCAGATTGACCAGGCCGCCGCCATCGAGGCGCACAAGCACCACGTAGGAATGGTCGTGACGGTCGCGATGGACTCGGTCGAGTTCAAGCAGCCGGTCCTCGTCGGTGACCTCGTCTCATACTACTGTACCACCCGCAGCGTCGGGAAGAGTTCGGTGACCCTCGACGTGAACGTCATGGCGCAGCGGCAGTTCGCCGAGAGCGGCACGTTCATCCCCGTAACCGAGGCGCGCGTCACGATGGTCGCCGTCGGCGACGACTGCAAGCCAATCCCGCTCAGCCGCCCGCAGGCATGACGCGGCCACTGATTGGCATCACCGGCTCGCACGACCGCGCCACCTGGGACATCTGGGTGGACGACGTAGTCCTTGTCCCGGCCGCCTATACCAAAGCAGTCGAGCGGGCCGGCGGCCAGCCGATCGTGATACCGCCCGGGGACTGTGACAGCTCGCTGGTCGAGAAGCTGGACGGGCTGGTGGTCGCCGGAGGGGCGGACCTGAATCCCGGCACCTACGGCGAGGCGCCCGTACCGGAAACCGCCGACTGGCGCGACCGGCAGGACGCGTCCGAGCGGGGACTGGTCGCCGCGGTGCTCAAACGGAACCTGCCGCTGCTGGGAATCTGTCGCGGGCTGCAACTGCTGGCGGTGATGCACGGGGGGCGGCTGCACCAGCACCTGCCGGGAACCGCCGGGCACGAAGAGCACGGCGGCACGGGCGGGACCTGGACCGACCACGAGGTGGCGCTGGAGCCGGGCTCGCGCATCGCCAGCATCCTGGGCGAGAGCGTTACCGGGAATTCCGGCCACCACCAGGGCGTCGCTGACGCCGGCACCCTGCGAGTCACCGGACGGACGCCGGACGGCCTTATCGAGGCGGCGGAGCACCCTGACCGGAAATTCTGCATAGCGGTCCAGTGGCACCCGGAGATGGTGCGTCATGACGCGCTCTTCGCGGCGCTGGTCGCGGCAGCGCGCTAACCGCGCTGAAATGCTATTAAACACGCATCCCTATGCGCATTTCAATGGTTTTAGTAAAATGTTTAGAGTGTGACGACTGGATTTCAGATAATGCAGACACATGTCACCATTGTGGAACACCGAATTGTTCAGTAAGTGACAGAAAATTGGTTGAAGCGATGGATAAGTCCGTTGGAAAAATAGCTAATATCTTTTTAGGATTTCTTTTGGCAATCATGTTAATAGTGGGGTATTACCTATGGTAGAAATAATGTTAGCGACTCGGATTGACGCG
>Ga0209554_1000933_pt1 | contig 23446 bp, 17 predicted proteins | sample MarorgKNORR_S2LV_5_FD_188221 | JGI IMG/M metagenome (GOLD analysis project Ga0209554, IMG submission 188221) | Marine microbial communities from the Southern Atlantic Ocean, analyzing organic carbon cycling - Bottom_A/KNORR_S2/LV (SPAdes) (version 2) | ecosystem: Environmental > Aquatic > Marine...
CCTGTGTTGCCCGGCCAGAAGAATTCAAAGATTTGGCGCCGCGTAAAAAATCCAGCGGACAACGTATTGTCTGCCCACAATCACTGTTCAAATTTCACCCGGATTTCGATGACATGCTCGGCGATATTTTACGAGTTCTGCCGGACGCGACTATTCAGTTGATTGATGGCAGTCACCCAGCCTGGACAGAGCTTCTGCAAAAGCGCCTGCTTAAGTCGCTCTCAGACGTAAGTGACCGTATTGAAATATTACCACGCTTAAACAGTGAAGCTTTTGCGGCATTGCTCAATGTTGCAGATGTTATTCTTGATACGCCTCATTTCAGCGGCGGGATGACGACCTATCAGGCTTTGGCAGCGGTTACGCCCGTTGTCACGCTGCCGGGCGACTTTATGCGGGGCCGCTATAGCCTGGGCCTCTACCGGCAAATGCAGATGACGGATTGCGTTGCGGACAGCGCTGAAGAATATGTTGAGATTACCAAACGCCTCTGCACTGACAGCAGTTTTGCTGAAAGCACGCGGGATCAAATCAAAGCCGGTCATGAGCTTATATTTGATAACCGTAAAGCCATCGACCGCCATGCCAAGTTCTTTGAAAAAGTCATGTTCGAGGGGTAGTGCGGGTTATTAGATTATTGTTCGCCGGCTTCTTCTTTCTCAACCAGCTCATTCGCCAATCCTACGTATTTTTCAGCATCACAAAAGCGATCAATGAGGCCGGCGTATTCTTTGTCGACGCGCGCCGTCGTGGTTTTCATTGACTGCTCCGAAGTCAGAGAAGGTGTGGCGTCGGTTCGCTCAATCAACTGGCCCTCGATATACAGCGCATCAAGGCCGGTGCCGCCCTCGGCAATGAGGATCGCCGCCTCCTCAAACGGTGAAGCAAAATAGGCGCTGGCGGCATGGGCATCAATGTGATTGATCCAGCGCAGCTTGGCAGGATAGAATTGGATGCTTTGTTCCGCTAAATAATTCCAGCGGTGGTTATCGTCATAGCGCGGGTGATGGCGACGGAGCGCGTTCTGATAGCCAAATTGAGAGCCTTTTTTGGGCCAGGTCCCCATATGACGGTCAATGCAAATCAGATCGACATCCTCCAGGCTCTCGAGCCCCAAACTCGAGAGACAATAGGCTATCGACATCAACGGATAGGCAAAAGAATGTTTGCGCCGGTTGAGACGCGCCTCGGTAATGGCATGAATTTTTAAGCTGCCGTCTTGGTCAGAGACAATGGCAGCGCCGGTATCATGGCTATAACATTTGAGGCCTAAGACAATCATTGAACCATCATTCTATATTGGCAGGACTTATTTTGTATGAGACAAAACCCTTATGAATACAACAAGCTTTAATTCCGTAATCGGCAATACGACCTCGGCGCCAGATACCGCAAGCAAATCTATCGCCACTTGGCTGTATATTTTGTGCGGTATGGTCTTTTTTATGGTGATCTTGGGCGGGCTTACGCGGCTGACCCATTCCGGGTTGTCGATGGTTGATTGGCGGCCGGTCACAGGATGGCTGCCACCGATGAACCCCATTGAGTGGCAGGCGGTCTTTGATCTCTATAAAGAATCTCCGGAATTCAAAAAAATAAACTACGGTATGACTGTCGAAGAATTTAAGTCGATTTTTTGGCTGGAATTTATGCATCGTTTATGGGGGCGGATATTGGGCGTGGTGTTCCTGTTGCCATTTTTATTTTTTCTCCTGAAGGGCTGGATTACGCGTCCCTTGATCCCTCGTCTCATTTTGATCTTTATACTCGGAGGCCTGCAGGGCGTGCTCGGCTGGTATATGGTTAAAAGCGGCCTGATCGATAACCCTGATGTCAGCCAGTACCGTCTAACCGCACATTTTGCAGCCGCGGTCATCATTTACGGATATATGCTTTGGGTGGCTTTATCGTTAATGAAAGCGCCAAGAGGAGCGGTTTCTCACGCTCCCTCATTGTTGGTCAAGGGCACTATATTCACCGCAGGTTGGATATTCTTGACCATGTTATCGGGTGGATTTGTCGCTGGCCTTGATGCGGGGTTAACCTATAACACTTTCCCGCTGATGGATGGCAAATTGGTGCCAGATGGGCTATGGGCAATATCGCCTTGGTATTTCAATGTGTTTGAGAACATACTAACGGTGCAGTTCGATCACCGCATCTTAGCTGAGATGACTTTGGTGCTGGTCATCGGGCTGTGGCTGTTGGCGCGCAAAAGCGATCTGCCAATAGCGCCGCGAAAGGCCTTTCGCGCGTTGATGATCATGGTTCTTGTACAGGTGATTTTGGGCATTGCAACGTTGATTTTTGTGGTGCCCGTTTCGCTCGCCTCACTGCATCAGGCCGGCGCGTTGGTGTTGTTCACGTTTGCGCTTTGGGCATTGCATAGCTTGATTGGAAAATCATTTGCCCGATAACCAAAAAAGGGTGGCCCAGCAGTTTTGCCTTTTACGTTAATTTTTTATATATAAAAGGGGATTACATATAGAGTAAGTACTACGATATAGGGCCATTTGTAGTAAAGATACCTCAATTGGAGAAATAGTTGATGTCGAATGATGACGACAAATTTCGCCTTGTAACACGGAGCGATTTCGATGGCCTGGTTTGCGCCGTTTTATTGCGCGAACTGGATGTGATCAATGAAATCAAATTTGTCCACCCCAAAGATGTGCAAGATGGATTGGTACTGTTAGGCGATACGGATATCAGCGCTAATTTGCCTTTTGATAACCGTGTTCAACGTGCTTTTGATCATCACCATAGTGAGATGATCCGACTTGAAACACTTCCAGCCAATTATGTGAATAATCCCAAAGCGCCTTCGGCTGCCCGCGTCATCTTTGAATATTATGGTGGTAAAGAGGCGTTCCCGCGCGTCACTGACGAACTTATGGAAGCTGTCGACAAAGGAGACTCTGCGCAATTCACGATGGATGAGGTTATGTCGCCAACCGGCTGGGCCATGCTTAATTTTGTGATGGATTCCAGAACCGGATTGGGGCGTTTCAAAAGCTTCAATATTTCAAATTATGATTTGATGATGGCGCTGATAGATTATTGCCGAGATCATACCATTGAGGAGATTATTGATCTTCCCGATGTCAAAGAACGGGTTGATCTCTATCTCCAACATAAAGATCAGTTTGTTGAGCAAATTCGGCGTTGCTCGACCATACAGGACAATTTGGTCGTATTGGATTTGCGCGGCGAGGACACCATATACGCAGGCAACAGATTTATGATTTATGCTCTGTTTCCAGAAACAAATATATCCATTCATGCGCTTTGGGGATTGGATAAACTCAATACCGTCTACGCCGTCGGAAAATCCATATTTAACAAAACCTCACAGACCAATATTGGTGAGCTTGTTTTGAAGTATGGCGGCGGCGGTCACGAAGCCGCCGGAACCTGCCAAATCGACAATGATGATTCTGAACGAGTCTTGAAAGAATTGGTTGCTCAGATCACCTCTGACGGTTAAATCTAAGCAACATAAAATTACATAATATTGGCACACCAAGAGGAATTGGTTAGCTACGTGATTAAAAACTGGATACCGCGCCCACTGGCCATTGTGCTGGTTGTCGTTGCTATTTTTGCCGGATTATCAAATTCGCTGACAGGTTGCTCTGGTGGTACACCGATGGCGCGGGTTTTTGGTGGATTTAACGCACCATTTGCGCGGGTTCAGGAAAACACCCCAGACTATCAGCGCTTTAAAAAAATCTATGGCGAAGTTGCCGCTAATGACGGTCTAAGAGTTTCGCAGCTCAGGCATTTTTCGGATGCCTATCATCGAGTGCGGTCCGAATATGTTCATAAAATAGATGATGCAACGCTTATAAATGCGGCGATTAAGGGTGTGCAAAAAATTGACGGCGTTCCAGGTACAATTCCTTCAACAAAAGTCATTGAAGCAGCGCTCGATTCAATGATCTCCTCACTCGATCCACATTCCAGTTATATGAACCCGCAGGAATATCGAGACACCCAAGTTGTTACCAGCGGTGAATTCGGTGGATTGGGCATTGAAATCAAAATGACTGATGGCTTGATCGAAATTATTTCGCCGATGGTCGATACACCGGCGTTTCGGGCCGGCTTAAAATCCGGGGATCTGATTACCCACGTCGAAGGTGATGCGATAAAGTCGATGAGCCTCGGCGATGCTGTTCATCGCCTGCGAGGAAAGCCCGGCAGCGATGTTAGAATTACCATTCGCCGCGAAGGGGTTGGTAGCTTTCCTGTCACGATCACGCGCGCAATCATCAAGGTTCAACCCGTTAAATGGCGCATTGAAGGCGATATTGGCGTTGTTCAAGTTACGCATTTTAATCTGAAATCTGAAGATGCGCTCGAAGACGCTGTTGATAATATCCGCGCCCAATTGGGATTGAAATTAAAAGGGCTGGTTATTGATCTTCGCAATAATCCAGGCGGTCTTCTCAATCAATCTGTTGCAATTGCAGATGCCTTTTTAAACCACGGTAAAATTGTATCGGTGCGTGACCGCGATGGCGAAGTGCGCGGCTTTGATGCTCATGTCGGCGATATCTCAGGCGGTTTACCAATTGTCGTTTTGATCAATCGAGGGTCTGCTTCAGCTTCTGAAATTGTCGCCGGAGCGTTACAAGACCACCGCCGAGCCACGGTGATGGGCGTTCGGTCGTTCGGTAAAGGCTCCGTTCAGACCATCGCGCCATTAGATTGGGACGGTGCACTACGCCTGACGACAGCGCTTTATTATCTGCCATCCGGCAGGACCATCCAAGGCTCCGGCGTTGATCCAGATTTTAATGTTGTCGGCGAGAAGGGGAATGGCGGCAAGCGCGAGGCTGATTTGCCGAATGCCTTAAAGACCACAGGACAGGCCGGCGAATTATTAGCCGCCAGGCAATTGCCGGAGGGCAGTTGCCCAGTTGCTGGCGTCAATAAAAAAGACAAACTTCTTGGCTGCGCCGTGATGTTCCTTCGTTCCGGCTCGCAGGAAAATTTCCTAGCGCTCATGAACGCTCGCAAAAATCTATAGCGTCGAGCCTGATTTATGCTTGAGCTTTACCACAGTGGCCTAACCACCTGTTCCAAACAAATTCGATTGGTTCTACGTGAAAAAGGACTGGATTATGAAAGCCGGTATGTCGAGCTTTGGAACTACGCAAATCTCAACAAAGAGTATTTAAAAATAAACGAAGTCGGCGTCGTGCCAACGCTTGTTCATGACGGCGTTCCGATCCGAAATTCCTTCGTCATTGCTGAATATATTGAAGATGTTTTCTCCGAACCCTCACTTTTGCCGTCAACAGCGCTTGCTCGGGCTAAAATGCGACTTTGGACCTGGACGGCAGACGATATCCATTTGGCGGCTACCGCTGTTACCTATAACGCCAATTTGCAAAACATGGTTGATGAACTAAGCGAAGAAGATAAACAAATTATGTTGGAGGCCACGCCGGTGCCTGATCGCCGAGCCCGCTGGCAAAAGCTGGCGGATGGCGGCATTGATCAACGGGAACTTGATGGCGCCCTCGACAAAATTAACTGGGGATTAGAGCGTTTCGATGAAGCGATTGGTGATGGTCCTTGGGTCTGCGGTGATGAGTATTCGCTTGCAGATATTATGATGCTGAGCATTGTCCATAGAACGCGTGAATTGGCCCCCGAGCTGGTTACACCTGAGGTCTGTCCGCGTGTGGTCGCGTGGCAAGAACGCATGATGGCCCGGTCTGCTGTTGAATATGTCTACAAACCCGGCACGGACGAAACGCCAAAGCGCCCCAGCGGGAAATCTATCTCCGGTATTGCGTGAGTCCACTTGGTGGAATTTTCAATAAAAACTGCGCGCAAGCGGTTGCAGTTCTGCCAATATTTTATAATAGTGCACATGTTAACTAAATTGGGAGAATACAGTGGCCGAATTAAAAGCCGCCGAGGCATTAACACTTTCGCTCAAACAATATGGCGTTGATACGATATTTACGCTACCCGGTGTCCAACTGGATGATCTTTTTGACGTTCTTTATGATTACCAAGATGATTTCCGCATAATTCATACGCGCCACGAACAGGCGACTGCCTATATGGCGTTTGGCTATGCACAATCGACAGGAAAAGTCGGCACGAACCTTGTTGTTCCGGGGCCTGGATTGATGAATGCCGGCGCGGCACTATCGACTGCTTATGCTTGTAGCGCGCCTGTATTGTGTCTGGCGGGGCAAATTCCGTCTAAGTTCATTGGCAAAGGCATTGGCCTGTTGCATGAATTGAAGGATCAGCCAGGTGCCGTCGCTTCTGTAACTAAGTGGCAGGGACGTGCAGAGACGCCAGAAGAAACGCCAGGAAAAGTGCGTGAAGCTTTCAAACAACTCAACACCGGACGCCGCCAGCCCGTATTGCTGGAAATGGCACCTGATGTCATGGCTGAAACTGGCAATGTGGAACTGCTGGATCCAATTACCGATTTTTCGGCCCTAGAGGCGGAGCTGGATCCGGATTTATTGGAGCAAGCTGCTGCCATATTGGGCAATGCAGAAAATCCAGCCATTTTAACGGGCGGCGGTGTCTTCGGTGCGGAAGAGGCACTACTTGCATTAGCGGAAGAAATTGAAGCGCCGGTCATCATGTCTCAAAACGGGCAGGGTGCTGTCGATATACGGCATCATCTCGGTCAAAACCAAATGGTCGGACAGGCGTTGTGGAAGGACATTGATGTTGTTTTGGCGGTTGGCACGCGCTTTATCGCGCCGATGCAAAATTGGGGCGATTACAGTGATAAAAAGCTCATAAAAATTGATACCGACCCGCTGCGCGCAAATGATCCGTGGAAAGCGGATGTTCATATCACGGCAACGGCCAAAAAATCACTCGCAGGTATTTACGATAGAGCGATTAGACATAATCGGAAACGAGACTCCCAGGAGGATCATTTCAATCAACTTAAAGAAGAGACTTTTGCCTATTTTAACGAAGGCGAGCCTCAAGGAAGTTTTGGTCGTGTCATCCGTAATGTTTTACCGGAAGACGGAATCGCGTGCTTTGGTGTAACCCAGTTGGGCTTTTATTCCTGGTTTGGTTTTCCGACCTACCATCCTCGGAGCAATATTCAGCCGGGTTATCAGGGCACGCTCGGCTATGCGTTTCCAACGGCTCTTGGCGCGCAGGTCGCACATCCAGATAAAAAAGTAATTGCGGTGACCGGTGATGGTGGTTTCATGTTTAATGTGCAGGAACTGGCGACTGCCGTGCTCCATAAAATACCTCTCGTAACAATTTTGTTTAATGACAACACATTCGGCAATGTGAAGCGAAACCAGAAAAATGATTTCAATGAACGCTATATTGTGAGTGATCTATTAAATCCCGATTTCATGAAACTTGCAGATAGTTTTGGCCTTTTGGGATTGCGCGTAGATACGCCGGAAGGTTTGCAAACTGCGATGGAAAAAGCGTTTGCTGAAGATGGTCCGGCGCTTATCGAGGTTGAAGTTGGCGCTATGCCGTCCCTTTGGGCACGCATGCCGATAATTCGCCCCAAAGACGAAGAGAATTGATCCTAGAAAAGGCAGGTTATGTCTGGAGCTAACAAGCTATCGCCAAACGTTCTGGGCATGGCTTTCATGTTGCTCTCCTCTGTCTTCGCGGCAGGTATGCATGTGATGGTTAAATATATTGCGCAAGATGTGCATCCCTTTGAGATATTTTTCCTTCGGCAATCTATAGCGCTCGTGCTCCTCGTGCCGATCTTTATGAACATTGGCTTTAGCGCGCTTAAAACCGATAGATTGGGTACTCATTTCCTGCGCGGTGCCTGTATGACGGCGGGCGGCATGGCGTGGTTTTGGGCGATCAGCCTCGTGCCTCTCGCAAAAGTCACCGCACTCAATTTATCTGCCGTTCTTTTTACCATTCTGGGCGCGATTATATTTTTAAAGGAAACTTCTGAATGGAAGCGCTGGATCGCGCTGATTTTTGGCTTTGCCGGTGTGGTGGTCATTGTTCGGCCAGGCTTTGAGGTCATGACCTTTGGCGTCATCTTGGTTGTTGTAACGCGGTTATTTCCAGCCGCCGCCAGATTGTTTGCGAAAGTTCTTTCCAGAACGGACCGAACACCGACAATCGTTGTTTATGGAGCCGTTGCGATGTCGATATTATCCGCCGTTCCTGCTGCAATTGTGTGGGAAACGCCAGATTTACAGCAATTTGGCTTCATCGTATTTATCTCTATTTGCGGTACATTGTCGCAGCTATGCATGGTTAAGGCTTACAAAGTCGGTGACATGGGAGCCGTGGAACCGCTTAGTTTTGTCAGACTGATTTGGGCGGCTTTGTTTGGATTTATTCTTTTTGGTGAAATACCGGAAATTTGGGTTTGGATCGGCGCTGCGATGGTCATTTTTGCCGTCAGCTATCTGGCCCATGGTGAAGCTCGGAAAAAAGATCCAATGGCAGAGCAGCCGGGGGCAACGTCCAATTAGCGAACAAAATACAGGTGATTTCCAATAATCATTTGAAGCATCCGTAAAAATTTGGCAAAAGACAGCACAAATTTTAAATTCAAATAATAATTCTTTCGGAGGAACTCTGACGTGCGCGTAATTTCTTATACTCACAATGGAACTGATGGCCTTGGCGTGATGGTCGATGACAAAGGCTTTGTTGCTTTGTCGGGTGCTTCTGCTGATTTGCCGACGACGATGATGGGGCTTTTAAATGTTGATGATTGGCAGACCAAAGTTGCAGTTGCCGTTGATGGCAAGGATGCTGACTTGTCCATTGACGATGTGCAATTGCTTCCTCTGATTTCAGATACACCGGTTATTTGGTGCGTCGGCGTTAATTACAAAGAGCACCAAGACGAAACCGGCCGCGGCGCGCAGGAAGAGCCAATGTTCTTTATCCGCACCAACCATGGCCTCATTGGTGCGTATGATCCAATCATTCGCCCGAACATTTCTGACATGCTCGATTTTGAAGGTGAGCTTGCTGTGATCATTGGCAAAGGCGGCCGCCATATCTCCAAAGAGAAAGCGCATGAGCATATCGCCGGCTATTCGATCTTTAACGATGGCACCATTCGGGATTGGCAGCGCCACACCATTCAATTCTGCCCAGGCAAAAACTTTGAAGGCACCGGACCTTTTGGTCCGTGGTTGATGACGCCGGATGAATTTGGTGATCCTTACGCGCAGGAATTGACCACGCGATTGAACGGCGAGTCTGTCCAGTACACCAGCATTGCCGATATGGATCATAAAATTGACAAGCAGATTGAGTATCTCTCGACGGTGCATACGCTGCGCCCGGGCGATGTCATCAGTACCGGAACGCCGGGCGGTGTCGGCTCGCGTCGTGAGCCACCGCTTTGGATGAAACCCGGCGATACTGTTTCGGTTGAAATTACTGGCCTCGGCATCATCGAAAACAAAATCGAACAAGAAAGCTAGATTTCACCAGGGAGTTACCGAACGGTATCTTGACGAGCCTCCATTAGGCCAATAGCTTAGGCTCCCCGTCGATATTTAAGGACCGTGTGTTCATATGCCTGACGACCAAAAAACCCTGCATGCTTCCGTCCCTTCCGTAGATAGTATTCTGCGTCTGGAGGCCGTTACCGTATTGATCGAGCAACATGGCCGGTCGTTAGCGACCGAGGGCATTCGATCTGTTATTGCGGATATCCGCAGCCAAATCAGTGAGCTTGGTGAGAAAGCCCTGCCTCTTGTCGAGGAGACCGCCATTGTTGAGAGAGTGTCGGGCTATCTGGACCGCGCCAGCACTCCCTCTTTAAGGGCGGTCTATAATTTAACCGGTACTGTTTTGCATACCAATCTTGGCCGGGCCGTGATGGCAGAAGAAGCCATAGAAGCGATGGTCAAAATCGCAAAAGGGGCCTCCAACCTCGAATATGATATCGAGACCGGCAAACGCGGCGACCGCGACAACCATTTAGACGAGCTACTATGCAAACTCACCGGCGCTGAGGCAGCGACAGTTGTGAACAACAATGCGGCGGCTGTTTTGCTCGTGTTGAACTCTTTGGCTCAGCGTAAAGAAGTGCCGGTCTCCCGCGGCGAGCTCATCGAGATTGGCGGTGCGTTCCGCATACCCGACATTATGAAACGTGCTGGATGTAAACTCGTTGAGGTTGGTTCGACCAATCGCACGCACTTAAAAGACTACGCAGAAGTCGTGAGCTCCAAAACCGCCTGTCTGATGAAAGTACATACCAGCAATTACACCGTGCAGGGCTTTACCAAAGAAGTGACGGCAAAAGAAATGTCTGCCTTGGCGCAAGAACACGATTTGCCGATCATTGAAGATTTGGGTAGCGGCACGCTCATTGATCTCTCGCAGTTCGGTCTGCCGCATGAGCCGACGGCACAGGAAGCCATCGAAAGTGGCGTCGATGTGGTGACATTTAGCGGCGATAAGCTCTTGGGTGGACCCCAAGCCGGTCTGATCGTAGGGCGTAAAGATCTCATTGCCAAAATAAAGAAAAATCCGATGAAGCGCGCGATGCGTCTCGACAAAGTAACAATCGCGGCGCTGACGGCGACCTTGCGGCTCTATCTTGATCCAGACACAATTGCCGAGCGGGTGCCGACCATCAGGCTACTCTCAAGACCAGAAGCCGACATCCGCGCTGTCGCTGAGCAGGTGCTGGAGCCATTGGCGAAAGCTTTGGGTGAAGGCTTTACCGTCGATATTATCGAATGCCAAAGCCAGATCGGCAGTGGATCCTTGCCGGTCGAGCGCTTGCCAAGTGCGGCACTCGCCATCCGCCCTGAAGGTGGCAAGCCCGGCGGCAAACTAAAAAAACTCGGCACCTCTTTCCGTCAACTGTCCACACCGGTCATCGGGCGCATTCAAGACGATGCCTTCATGTTAGACCTGAGATGCCTCGAAGATGTCGATGGCTTTCTCGCGCAACTCCCACAATTGAGTATTTAGATAATATGATTATTGCGACGGCGGGTCATATTGACCACGGTAAAACTTCCCTTGTGCGAGCGATCACCGGCGTTGACACGGATCGGCTACCCGAAGAGAAAAAGCGCGGCATGTCCATTGATTTGGGCTTTGCCTATCAGCCGATCGAAAATGGCAAAACGCTAGGTTTTGTCGATGTGCCGGGCCACGAAAAATTTATCCGCAATATGCTGGCAGGGGTCACGGGAATTGATTACGCAATGCTGATTATTGCCGCTGATGATGGCCCAATGCCGCAAACCATTGAGCATCTTGCCATCCTGGACTTGTTGGGGGTCTCAGAAGGAATCGTTGCGCTCACCAAAATTGACCGCGTGGAAACAGACCGCCTCAAAGAAGTTAAAGGAGAGATTGAGGACGTGCTCGCTGGGACCTGTTTGGAAGGTGTCGATATTCTGCCGGTGTCTGCGATTACCGGCGACGGTGTCCAGGAGGTGCGGGAGCATCTGGAAGCGATGTCGGAGCTGTTAGGCGACCGCGAGATCGCAGGTAATTTCAGGCTGGCGATTGATCGCTGTTTTACCGTACCGGGCGCTGGTTTGGTGGTTACGGGTGGTGTGTTCTCCGGTCAGGTGACGGTTGGCGATCAGCTTATCCTATCGCCGCAAGGCACGCGCGTTCGTGTGCGCGGTATTCATGCTCAAAATAAAGAATCTGAAACTGGCGTTGTCGGGCAGCGCTGCGCGGTGAACATAACCGGCGGTGAGCTCAATAAAGCGGATGTCCATCGCGGTGGTTGGCTGTTAGCCGAAAGCGTGCATGACCCGGTGCCGCGCTTTGATGCGCGGTTGCGCGTTCTGCCAAGCGAAAGCAAGCCGCTCAAGCATTGGACGCCGGTTCATGTCCATTTGGGTGCCGCCGAAGTGCCGGGCCGGGTCGCCGTGCTTGAAGAAAAATCGATCGCGCCGGGCGAAAGCGGTCTTGTGCAGATCGTGCTCGATCGCCGTATTGGCGCGCTAAGAGGGGATGGTTTTATTATTCGCGATCAATCGGCTCAGCGGACGATTGCAGGCGGGCGCATTCTTGATCCGTTTGGCCCTGCTAGAGGTCGCGCGAAACCAGAGCGCATAGCGTTTTTGAACGCGATGGAAGGAGAGGACGCAGAGGGTGCATTGGCTCAGTTGTTAGGGCAATCGCCAGCCGGCGTTGATCTCGCGAACTTCTCCACAGCTTGGAACCTCACAGCTGATGATCAGCGCGCGTTATGGGCCAGCGTTGATATGAATAAGGTAGGGCCTGACGGTAAGTCCGTTGGTTTATCGCCAAAACATTTTTCTGCCATTGGCTCAACAACGATTGAGGTCATGCAAGACTGGCATGGAAAAAATCCAGACCGTCCGGGGCCCGGCGTTGATGCACTGCGCCGCATGTTGCCTGATCGCATGCCTTTGCCGGTATTTGAAGGCGTTCTTGAAAGTTTGGTGGCTGAAAATAAAATCATGCACCTTGGCGCCAGCTATTGCCTGCCGGGGTTCGAGCCGACCCTCGATACCAAAGACGCTGCGATGTGGAAGCGTGTAATGCCGATCCTTGAAGATGGGTATACCAAACCGCCTGTTGTTCATGCTCTGTCGGAAGAGTTGTCGCTTGATCCACGGCTGCTGGAGAAATTTCTCATTCGCTCGGCAAAATTGGGTCTTGTCTGCCAAGTTGCCAAAAACCGCTTCTTGTTGCCGGAAGCGGTTTTGGAACTTGGCGATATTGTCGAAGCTTTGGGGGCGAAGGAGCGGGAATTTGGCGTTAAAGAATTTAGGGATCGCAGTGGCATTGGCCGCAATCTCGCTATCGAAATTTTGGAGTTCTTTGATAAATCCGGCTTTACCTGGCGCTCGGGCGATGTCCGCAAAGTCTTAAAACCTGTCTCGGACGTATTTGGCCAACTTGCAGAGTAAGAAATTTCCGGTAACGATCTTCTTATCCCCGCTTTTAACTTTTCAGGGTACACTGCGACTTCAACATAAACTGACGGAGAGTGATCATGGGTAAGCTTCATGACAAATCATACCCCGGCGAGTCGGGTGAATACCTCGAAGCGCGGGATAAACTCTTAGAAGCAGAGATGGAATTGCGCCAAAAAGCGGAAGAGGTTGCTGAAATGCGGCGTGGCCTACCCACCGGCGGTGCGATTGATCAAGATTATGAGTTTGAAGAATGTGGCAGCGGCGCCAAACTAAAGATGTCTGAGTTGCTCGCTGACGGTAAAGACAGCCTCATTATCTATAGCTTGATGTACGGAACCGATGCTGAAAAGGCGTGCCCGGCATGCACTTCTCTACTCGATAGCCTCAACGGCATTTCGCCGCATGTTACCGATCAGACCAATTTCGCCGTCGTTGCAAAATCGCCCGCAGATAAAATTCAAGCCTGGGCCGATGGCCGGGGATGGAGCAATCTTCGACTGCTATCATCGTCAGAGAACAGTTTTAACGAAGATTATTTTGCGGAAGATGATGAGGGAAATCAGTGGCCCTGCATTAACGTCTTCACGAAATCAGATGGCGGCGTCAATCACTATTGGGGTGCGGAACTGTTTTTTGCGCCGGGCCTCGATGGCATGCATCCGCGCCATGCCGATCCGATATGGCCGCTGTGGAACATGTTTGATCTAACGCCCGAGGGACGGCCAATGGAATGGTTCCCTAAATATTCATATGAATAGGAAGATACTATGACAGCTTTGATGACAGCGGCCATCTATGTCGGTGCGGCGGTGGCGGAAATTGCCGGCAGCTTTGCCTTTTGGGCGTGGCTGCGGTTGGACAAATCTGCGCTCTGGCTTATTCCGGGTATTGTGTCGCTGATTATATTTGCCGCGCTGCTGACCCGAATAGATGCAGCCTTTGCCGGGCGCACTTATGCGGCTTACGGCGGCGTCTATATTGTAGCGTCGCTGGTCTGGCTGTGGCGCATAGAAGGGCTGCGGCCAGATCGATGGGACATGATCGGCGGTGCCATTTGCCTAATCGGCGCGGCGGTCATCCTGTTCGGACCGAGAGGAGCCGTGGCATAGACCATAGCACTCTCCCCTCGTGGGAGAGGGTTAGGGTGAGGGGGGCTTTAAAAACCAAACTCTCCTTGATCCGCCCTTTTGATAGTCGTATGGCCCCCGATGGCGCATGGATTCAATGGGTCGAGGAAGAGTGCATCGTGATAAGACCGTGGGTGTATTGCTTACTTGGATTGTTTTGGCCGTTGTTGAGGCTCGTCTACACGAAACCTCTGCAGGGACAACACACAGAATATAAATTGTTTCGGTAGGGAGGCGGCCATGATTGACATCTTTGCCGACCGACTAATTCCCCCTTCTCAGTGGTTAACTTTCTAGGACCACCAAACTTCTTATTACTATCTCTATCTAATAGTAAGATGCCTTACGGCAAACTCGGCACGGTGAGTCCGCTAAGGGTCAAAAGCAGTCTCTTTTCGGTGATTTGGAATGAGTTCGCTTTCGGGGGTAGAGCGGTCGTTTAGGGGTACGGTTAACACTGGATTTCCGTACTCTCTATGTCGTCATTTTGCGGTACACACTGGTTGAACCAATGCATAGCTCATTGGCAATAGCGGCGGCACTTAATCAAATACTGCCTCGGTTTACTTTTCCTCTAACGGTCCATTTGCGATGCAACGTGGTCAACAAAACGATCCACCACGTCAATCAGGTCGTTCGTTAGATAGGATTGAGCCTTGGTTTTGATCTCGTCCGGTAGTCCAAACATGACCTCAGCGACACCGCCGGCGATGCAAGCGATAGTAACGCTGTCGCCGCCAATGGAGATGGCGTTGCGTATTGCATCTTCATAATCTTCAGCTTCCAAGGCGCATGTAATCGCCTGTGGGACCGTACCAGCAGAGGACACATCAAACTGGTACCATTCACGGATCTCATCAACGCTCTCGGAAAGATCATAGCTAAAACGTTGCGCAATTTCCCGCCGCATGGTTTGAACATCGGCGCCGTTTTTTGCCATCCACATCGTCAAAGCAGTCGCTTGAGCGCCGGCGATGGCATTGGGATGATTGTGAGTGACCGCCGAAGACCTCTCCGCCAGTTCGAGTGCTTCTTGTTCGTCACTGGCAACATACATAACGGCGCTGACCCGCATGGCTGATCCATTGCCCCAGCTATTGTAGGGTACGCGGTTCGAACGCTGCGCCCATTCCCGGAACATTCCGCCGTACCCAGCGTTCGGATAGCGCAACACATACCTGCTTAGAACGTCTGAAAGATCACCTTCGTTCATCAACCAATCCGCAACGGCGATGGTGCAGACGGTGTCATCGGTGAACGTGCAATGTTGACCAAACAAGGGGAAGTCTTTCGTCTTGATATTGTTCCGCTCGTAGATTGATCCGATAATATCACCGGTTATAGCGCCGATCATATCTGGTCTCCTGTCAGTCCGGCGTTCATGTTGACCGGCTTAGTATACTGAAACCATTGGTAATCGGTATAGGAGCTTTCACATTGAGACTTGAAAAATTGCTCGTGAAATTTCTACTTAAACACTGAGCGGCGCTGCGAATTTGCCGGAACCGCGTTGGGGCATTTTAGCCAGTGCAAAGCCCTGTTGATGGCAGGCACGCGTTATCACGATCGCTTTCCAAAGCACGCCACCGGCGATGACTAAAAATCCGCCAATGTCAGCGACCCACACCGGGGCGTCGCTGTTGAACAATAACGTGCCAAACAGGACCAAAGGCACGATGTGCGCGATAACATGGAGCTTTGGTGTAATCACACCGAGGATGCGCCGGTCGATCGGGCCGATTCCCCACTCTTTGGCATTGCTGACATAGCGCCGCCACAAATAGACGTTGAACAGGATCAGCAAGATTGCCAAGGGCGGGATCGGAGCGAAGGAGGGCAACTGATCGCCCCATTGGGAGAAAATCAAAGTGAGCAGAGCTATGCCTTCTAACAAACCAGTGGCGACCAGCATCATCGGCATTTGCGCAACCCGCCAGGTTGGAATGCCTTTTCCAGAATGCAGAATGCGACTTTGGCAATAGAGGAAAGCCGCTGCGCCCAATGCCGCCACGCCATGGAAGATCGGGCTGGGGCTCCAGAAATCCGCTGCAACGCCGAGATAAAATACGCCGACCGCATAAATTTCGCGCGACATCCAAGAGGTTTGAGGCCGCAAAATTGCAAATGGCGCGCGTAACTTGCGGCCAATTTTTAGCCACACAAAGAAAAGCCCTACGGTCATGATACCACCGGCGCCGATGTTGATATTGACCAATGCCTGATCTTCGAAGCCAACAAACAGACTTAGGAAGTAGGCCATCACGACGGTACCGGAGCCCAATCCACCCATAATAAAGTTCATCGCGGCGCGCATGTCCCAAAATGTTTGGCGCTGACCGACCAAGGGGTTTTCCAAATCAGACAAGGCTTCATCATCTAAATCATCTTCTACCGGATCACGGCTTGGAACAGCCGGGGTTTCGATCAAATACTTAATTTGAGGGTCATTGCCCAATTCTTCATGCATTTGAAAATAGTCACGATCCGCGACAAGTTTTGAAACTTCGCTTTCGGGATCGTTGAAATCGCCGAATTTAATTGCTTGGGAAATACAGGAAGACGCGCAAGCTGGTGTTGCCAGCGGATCAACACCCGGTTCCAAACCTGCCTCAAGACCGTCGTCTACCCGATCGATACAGAACGTACATTTCTGAGCAACGCCGAAGCGGTCTTCATGGGCTACTTTTTTCTCTTGAACGGTTTCTTCGCCGAAATAAAATTCTTTGTCATGAACAATGGTCCGGGCCTGATAGGGGCAGGCGACGGCGCAGGAGCCACAGCCGATGCAAAGATCGTAATCCATCGTAACCAGACCGTCTTCGCGTTGCTTGGTGGCACCGGTTGGGCATACCGGTACGCAGGACGGCTCGGCGCAATGCTGGCACCCGACAACCATGAACAAACGCTCAACATCGGGGTACCTGCCGGTTTCAACGTCGAGGACTTTCCGCCATTGCACGCCGGGCACGGTGTCATTTTCGTGTTTGCAAGCAGTCGTGCAGGTCTGACAGCCGACACACCGGTTTACGTCGATGGTCATGCCCCAACGTCTATGTGATATTTCATTCATGCGGGAGCAGCACTTTCAATTCTTTGTTCGGATCGTTTGGGACCATCGCCTTTGGAAATTTTCACCCGCGCGATATCTGAGCCACTGCCGGTGGAATCTGTAAGCGACAATGATAGTGACGTGAGCGAGTTTAAACTCGGTAAATTGAGGTCTTTGGCAAAAGGCGTTTTCCAATGATCGAATTGGCCAATCAAAACGAGAGTATCCGGGCGAACGCCTTCGCGGAGGACCGCATACCCTTTGGTGATACCGGTAACGGATTCGATCACCACAGGATCACCTTCCGCAAGCCCCATTTCCTTGGCCTTGCCGCGGTTAATCAAAACCCCTTTGTGGCCGGTAACGTTTTGGGCAACTTCATTGATCAACGGAATGCCGACATTAAGGCCCCATGAATACTGCATGCTACGGGATGTCAGCGCCCAGAATGGATAGTCTTCAGGATCACCGCCTTCTTCCCTAATATGGTCTTCCCATATATCTGGGAAGGGCTCATATTTTGGGAGCGCCTGGTATTCTTCAAGCTGCTTGTCCCACCATTCGATACCAGTCTCGTGCAAGCGGCGGGCAAGCTGTGTGCCATGGCGCAATATTCGTTCCTGATACGGCATCTCAAATCGAATTTTGTTCTTTTTGAGATGAGGGTAGAGATACCATTTTTTGGTTGAATACGGTTTGAGCATGTAGCCGTTTTCTTTAAACCAATCGAGGTCATGCACTTCTTCGCCATCCGACAATTTATGGCTCGCTGCCTTTGCGGTCGCATTCCAGATATCGTCCACTGAATGCTTTTCACTTTCGGACAGCCCGTAATCGAAATCATCTGTTTTCAGGCGTTGGCCACCAGCACCCCGATTAATCGCCGCGTTATATGGCTCAAGAAGTCCTGCGCGCGCAGCCAACTCTGTTGCGATATCCGTCATGTCCATATAATCAACGGTTTTCTCACAAGCTGGTTGGCGAATGGCCCAACCTTGATGCGCCCAAAGCTGCTCGACAAACTTGGCACTGCCAATTTGAATGAGCTGCGTGCTTTCTAAATCCGTCGCTTCAGGTAACAATATATCGGCGAAGTGATTGGTTTCGTCCATCGTGTAGGCGAAGGCGCAAATAAATGGAAATTCCGCGACGCGTTCACCGACTTCGGGGGCATTCCAAGACGAAATAACCGGATTGGTTCGATAGCAAAACCAAATGTCGGGTTTTGTCGGCTTTGGCCAATTGGCCGGGGCTTTCTTTTGAAACAGCCACGGTAGGTGCGCAGGACCCAAGGCCGGTGACCACGCAGAATTAGCCGCCAATGGCACCAGCGTTTGATAGCCATTTCGGATGCTGGGGTTTTTCTGCCATCCGTCCTTTGTGGTTTCGTTAAACGGGTATTCCATGAAACCATCCGGGCCACCGACAGCCGATTTCTGGCGATCATCGGCAGGGCGATTGAGCTTCACGTTCGACCCAACCATGCCGCCCGGCACTTCGAGGGCGCCGACAAGTGTCAGAAGAAGCGTGCGCGCCCAGCAACAATGATAACCGCCCCAGCCATTATTCACTGATTTACCGAGTAATACGGCGACCGGGCGATAAGGCATTTCTTCGCCTTCGACTTCAATCGTCTGACCAACACAGGCATTGGCAAGAAATTCATCGCCAACGGATCGAATACGCTCAGCCGGCACATCACTTTCGCCTTCGGCCCACTCGGGCGTGTATTGCTTCATGTGATCAATCAATTGCTGGAAGGAAGTTGTGACCTCTATGTTGTCGTGGATCCATTCATCTTCATCCGCGCCAATTTCGATACCAGAGCACGTGTAGCTACCCTCCATCGCCGGTTGTTTGATCTCACTGTCGAATGGCTTGGCGGTATTGTCGGAAAGATCAAAAATCAGTGGCTTGCGGGTTTCTAGATCGCGCATCCAATAGCCATTGGGGCCAATGAGATAGGGCGAGTTGCTGTCCTGCTCAAGACGTTCGACATCACAGACTTCACGCCAATCGCGCTCAATTAGAATACGGTGGATAACAGCATACAGAAAAGCCGCATCTGTCTGAGGTTTGATGGGAATCCACTCAGCCGCCACGCCTCCTGTCACGGATTGATGCGGCTCGACCTGGACGCGTTTCATGCCGCGCACGCGCGCATCTGCATGACGCCAGATACCCGCAACACCCGCCGCCGCATCACCATTATGGCCACAGGACAAAATATAATTCACCAGCGGGCTATCGACCGCAACGATGAAGGCGCGGTGCCAAAGCTCGCCATACAAATGCTCCGAGTGATAACACTTTACGCCTTGGCCAGACCCAAAGCCCAAATCAATTTTTCCAATGGCAGCAAGGAGCGCCGGAAAGGTACCCATGTATTGGGTTGCTGTGCCGCCGCCGCCAAAACTTGCCGCGACGCGCGGGAAGCCAGACTCATCCACCAATCCTGTGTCCAATATACCTTTTAATTTACCTGCAACTGTATCGAGCGCCTCATCCCAGGAGATCGGTACAAAGCCCGGATCTTCGTCGCGGCCTTTTTTCGGGTTTGTCCGTTTCATCGGTTGCTTGATGCGGTGCGGGCTATAGGTTTTTTGGATCAATCCATAGGCCTTGACGCAGACGCGTCCTCCACCTGGATGTTCATCTTGGATATCGTAATTCGATTCCATTCGGACCGCGATCCCGTCCTCGACTTCAACCTTCATGAGATCGGGACCCGCGACACATTGATAGCAGAACGTGGCGACTGATTTTTTATTGGGTTTTTTGGTGGATTGATCCATTCGGATGATCTTTCCTCTTTAAAGAGCTTCGATTTTAGCGCGCTTGGCTTCAAGCCGCTCGAAGGTTTTCGCCTTATCAACGACAAAACGATTGTGGACGCCTTTGCCGACTTCTTCCAGTGAATCCTTAATCTGCGCCGACATTGTAATTGCGCGGCCATTCACTTCGGTCACAGTAATGGTGACTTCAATGCTATCGCCTTCGACTGTTGCTGCAAGGTGATCTACTGAGACGTGCGTGCCAACTGTATCTTCACCCTCATCCAAATATTCCATCAGCCAATTACGGGCGGTGTATTCAATATCGAGTACCATGGAAGGCGTTGCGTAAACGCGCCCTTCATCACCCATAAAAGCGATGGTGCGTTCCCGGTCAATTTCAATTTTCGCGGTGGTTGATAAACCTGCGACCAAACTATCTTTCATATTTTAACTCCCTATCCAGCGTTTGTACTGTACCAGCGATAGGCGGTCAATTAAATGTTCGATTACCGAACAATATTGCTTATTTCCACATGGCGATATACTAATCTGGTTTAATTCAATCGAAGAAAGCTGGATACAAAATTTGATGCCTAAAATTGATACAGATGTACTCATAGTCGGGGGTGGTCCTTGCGGATTGATGCTGGCGAATGAGCTGGGACAGCGCGGAATTTCGACGGTGCTTTATTGTGATCGGGAAGGGACGTCACCTGATCCACAAGCCAATGCGACGCAAGCCCGCACAATGGAGCATTTCAGGCGTCTCGGATTTGTTGATGAAATTCGAGATCGTGGGTTGCCGGTTGATTACCCGACAGACATCGCTTATTTCACGCGCTATACGGGACATGAATTAGCGCGGTTTAAATTACCGTCCTCAAGCGAAGCCAAAAAACTTATCAAAACGATGACGGGCTCTTGGAGTGCCGCAGAACTGCCGCATCGCATCTCGCAAATGTATGTAGAGCAAATACTGAGAAGGCAGGCTGAAAAACTTCCCAGTATTGATCTGAATTTCAGCGCGCCGGTGATATCGGTCTCTGATCAGGGAGATTTTGTCAGCGCGGTGGTCGAGCAGGATGGCACGCAGAAAGAAGTGCGTGCACGATATCTCGTCGGCTGCGATGGACCTAGAAGCCTGACCCGTAAATCACAAGGTATTGAATATGCCGGCGAATCCGGAGTGGTCCGCGAGTTTTTTGGCGGGAGGATGGATGCGACCTATTTTCGCTGTCCGAAAATGTACGAAATATTGTCTGGTGAGAAGGCGTGGATGTATTGGGCTTTTAATCAAGATCGCCGAAGCTGTTTAGTCGCCTTGGATGGCGAGTCAGAATTTGTCTATCACACTCAATTGAAGCCCGACGAAGAAAATCTTGAGATCGACGAAGCGAAGGCGCTCTCAATGTTCGCTGAATCCATGGACGCAGATTTCGAAATAGAAATCATTTCGCGGAATTCCTGGACAGCGGGTTTTGCCTTGGTCGCGGAGAAATTTAATCAGGGAAACATATTTATCGCCGGCGATGCAGCACATCTGTTCACGCCAACGGGCGGCCTTGGCTACAATACAGCTGTTGAAGACGCAGTAAATTTGGGTTGGAAACTGGCGGCTGTTCTCAAAGGGTGGGGCGGAAAGCAACTTTTGGATACCTACCACGTTGAACGTCATCAGAATGGTGTTCGAAATACGTCTTTCGCCCGCAAATTTGCGGATTCCCTTGGTGGGTTCAGTGTGGCACCTGATTTGGAAGATAATACCGAGGCCGGAACAGCGGCCAGAAAAATCGCAGGGGAATATCTTGAAGCCCATGTGCGCGCCGAATTTAACATCCCCGGCATTACCTTTGGCTATCGTTATGATGACTCACCAATTATCGTTTCAGATGGCGTTGAACTGCCGCCTGATGTTGCCAATGAATATAGTCCGACAGCTAGCCCAGGGGGCCGCGCGCCGCATGTGTGGCTCGATGAGGCGACGTCTCTCTATGATAAATTTGGCTTTGAATTTACCCTGCTGCGCCTTCAAGACGGTATCGACAGTTCGGTCTTTGAGCGGGCGGCGACAGCGCGCGGTGTCCCGTTCACTGTTCTTGATCAATTCGACGAGGACCTGCGCTCGCTTTATGAGGCTGATTTGGTGCTCATCCGTCCGGATCAGATCGTTGTCTGGCGGGGAAATGAAATGGATAATCCTGAAAGCATTTTGGCGCAGGTCACGGGAAACTAATCCAACTCAAACGCATCTTTGTAATCGATTTTGAGAGCCGGGTCCTGATCCTCTTTGTAGAGGATTTGATTGCCGATTGTCAGGACCTCCATCTCGCAGCCCATGAAACAACGAAATGCATCTTCCGGTGTGCAGACGATTGGCTCGCCGCGGACGTTAAAGCTGGTATTGGCAACGACAGGGCAGCCTGTTAACTCATTAAACTTGGTGAGTAGGGCATGGTATTTGGGGTTGGTATCTTCGCTCACCGTCTGCACACGCGCGGAATAGTCGACATGGGTAACGGCCGGAATTTCTGAGCAAACAATGTTGAGCCTTTCAATACCAAAAAGCGCGCTTTGCTCTTCCGTCATTTTCTTTTGGCGATTTTTGGCGACATCTGCGACCAGCAACATGTAAGGACTAGCACCATCCAATTCGAACCAATCTGAAACGTCTTCCAGGCGAACCGAAGGCGCAAAGGGACGAAAGCTTTCGCGGTATTTAATTTTAAGATTGAGCGTCTTTTGCATTTCAGGTGAACGAGGATCACCTAAGATCGACCGCCCGCCGAGAGCACGTGGGCCAAACTCCATCCGCCCCTGGAACCAGCCAATGGCTTTATTGTCGACCAAAGCTTGAGCGGTTTTCTCAATAACCGTCGCCTCGTCGAAAGTTTCAAATTTAGCGCCGGCTGCTGTCAGGCGTGTTTGGATATCGTCATCTGTAAATTCTGGTCCGAGAAAGGCGCCTTTCATGTGATCGGCTTGATCTCCAAGGGATTGGCGCGGCTGATCTTGAAAATGATGATAAGCGCATAATGCAGCGCCCAGGGCACCGCCCGCATCGCCGGCGGCAGGCTGTATCCAAATATTTTCGAAGGCACCATCACGAAGGACTTTTCCGTTTGCAACGCAATTGAGCGCAACGCCGCCAGCGAGGCAAAGATTTTTGGCGCCGGTTTCCTTGGCGAGCGCGCGGGTCAGGCGGAGAACAACTTCTTCCGTTACGGCCTGGATAGACGCAGCCAGGTCCATCTCTTTTTCACCGAGCCATGCTTCGGATTTTGTTGGTGGTCCTCCAAACAAATCATCAAACTTAGCATTGGTCATACGTAGACCCGTGCAATAATCAAAGTAGGATTGATCCAGGCGAAACGAGCCGTCTTCCTTTATATCTATAAGATTATCGAGGATTGTCTGGACATATTTTGGCTCGCCATAAGGAGCAAGACCCATCACTTTGTATTCGCCGGAATTTACTTTAAAGCCGGTGTAATAGGTGAAGGCTGAATACAGCAAGCCCAAGGAATGGGGAAAGTGGAGCTCTTTGGTGACATTAAGATTGTTGCCGGAGCCGATCGCGACCGACGTTGTCGCCCATTCGCC
>Ga0209554_1000934_pt1 | contig 23438 bp, 24 predicted proteins | sample MarorgKNORR_S2LV_5_FD_188221 | JGI IMG/M metagenome (GOLD analysis project Ga0209554, IMG submission 188221) | Marine microbial communities from the Southern Atlantic Ocean, analyzing organic carbon cycling - Bottom_A/KNORR_S2/LV (SPAdes) (version 2) | ecosystem: Environmental > Aquatic > Marine...
TTTATGGTAACTAGAGGTTTTGGATTTACTGATTTTATTGAAAGACCGGGAAATGATGCCAATGCGATAATCGAGACGGACATTTGCATCAATAGAGAGTTATTTCCTAAACGCATAGAAAGTTATGCTAATGGCATAAACAGTCAACTAAAGCGGTTATGCTTTGTCGGAAAGAAACAATGGAAGCAACAATTCAGCAAAAATCTGGCCAAGTGTGATCATGGGTTACAAGACATCGAACTAAGACCAAAACATTGGCCTATACAACTCCGAAAACTCAAAGTTTGGGTTTTACCTTCACCATCAGGTAGAGCGGTGATTTCCCCTGCTGATAGATTAGAATCCTATGTATTACTGGCAAAAGAGCTCAGAAATGGGGATTAATTTGAATTGCGCATTATTGTGATGCGTTAAATGATGATATTGGCCGACAATATTGCAAGCAATAATCTAATGCATAGTGCATATTTCTTTAGTAACATTGAATAACCACTGGGAGAAGGAGGCACCATGCTGGGCGAAATTGGCTCTAAATGGCTTGATAGACTTCACCAACAAATCGCCAAGGATTTGCGTGCAAAAGGTTGGTCGCAGGTAGAAATTGCAGATATTCTGGGTACTACGCAGAGCACAATATCTAGGCAAATAATGAAGAAACCTGTTGATTTAAACGCTTCCGCAGATGAATCAACAATAGACGGATGGGCTCACGAACTATCGCAAGCCCTGATAACAATGGGACCACAATCCAACGTGATTCGCCAGAGATTGGTTCTTGAATTTCAATTTGGAGGCAATATTACACTTAGATTTGACAAAACATTGACTGGAATGGACCTTGATGTTGACCAAGAGCAAAGAAGCTTGCTACGAAGACTAGAGTGGGCTGTGGGCCGATTGGACATTCGCAAAATTTCCACTGCAATGCCTGCTGTCGGACTAAATATTGCTTCTGCTCTTGCAGATGCTAAGGTTGCGGAAGATGTTGCCGCATTCCCCGGTAAAATCACAATGGTTGATGGAAAATTGCGCCACCATGAAACTCCTTCATTCGGCGCATCAACTCATTTGGCAAATCTACTATTACAAGTGATGAATAAAGATTCTGAAAAAGTTGCTATTCTAAATATTCGACCACCGATGTTGGATGATGGAGTTGATGTCGAGAAGGTAAGGGCGGTTTGTAATGATCTTGGATACAAATTATCAATGGCTCCGAAGGGAGTTATTGAGAAAGGAACTTCAAAAGTTGACATATTGCTAGATGAAGGTGCCTTTGGATGGGAGCCAAGTGTGTATATCCTCGCCCACAACCCTTTGGAATTAATTGACCGTTGCCATCAAGTTTTGTCTAGTTTCTAATTGGAGGTGAAAAAATGAAAGTGTCCATGCCAATTATATTTGTACTACTAATGCTAATTTCTTCAGTATCTGGGTGTATTCTAAATGATAGGGGAATGATGACTACAGCACATAGCCCTGATTCTGCTTCCTGTAAAGGCGCTCCTATCGGCCATGATGATGATGGGAAATTACGCATTCTCACTTATGACATCAATGCGATATCTGATGAAATGATTGAGCAATTTACTGATCAGTCTGGGTATCAAGTTGAAATTATTAGAACCGACGATGCTGGAGGGATTTTAGAGCAGATGTTGCAAACAAAGAATGCACAGCAGGCTGATTTAATGATCGGACTAGATAATACCTATTTGCAAAGCGCAATTGATAATTGTCTTCTGCAATATCAATATGCTAATGTTGAAAATATTTCAGATGATGCGTTATCTCATTATGATGGTGATTTTGCAGTTCCATTTGACCAAGGTTATGTTTGCATTAACTATGACGAGAATTATGTTGATGGTGAAAACGTAACTATTCCAACATCGCTTTGGAATTTTACCGAGCAACAGTGGAAAGGAAAAGTTGCATTCCCCTCACCTCTTACCTCTTCACCTGGCCGTTCATTTATGATTTCGACTATTGATTATTTTGAGAATGATGAAGACAACACTACTGATGCATTTGATTGGTGGAGAGAGATGAAAAATAATGGAGCGATTATTACCAGTGGTTGGACTGAATCGTATGAGGTTCATTACACTGGAGGATATGGAGAATGGACTGAGGGCCATATTGGTGATGCGGCCATGACAATATCATATTGCCATTCACCGGGAGTTGAGGCCTACTACTCTTCAAATTCGACCCACTCGACATCTTTAATGTTGCCAAAAACATCATTCCACCAAGTTGAATACGCAGGTGTAATCAACGGCGCAGCTAATGTTATTGCGGCAAATCAGTTCATTGAATTTCTCCTAAGCAGTGAAATTAATTCTCAGATGCCTGAAGCAAATATGATGTATTCTGTATTGAATAATACAGACTTACCTGAAACCGCAGGATATCGATATCATTCCGATATACCAACTCAACCATGCATGATAACAAATGATAGAATTTCGCAAGAAATGGACCTATGGTTGGCAAAGTGGATTGAGGTGGAGTATTGAATAATTTTTCCATTGAAAAAAAATATTTTAATTATCTCAAATGTCTGATCGGGGCTTCTGCAGTCATCATTTTCGCAATCATTTCGTTTGCACCACTCTTTTTTGCAATTGAAAGACTACAGTTGGTAACTGGTGTTTCAGTTATTAGTGCGATGTCTTCTTTTGCAGATAGACCTGCTAACATGGATTCCTTAACTTTTACATTAGTTGAGGCTTCTTTTTCGGCTGTTGCAACTGTACTTATTGGCCTGCCAATCGCTTGGCATTTGGCTCGTAGTGAGTGGAAGCATGTTCGTTTGGTAAGAGCGCTATTAGCAGTTCCATTTGTTACGCCGTCAATTGTCGCTGCAATGGGGTTTCTCGCCCTTATTTCACAGGGTGGAATCTTATGGAGCATTGGAATTGATTTACGATTAGAATCTGGTTTTATTGGGACTATTTCTGATACATTTGGCTGGCAACATCCAGGACATTTTATCGCACTAATATTGGCTCACGCTTGGTTTAATCTATCGCTTGTGATTAGATTTGTTGAACCACCTTTAGCAACATTTGACCCTAGATGGGAAGAGCAACTATCTCTCCTCCCAGGCGGAAATAGTAGAATTAACCGTTTGCGGAATTTGTGGATACCCTTTATTGGCCCAGCGGTTCTTTGCGCAGCAGCGATGACTTTTCTATTTTCATTCACATCTTTTGCACTAGTAAAATGGCTAACTCCATTTTCCGAAACCATGGAATCTTCCATGGCAAATATGGGTGGTGCTGCAGGGATAATGGGTTATAGAGTTGATGCAAGTTTAGTGATTCTTTCAACATCAGCAATACAATTTCTCATATTGATGCTTACATTAATTCTAATCACGCTATTGCAGCGAAGAAATAACAGTAGAGTTAGTATGATTTCGGAGAATGTTGCAAGGCACAATCGAGGGAAGTTGAGCAATGTGGGGAAGGGTACTATTTTTCTCGGCATGGTATTTACATTGGCACCAATGATTAGCATATTTATCGCATCATTTAGAATTAGGAGTTCAATTGGTAGTGGACAATTCACAGAACGATATTCTTTTGATGCTTGGGTTGCTGCTTGGCAGGGCGACCTATCGTATGTATCTGCATCTGAGGCACTAACAAACTCCGTGACTTATGCTATTGTAACATTGCTGATTTCATTGCCCTTAGGCTGGATAATATCTTCAACCATCCATTCGCTTGAAAAATCTAATAATGTCAAACTTGCGAAAATTGTTGATGTTATGTCGATGCTACCACTAGCAATTTCTGCTGTGATGGTTGGTCTTGGAATTCTTCTTGGAATCTTGCGATATAATTCAAGCCTATTCAGTTTTTTCCTGCTTCCGGTATTACCGCACATAATGCTCACTACACCTTTTGTTGTTAGAATCATGACACCGGCAATGAGAGCGATTGATCCAGTATTTGAGCAACAAGCGAGGCTGTTGAATTTGAGCCCAATTAAATGCTGGTGGCATGGTAGGTTATCTTTCCTGCGAGGACCTGCAATCGTGGCTGCATCATTGACTCTAGCGTTTTCCCTCGGTGAATTCGGTGCATCTTGGATATTGGTCAGAACTGGTTCATGGGACACACTCTCTATTCTTGTTGACCAGTTGATGTCACGACCAAAATTTGACCCGATGGTTCAGCCAGTTGCTATGGCTACTGCGAGTATGTTGATGATATTGACCTTCACATTATTCGTCTTTGCTGAACGATTTAGACCAAAAGGAGATGGAGGCGGAATATAATGGAACAAAATATTGATGATACGATTTTGAAAATTGAAAATTTGGCCAAGTGTTTTGCACAGAAAACAATTTTTTCGGCAATGAATCTTGAAATGAAGAATGGTGAAATTATAGCACTACTAGGCCCGAGTGGATGTGGAAAATCAACATTGTTGCGAATGATTAGCGGACTAGAAACTGTTGAGGAAGGTTCCATCAGCGTAATCAATAGTGATGGAAACAAAATAATTAGGGGAGATGAGAATAATGTTGATGCTAAATTAGTCGGGTTGATTTTTCAAAAACCGGTACTATTCCCTCACCTAAATGTTGCAGGTAATATTATGCTTGGAATGAAGAACCCTCCCGCCAAGAAATTACAGAAGGAAGTGGCTGAAAAATATCTGGATGATGTTGGGTTATCTGGGTTTTCAAATAGTTCTATCGAGACACTTTCTGGTGGTGAGGCTCAACGTGTATGTCTAATTAGAGCTTTGATTTCTGAACCAAAGTTGCTATTATTAGATGAACCATTTTCAGCATTAGACATCAAATCGCGCAGAAAAATTGCACAGGAAACAAAACAATTGCTAAAACTAAAAGGCATCAGTGCCTTACATGTAACACATGATGCCGAAGAAGCGGAGTTGATTTCTGATAGAGTACTCATTTGGCAAGAACTAGTGGGCTGAAGTTTTTACAATATTGTATTGGACTCCCACTGAGTCTAACCCTAACTAATATATGGGAAATGGACAAGTTATTATTAGGTAATACAATGATAGGAATTCCTTAAACAACAAACTGCACAGAAATCTGTTGATATTCAAGAAAGCAACTAATTATCCTTAATTGAAGTTGATTCGCATATTCAACATTATGTGTATTCCTCTTTCCGCCGGCAATCAATTGATGAAGGCTTTGCTTCTCGCCGCATCATGGAAAAACATTGGGGGCTAATACCATGGCGTATTTGGTCTTCCACTTGGAGGCAGCGAAATGGTTGTAGGGGTCACAGAATTTCGCTCTCTGTTATGTTGGTACTGCTAATTGGTGTAGCATTAATATATTCTCTAACCAACCAACTTGCTGCGTATAGAGGATGGTCTGCATTTAACCCAAACACAATTCTTGATGATTCAATTCCATTCATCTATTGGATGATAATTCCCTATAGTACACTATATTTGTACTACCCTGCAGCTGCATGGTTTGGAGTAAAAGATGACAAAATGAAGAGAGAGAATATTATTTTTCACCAGATGATGATAATCACTTGTTGGATTGTATTTGCTTTGTTCATCATTTTACCGGTCGAAATAGATTTACGCGCAAATATGAGTCTTCCCTATTCTGCTTTTTGGCAAAAACAATTTGCTTTATTGCACTCTGTGGATGAACCTTGGAATGCTTGGCCTAGCCTTCATATTGTCCAAAGTTTACTAATCGTCCTTGTTATTCGCAGATGGTTTCCTTCGCAAAAAGCAATTCATTCAGCGCTCCATGTGCTGCTCTGGTTTGCTTGGATCTCCTTAGTTCTATCAACAATGTTGATAAAACAACATTTCGTATGGGATGTAGTAACAGGAATTTTCTACGCTTTAGTGTGCTGGAAATATTGGTTTAAACCAACATTGGACATTGCAGGTGGCGATGCAGGAGAGAAGATTTTCTCTGATATTATTGGCTCATAGCCCTAAGTAGTGCCGATCGTTTTGATATGGTCGCCCTTTTATTTTGTGGTCAAATGGTTCTAAATATACTATATTTTTTATTGAGTCCCCGTTTGATTTTGCCCGTACTTTCAAGCCGATGATGATGTTCTCTGCTGATGCTCTAGGTTCCAGCCAAATACTAACCTCATATGTTTGTCCTGGCAATAAATAATGAAGGGTATCTCCAGATGGCCCAATAGATGAAATAACCGCTCTATTATAACAAGCCGCTATTTTGATTTTTTCGATAGGATGTTTTCCATTGTTGTAAATTTGCCCATCTAATCTAATCCTACCTCTTACATGAGTTAATTGTGTATTAATATGTATCAATTCTGTTGAAAGTTCTTGGCTGGCTATTGATATTCCCCCTCAGTAGGGAGTATACATATCACCCTATGAACATTCGCTTCAATAATGTATGATTTAGGCAATAAAGTGGAAATTATGCTCCTCTATTCGGAAAATATTTTTTGCCGATTAGCCAAATATTACGGCTATTGCTTCTTGGTTGGTCAAATATATTGTCAATCCAATTCCGGCCATTATCATCATCCAAGAACCCACCAACTTTATCATTCCAGTTGCCCTTCTTAGGAAGTTGATCATCACTTGACGGCCAAGACCGACGAGCATTGTGACCGCAACCATTAGGATAAGCAATCCAATCATCAATCCACCGATTCCAGTTGTTATCGCAGACCCTCCTAGGGTGCTCAACAGTACTACAAATGGAAGAACTGCTGCTGCTGTGCAATCTATTGATGCTGCAGCATAACCAATTCCATATAGGTACATATTTCTGCGTGGAGTGAATGTTTCGTCATCTTCTGTCGTACTATATTTGTCAACGAACTTTTGAACGAATCCCATAACATGTGCAGTTACTCCAAGCAGCATCATTGAACCCAAAACGATCAATAGTATGGCAATGAAAATTGCCAGGTAATGAATTAATCCAGAACGTGCAAATGCCTCACCCATCAATAGAGCAACGATTCCGATCATAGCAAAGAAAGTCCACATACCGAAACCAGAGAAAACTCCGATTACCAGCGAATTGGGCATTTTAGACTTCAGTTTTCCAGATTCAATTAATTCATCTTCTCTTGCTCCCAATGACAAATAATAGGAAATAAATCCTGGAAGAACAGGGAATGCACAGGGTGAGAAATATACCAATATGGATAATATTAGGCCGATTACAAATACTGCCCTTAGCGATGTTTCTGGCTCTTCCCAAGCAATTCTGTAGTTACTTGTATCGGTGTCGGAAGAAATTGCTTTATCCACCATTGAATCAAATCCTTTCCAGCCATCTGCAGGAGTTCCTGTGGATTGACGTGCAATAATGTAGCCCTCTTCATCGAGAACCATGACTACTGGAATTTGTCCAGTTCCTCCTGTTGTGAATAATCTCACAGGGTCTGCAGTAGTATTGATGGACATCTTTGCTGCAGTTGTACTACCAATCCCAGTTGGGTAAAGTGGTACAGTATATTCTCCACCAGAGTTGTTTAGATACGGAATATCTTCAGAATACCAAGCACCATAACCAATAATTCTCAATGTTCTGCCATTGGCTTGAGCCTGTTGTTGCCAAGAATCCATATTACTCTCCAAATGTTGCTGAACAGCATGACAATTGGAACAATCATGTGCCATGAAATCTAAAATAACGATATTTCCGCGTAAATTGTTTAATTCAAACCAACCAGTTTCGTTAGTAATATTATCCTCAATTCCCGTTCTATTCAACGATTCAAATATCATATTTGGTACTGGTTCGGGTTTGGCATCGGACTGAAAAATCTCATCCATGCTGTCAAACATTGATAAAGCGGCAAAGGAAATGGTGCTGAAAAGCACGATTGCAATAGCAAATGCTTGCCATGTTTGTTTCTCTTTGAGAATGCCCCATTGCACTTGGTCAAGCAGTCCCATAATTTGACTGGAAAGGTGATGCTTCATCAAATTGCTGTAATGTGGTGATGGAATGACTCAACGAATATCATTGAGATGAACAACTCCAACCTCTAATCTTTCATGTGTAGGATGGACTTCAACCATTAATACTGGGACAGATAATACATCAGAAAGTTCTTCGGCAAGGCTCAAAGGCAATTCTATTCTCTGCGTATTAGCATCATAGCGAATCCAACCATCAGCGATATCTAATTCCTGTTGCAATTCATTGACATCGTCTGATGCATCCTCAAGATCTGTAGGGATTGCACCGAATAGAATTGTGTCATCATCTGATAACACCTCATATGCTCGTAATGTCGCAAGACCACGGCGACGGAACCTGTTTCTCAGTTGACCTGCATCTTTGTAGCGAGAGGTGCAAAACTTAACGTGGAAGTTGTAATCTTTTGATGCTTCTTTTATTTTTATTGCCAGTTCTGCCGAACCTTCTGCGGCTGCAGTAATTCCACCAGATAAATTGAAGCCTCTAACATCCATATTTTCTTGATTACCAACAGTGATTTCCAATTCATTTAGATTTAGGAAATGAACTGGGGCTTGTTCTAGATCATCTAATAATTTGAACAATCTCTCCTCTTGGTCTGGCTCACAGGGTAATTCAACGCCGACATAAATTCCTGCATCACTACAGGCTTGCATTGTTTCAAGGTACTTTTTGGTGGTTCCATCCAGTAAGTGGAAGCGTATCTCATCTAACCCAGCAGCGCCAAAGTCTGCTGCTCTATCGGCTGCAAATGGAATTGATGTGTACAAGTGGATATGATGCTCAGGGCCAAATGCAGCTTTCAATTGCTTTACGGCCTCTAGAGATTTCTCCATGTCAAGCATTGGGTCTCCACCAGTAATGCCTGTACCAGTGGCTCGCATGGCTTTTCCTTCCTCGATTACATCTTGCCAAGTTGCGCATCTTCTCTCATTAGCGAACATATCAGGTGACTCTCTTCGGTTCTCTGAAAGTGGACAATAATCGCAGCCCCAATGGCATTTTCCTGTAACGAATAATACCAGCTTGCTGCCTATTTGACACTGGACACATCCTTCTGCCTCACCCGCTTCTGCGGGTAGGATTTCGCTGGCCATTGGTAGGGAGGTAACCATACTGCTCAGCCAATCCTCAAAGCAAAGGTGTTTGAAGTCATCGCTTTGCAATAATGTCAATATTAAATCATCGGCTAGTGCAATTAGTAATTAACCAGTTGTGAAAACGTCGGTCAAGTGTTAATTCAGGATGAAAAGTTACTGCGACTTTGTTACCTTGCATGATTCCGACGACTTCATCTTCCATCATGGCAATCTTATGACAATTAATTTGTTGTTGTTCAAATCTCGGCGCTCTAATGAATATTCCAGGGAATTTCTCTTCACTTTCGTTCAATTGTGCTGCTTCGTAAGCCATATTCAATGGCTTATGATTGAACTTATCTCTTTGCTGTGAAATCGGTAATGCCGCTTCCGAGGTTGAAGTAATTGCATCAAGAATTTGCGCTGATAATGTAACCTCTGCTTCAAATGAATTTCTTTGCCTTCCCCATGCATTTCGTGAAATACCTGCATCAACAAATGGTTGATGATCATCGCCAGGATTTGCCAATAATATTGCCCCTGCACAGGTTCCCAGCACCGGCTTTTCGGGGAATTGGTGCATCCAATCGAATAGTGCTGGAAGTAATAATTCACTTTCACTGGCCTTTCTCATCGCAGTAGATTCTCCACCTGGAAGTATCAATGCGCTTAGAGTCTCATCGACTTGATCTGCTCGGCGAAGTTCAATGATTTCTATTTCAACAGACAATTCTTTGGCTGTTGCAATTAGCGCTTCTTTGTGTTCATGCCTTGCACCTTGAAGCATTGCTACGCCAATTCTAATCACTTAATCACCTCATGATTTAGCCGGCATGAACTCCAGTTTCAAATGTTGATAATCTGTATATTGCATCACTTTCGATCAACCATTCTATCACTGAACTTGGTAGTGATTCGGATGCTACTTGACGTGTTGCATCATCATCATAAACTGTTGAAAGCATTTTCAAAGTCTGTCTAATCCTCCACCCCTCTAAATCATTTCTTTGGGATAACTCAATGATTTCAATTGCCCAACCTGCTTGCTTATACAGTTGTGCAGTAGGTCCATCAGAAGTCACCAAAGTTCCTTCGCCATGGGACTCACTTGCATGGGAAACCCAATTTGGTGCATCGTTAATATCCTCTATTGTGACAATAGTAATTTGGTGGTTATTTGCATCTGCCCAACAGCCAATCATCGCAACTCTCTCTTCAATAGTCCAAGGATTATTTGGCTCGTATTGATGCTGAGCAGAACCGATAGCAACCACTACTTCATCTGAATCGGTTGCAAGAGAAATCGCCTTCTCAACTAGGAATGCATGACCCTTGTGAAAGGGTTGGAATCTCCCTAATACCACAAAACGAGCCACAAAAATACCTCAAACGAAATAACTCTCTACATCGACTTGTGGGATTTCAACATTGAAGTCTCTAAAACAATCTAGCATCCTCTTACATCCCTCTATCATTTCTTCAATAGGAGTTTCACCCATTGAGCCGACTCTAAACATCTTACCCTTGAGATGGTCTTGGGCTCCGATTACTTGAGTGTCATATTTTTCTTTCAAAGCGGTTCTCCATGAATCATCAATTCCCTCTGGATACATAATAGCGGTAACTGTGTCGCTTCTTTGACCCCTATCTGCAAATAAAGTAAATCCGATATCAGTAAATAAATTCCTCACTCCATTGGCCATCTTTGCGCAACGTGCCCAACGGTTCTCAAGTCCTTCTTGTTTCAAATTATTTAGTGCAGCAGCCCAACCCATAGACAAATTAATTGCTGGTGTCCAAGGTGATTGGTCATCTTCACCTTTCTTTAGAGCAGATAATAAATTAAGATAATAAGTAGGATTTACATCTCCCTGCTTGGCAATTATTTTCGCCCTCTTCTCAAAATTTGGATTAATCGCTATTGCAGCAATGCCGGATGGCCCAGCTGTACACTTCTGAGCGCCGACTACCACCGCTTCAACGCCCCACTGATGTGGCAAAACCTCGCAGCCACCGACGGAAGTGATTCCGTCTAAGATAAGTGCTACTCCATGACGCTGGCACATCTCAGCAATCGCTGCTGCATCCTGTGTTATTCCGGTACTTGTTTCGTTATGGCAAATCAATAGAGCCTCGTAACATTTACGTTCTAATTGCTGTTCTAATTCATACAAATCAAATGCTCTTCCCCATTCATATTTGAGATGCTTTACGCTACAAAAGCGGCCGCTGATTTCAGCAACTCTTTCACCGAATTTTCCATTTGTTGGCACCAAAACGATGTCATTTTTTCGAAACCTATTGGCGATAACCATTTCCATCGCCGCAGTCCCAGAACCTGAAACGACTATTACTTTGTATTGATCTTCGCCAGTCCAAGACTGTGTTTTCTTGACCGGTTGACTTGGACTTAAGTTGAATGCTGCTCTCAATCCAGAATTTAAATCTGCCATCACATCTCTGTATTCTCCACCCCTTGCTGTAATTGTAGGGGATGCCATTGCTTCTAAGCAATTCTGTGCCATCCGGACTGGGCCCGGGACTAGAAAGCAGTCGCCGTCGTGGGACATGTTTGAGGCTGAGGGTAGGGGGTTCTTCACACCTTGCTCAAGTAATAGGTATTCAATTCTAAGTCGCTAGGGGATAATTGAAACAATTGGGTTTATCTCTTACCAAATAATTTCTTTTTCGCTTCCTTTTTCATTTGTTGAGCGACTACTTCTCTTACCTTTTCTTCTGCTTTCTTCTTCACTGCAGAGGCGGCACTATCCACCTTGGCTTTTATCGCATCCTTAGCAGGTTTTGTGATTTCATCGACAACTTGTCTTTTGACGGTATCAGTGGCAGTTTTTGTTGCCTTCTTTGCTATATTCGACGCTGCACCTGCGAATCTACCCGCTACCTTCTTGACCATGTTGGGGGATTAACCCCTAATGTATCATTGTTTGCAAAAAAAACTTCATTCTGATGCAACAACAACTCTTGCAATTGTAATGATTCTATCCTTATACATATATCCTGATTCGAGAACATCGACTACTTGTCCTGCTGCAAAATTTTCTGATGCTGGGATTGTAGTGATCGCTTCCATCTTTGACGGGTCAAACATTTCCCCTTTGGCTTCTATTGCCTTTACACCATCTGCTTCTAATTCACGCCACATTTTGTTTCTCAACAAACGCAATCCTTGCGCTACTGCGGTTTCATCACTATCTGAAATAGTTGAAAGAGCTCTGTCGACATCGGCTAATATTGTTAGCATGCGGCGAGCCATTCCCATTCCACCATACTTGATGGCATCTGATTTTTCACTGAGCATACGTTTCCTAACGTTTTGAGTTTCGGCTTCCTTGTAGGCGATTTCCTTTTCTGCTTTCTCTGCTCGTTGAATGGCCTCTTGTAATGGATCAACGACTTTCTCAACTTCGCCTTCGTCGCTAACTTCGTATGTTTCAGCATCTTCTGAAACAATAGGAATTTCATCATCGTCGACTTCATCATCGTGCGGAATATCCTCTGCCATCAATTAGGGCGCAGCGGCGGAGGATTTTGAACCCAACGATTGTCAAGAGTGCAAATATTTGCGCAAATTCATCTCTCCATGGCCCCATTTTGACGCTTCAAGGTGCTCTCTGCCCAATACTCCAACCAGACTTTGTTCATTTTGCCAGCGAGTAATGGCATGGACCAATTTTATGCTAGCCGATTCATGGGCTTGATATGTCGGAATGATTTTTGCATCTAAATTTTCATCTAATGTTTCGCCCAATTGCTTGCGTCTATCCATCCAGTCAAGACAGACTTTAGAAGCGAATTCTAATTGTGGAAAGCCGTTTAGTTTTTGGCATATATCATCCCAAAGCCATTGTGTGTACAAATCTTCAACATGATTTACCGATTCCCCTAGAGCCATTTCAAGATATAGGAAGGCACGTGCTTCCCATACTTCCCAAGCACCCGGACTGGCCCAATGCATTATTTTTAGAAGGCCCTCTTCACCATTTATTATCGTCTGCAGATTAACTTTCATCGTTTTTGTTCGTTCAACCGCTTGCTCTTTTGCACTTTCATCCATCCAATCTAGGATTTCTGCCTCAGCATCGATGGCAAAGATAGATTTCAATTGCTCATCTTGAGTAGGACGGAACTCTCTTAGTTGACCCTTTTCAAGGCCGCTATAGAGGTCATCCCAAGTGTATGAGAGGAGTTTCTCAAGCGATGGAATGTCGACCAATAGTAGCACCATCTCTATCCCCATAGATTAATCCAAACTGTGATTCTGTTTCAGTTAATCGGCCAAACTACGGAAAATCACCATCTAATAATACAAATTATTGCGACAAATGAGGGCTTGAGTTGTAATAGCATTGAAGAATGGTCGTCGCGCCCCTTTGTTTAGGAGGGTGTATTATGGCGACGATTAAAGAGCAAATTGATTTAATTCGCGCTGAAATTGATAAAACCCAAAAAAACAAGGCCACCAATGCCCACATTGGGAAATTGAAGGCCAAAATAGCCCAACTAAAAATCAAGGAGGAAAAAGTCCATGCTCACTCTAAGGCAAGTGGTGGCGGTAAGGGTTTTGAGGTGAAAAAATCCGGGGATGCTACCGTTGCATTGGTCGGTTTCCCTTCTGTCGGGAAGTCAACATTGATTTCACAAATTACCGATGCTCATTCAGAAGTTGCGGGATATGCGTTTACTACCTTAACCTGTATACCAGGAGTGATGGAACATCGTGGTGCGAAAATTCAGATTTTGGATTTGCCTGGTTTGATTAAAGGGGCATCAGAGGGTAAGGGTCGCGGAAGAGAAATTCTCAATGTCATTAGAAGTGCTGATATGGTATTGTATATTGTTGACCCATTTCAAAATGCTCACTTTGAGATTCTACATCGTGAATTGCATAATGCTGGTCTACGACTCAACGAATCAAGACCCCCTGTATTCATTAAGAGAACAATAAAAGGCGGTATTGATGTACGAACTACTGTCGAACAAACACACCTTGATCCAGCGGAAATGGGAGAAATTATCCGTTCATTCGGTTATACTTCTGCAATCGTCACCCTAAGAACTAACGCTACAGCAGAACAAATTGTTGATTGTTTGGCAGAGAATAGAATCTATGAAAAGGCGGTTATTGCAATAAATAAAATTGATATCGCTACCGATGAAGAATTAGAACTTGCACGAAATGCTTTGCCCGAAGATTGGCCGGTGATGAATATCTCAGCGTTCAAGGGAACCGGTCTTGAAGAATTGAAAGATTTCATTTACTATAACCTTAGATTCATGAGGGTTTTTCTCAAACCGCAAGGTGAAGATGCTGATATGGAGGAACCACTGATTGTCAAAGATGACTCGACTGTAAGACATATTTGTAATAAATTGCACCGAGACTTCGTTCGCAAATTTAGATTTGGTAAGGTCAAGGGGCCAAGCGCAAAATTTGACTGGCAGCGAGTTGGTTTGGACCATCTATTAAAGGATGGAGATATATTGACAATAATCGTAAAGAGATGATTATTACCAAATACCCATGTCAAACTTTGCATCCTCTGTAGCATGTATTTTTGGATCCCATCTTGGAGTCCAGATCAAATTAATATGAACGCTTTCAACTCCATCTGTGGCAATTGCTGCAATGTGTGCAGCTGCCATTATTTCCGGTGCTACCGGACATCCTGGGCTGGTAAGAGTCATGTCAATTTCTGCGTGTGTCACGCCATCTTTTTGCTCAAAGCGAACATCATATACAAGTCCTAATTGAACAATGGAAATTTCCATTTCAGGGTCCAATACTTCATCTAGTTGTGCTAACACATCTTCCTTGCAAACCATCACTTCACCTCATCGCTTCAGTCTTACCTCAGACATCACCTTGTCAAAAATGTTGCGGAAACCATTGGACCGACTTGGAGATAATGAATTGAGTATTCCCATTTCAAGGGCAAAGTCTGGCTTTAATTGTAAAACATCTTCCGCTTTTTCCCCGTTGATAGCGATTGTAATAATCCCCATCATCCCCTGAACGATTTTAGCATCGGCACCAGAGCGTAGTGTGACGATTTCACCGTCAATGAATACCTCTAAATGTGCTTCTGACTGGCAACCCAATACCCTTGTATTTTCGTTCCAATTTTCAACTGGAAACTCAACCACCTCGTCTGCTAAGTCATAGACATACTCTAAAATTTCCATTTTGTCGTCAATTTCAGTAAATTCATTGATCAACTCTTGTAAAGCAGCAGGATAGGTCATGCAAATCTCTCCACAATATATTGAACCGTTTCAATGAATTTTTCGGCTTCCAGTTGGCTATTATACAAATAGAATGACGCTCTTATCGTTCCAGTTATTCCCAATCGGTTTAGTAGTGGTTGAGCACAGTGATGCCCCGTTCTTACTGCGAATCCTTTTGCATCTAAGAATCTCGCAAAATCCTCACTGTGAATTGTAGGATGGAGGAATGAAACAACAGCGGCATCTCCACTTTGGTGGCGTCCATAAACCGTAAATCCAAGTCCTCTCAACTGTTCAGCAGTCCACTTTGCAATATTCAACAATCTTTCGTGATGTGCTGGCAAATCAAGTTTTGACATCCATTCAAATGCAGCCGACCAACCAATTGCTTCAGCGATTCTTGGAGTTCCTGCCTCAAATTTGTGCTCGTTGGTTTGATAGGTTGAACCTGAAGTTGTGACAGATTCAATCATGTCTCCACCAGCCATGAATGGTTGCATTTGTTCAAAGGCATCGTTTTTTACCAATAGAGCCCCTATTCCAGTAGGTCCGCACATTTTGTGAGCGCTAAACGCCATAAAATCAGCATTTAATTGTCCAAAATTTATCCTATCATGAGGTACTGCTTGAGCAGCATCAATCAATATTTTGGCACCGGCTTGATGCGCTAAGGAAATTAATTGATCAACAGAATTTCTAACACCTAGGACATTTGAAGTATGGACTACACAAACTAACTTTGCATTTTGTAACGAGATAGAATATGCTTCCATGTCCAATGTAAAATCTTCTAATACAGGCACATATCTGATTTCTATGCCTCTTTCTTCGGCCAAAATCTGCCAAGGTACAATATCTGAATGATGTTCCATTTCGGTAAGGACTATGACATCACCTGACTGAAGATTTGCTCTACCCCAGCCATATGCTACTAAATTAATCGCCTCAGTAGTTCCGCTTGTCAGTATTGCTCGTTGGGCATTGAACCAGTTTTTTATCCAGCGCCTACAACCTTCATATCCTTCGGTTGCCTCACCTGCAAGTGTATGTACTGCTCTGTGGACATTGGCATTTGAATTGGAGTAATATTGGGTCATTGCGTCGATGACGACTTGTGGTTTCTGAGTTGTTGCCGCATTGTCCAAATAGACAAGTGGATGGCCATTAACCTCACGTGATAGTATGGGAAAATCATCCTTTAACGGCATATTTTCACCTCTTTAGTTCGCATTCTAAATGTATGGTCATCCGTGTTGCCAAGACATCTTTCAAATCTGAATCGGTCAGACATGAAAACGCATCCATCAAGAAACCTTCAACTATCAAAGCCTCAGCTTGTTGTGGTGAAAGACCTCTGCTCATCAAATAATGAACTTGTTCTGGATTTACTGGGGCGCTTGCGGCACCATGGGCAGCCTTTACCTCATCAGCCAGAACCTCAAGTTCGGGAATTGAATCTGCTCTCGCCTTATCGCTTAACAATAGATTTCTAAATACTTGTCCAGCATCTGTCCCATTAGCACCTTCGGCCACTTTGAGAAGTCCTGTCGTAATGGATCTACTCGAATCGGCACAGGCTGAATTTATCACCAGCTTTGAATTACAATTGGCAACTTTATGATTGATTTCAATATGATTATCAATGTGTCTTGCTCCAAGTCCATGAACAGTAACCGCTTGTTTCAAAGTTGCTCCGGTTCCGATCAATGAAGTTCTAACATCACTTTTACAACGGAATCCCCCGACGCTAAGTGCGGCAATTTCCATTGTTGAATCTCGCGCTACAGACCAGTCTTCACAGCGTAATAATTTGCAATCATTGGATAATTCATTAATAAATCCATAGGCAAGTTTGCAGTTATCTGCAACTTCGCCGCTGACATATAATCCACTCCAATCAGCCTCACCTGTTAAATGAAGGATAACCGTTGAATTTCCTTTGCAGTTAATGTGTAAATGTCCTGCTGCTATATGTCCGCTTGCTCTCGCTTGAATGTGTACTAAGCCTACATCTCCCTCAATATTGAGTGTATGAGAAGAACCGCCAATTTCACTCAAGAATACCCGCGCAATATCAGATTCCAATACCACTCTTGGCGCACCTGGATCCAAAGAAATATTTCCATTGACAGTGAATATTATTTTGTCAGCAATTGGCACACCTTCTTGTGGTTGTATTCTTGGCCACGGTGTATATCTCCACAAATGCTTAGCACGTGGAGGAGGAGACATATCGACATAACTCAACCAATTGAACCCTCCATTTTTATATTGAGTAATTTGTTCATTTCAACTGCATAATCAGCAGGTAATTCTCTCGTAAATGGTTCAAAAAATCCATTGACGATTAGACCCATTGCCTCTTGCTCATTGAATCCTCTACTCATTAGATAAAACAACTGATCACCTGAGACTTTGCTCACACTGGCTTCGTGTTCTAAATCAGCGCTTGAATTGCCAATCTCCATTGTAGGATATGTGTCTGAACGTGAATCTTTATCCAATATTAGTGCATCACAAACAATCTTACTGCGACAGTTATGTGCCTTAGGAGTGACTTGCAATAATCCTCTATATGTTGAACGGCCACCATCTTTACTAATTGATTTTGAAACAATATTTGAGGTTGTATTTGGTGCTAAGTGGTGAACTTTAGCACCAGTATCTTGGTGCTGATTTTTACCAGCATATGCTACCGAAACAACTTCGGCGTGAGCACCTTCACCTCTAAGGAGAATTGCTGGATATTTCATTGTCAATCCTGAACCGATATTTGAATCAATCCATTCTACAGTAGAATTCTTCATTGCATGGGCTCGTTTTGTCACCAAATTGAGAACATTATTGGACCAATTTTGGATTGTTGAGTACCTGATTTTCGCCCCTTCCATTGCAATTAATTCAACCACTGCTGAATGAAGTGCTGTTGAGGTGTATGTAGGAGCAGTACATCCTTCGATATAATGAACACTTGAACCTTCGTCTGCTAAAATCAATGTACGCTCAAACTGCCCCATATTCTCTGCATTTATTCTGAAATAGGCTTGAACGGGCATTTCAACATGAACCCCCTTGGGAATGTAAAGGAATGAACCTCCAGACCAAACTGCAGTATTTAGTGCTGCAAATTTATTATCACTATGTGGCACAACCGTGCCAAAATATTTCTTGATTAATTCCGGATGTTCTCTAAGACCGCTATCCATGTCAAGGAAGATAACCCCCTGTGATTCAAGGTCCTCTCGAATTGAGTGGTATACCGCTTCAGAATCATATTGTGCCGTAATTCCTCCAAGCCATGTATTCTCTGCATCTCTTAATCCGACTTTATCAAATGTGTTCTGAATCGCTTCTGGGACGTCCTTCCAATCACCTTGTGTTGAGTCGGTAGAGCGCAAGAAATATGTTATCGCTTCAAAATCAATATCATTCAGTATTCCGGGGTTACCCCATTTTGGCATCTCTCTTTCAACGAAATGGTGGTACGCTTTCACTCTAATGTCGGTCATCCATTTAGGTTCGTTCTTTATCGCAGAAATATCTCTAACAACTTGCTCGGACAATCCGTTATCAAAACGAATTATTGATTTGTCTTCATTATGGAATCCGTAGCGATAATCTCCTACTATCTCTCTTGCTTCATCACTCATTGTATCACACCTCATTTTTTACTTCAAGCCAATCATAACCTTTCTCTTCCAGTTTGTGTGCCAAATCAGGTCCACCAGATTTAACAATTTTTCCGTCTATCAACACATGCACATAATCTGCTTTAACATGCTCTAACAATCGTTGATAATGTGTGATAACTAAGCAACCTGCTTGTGGTACAACTTGATTTATTCCCTTTGATACAATTTTTAATGCATCTATATCAAGTCCTGAATCGGTCTCATCAAGCATTGCTAACCGTGGTTGAAGAAGAACTAATTGAAGGATTTCCAAACGCTTCTTTTCTCCACCACTGAATCCATCATTAACATATCTTGACAAGAAGGACCGATCCATATCAAGCAACTGCATTGCAGCTTTCAATTGGTTGCGGAATTCCCTTTGCTTTACAGGTTCGCCACGAACTGCCTCAATTGATTTCTTCAAGAAAGTACCAACCTTTACACCTGGTAAAACAGAAGGATATTGAAATGACAAAAACATGCCTGCTCTGGCTCGCTCAAATACCTCTAACTCTTCGAGTGGTTGGCCATTGTAGGTTATTTCACCACTATCTATTGAATACGCAGGATGACCCATCAAAGCATTTGCAAGAGTAGACTTTCCTGAACCATTTCTGCCCATTAATGCATGAACTTCACCCTTGTTGATTGTCAACGATAATCCTTTGATGATTTCAATTCCTTCTACACTTACATGAAGATTTGAAATTTTGAGTATTTCTTCCACCATGACCCTCACTATTCTCGCCTCTCGCCACCCCTTTATCAACAAGTGTAATCAATAACCACGCAGTTGTATAAGAAAATGTAGTAATAAATTGTAGAAATGCACCTATATCCCTCGTTATTGTGTGTTTTAATGCCTACATTGTTTTGCTGAATAAAAATATAATACGAGCCTTGAAATGGCAGTTGTTTGACGAAGAGATATGACCGATGAAGACTTGGTGGCAAAATATGCTGCTGAAGCAAAAATCGCAATTCAGGAAGAAGCATCGAAAAGAATCGATGAATCAACCGACCCTGTTGAGGAGGCACGGCTGCGCAATACTTCGCTTCTGACGCTAATTGATGATGTGGAATTAGTTCCTGCAATATTGTCTCGTCTTGGAGAGGTAAGAGCCGCACTTGATGGACATGGTGGAGGTATTACTGTAAGTTCTATTGCTGTCTTGACAGATGAAGAAAACGTACAATCAATCGATCTAGTTTTGGATTTAACAGGTGCTTGTATTTCTTGTGGTGCAGCACCTGGAACACTGGATGGAATCAAAAATGACTTAGAAAATGATGATGAAGTGTCACGCATCCGGTTTTCGGCGAATTTATTAGAAACTTTTGATGAATTGGGAAGAGAATTTATATTGGCACATGGTTCTGTCACATTTGTTTGATTTTATTCGGCGTGCTCAATAATATTATCAAATTAGAATCTGTCATCAACAATTAAATACAGAAAGTCACTGATGTGGCTATGCGAGAGGTACGGCTAGAATACGATGGCGCAACTCTAATGGCCACTGAATTTAAACAACAGATCACGAAAATTTCTAACATGACATTGTTAGGAACTGTATATCGAGATTTTCAAAACAATTGCATACATCAGATGGTTGATATTGAGTTGGCAAAGGGTGTTGAACTTGCAGATATTGATGAGATTCCATTCCTGAAATTGCATCAGCATATTCACATGCAAATTGTCGGTGGAAAGGAAATTCATTCTGTTATTGTTCGTAATAGCCATGAAACAATAGGAATTGGTGCTGAGGTTTCAGATGCCTATGTTGTTTCTGGTTCAAGAATAGGACGTTCCGGCAGCACCTTGATCTTACGTGGAACACCTTCTGGGATTACTACTATTGTTGAAGGTTTCAAGAAATGGAATGAACGTTGCAAAATCTCAGTCATTAGACCTATTGATGAAAGTGAGGTTTTAGATGGTACTGATTTGACTCAAAAACAATTAGAAGTATTCAACAAAGCATGGGAATTGGGCTTCTACGAAAAGGGTTCTACAATTAAGGCTGGTGAAGTTGCAGATTCTTTGGGTATTGCCCGTGTTACTGTTTCTGGTCATCTTAGGCACATTGAAGAAAAAATGGCACTCTTATTAGCACGCAGATTGGGAATTTTTTGATTTGGGATAAGCGAGGACTTCAAGACTGATTGACCTCCGCCCAAAGTTATGAGCGCTTGGCAAGAGGGGAGGCGCAGCGATGCTGAGCCTTGCCGAGAACAGGATGTCGGGCTGTTTGAAGTTACTAATCGCGATGGTCGGGCACGACTGGGGCGCTTACATACTAAACATGGCATCTTAGAAACGCCTGCTCTGCTGCCTGTAGTCAATCCGAATATTAGGACAATAGAACCACGCGAAATGTGGGATAGATACGGTATTTCCGCACTAATTACCAATTCATATATTATTTGGAAACACGAAAATTTAAAACAACAGGCACTTGAGGATGGCGTTCATTCATTGATTGATTTTCCCGGCATAATAATGACTGATTCGGGAACGTTCCAGTCATATATTTATGGAGATGTAGAAGTAGGTGTTGAAGAAATTGTTGAATTCCAGAAAAGCATTGGAGTCGATATCGCCACAATGTTAGATGTTTTTACAAGGCCAGACATGAGCGAAAGTGAAGTTAAAACTGCAGTTTTGGAAACCGATTCAAGAGCATCTATCAGTATTCAAACTGCGGGAGATACAATGCTTAACGGACCAATCCAGGGAGGATTGTTCAAAGACTTAAGGATACTTTCTGCCAAAAAAATGGCTCAGCATAACTTTTCCATCCATCCAATCGGTGGAATTGTCCCAATAATGGAGCAGCATTTGTTCAAAGATTATGCAAAAATAATGCTCTCGACGTTGCCTTATTTACCACCGAACCGCCCAGTCCATATGTTTGGTTGCGGGCATCCGATGCTCTTCCCTATGTCAATTGCATTAGGTGCAGATTTATTTGACTCCGCTGCATATGCATTATTCGCAAGGGATGGAAGACTTCTAACTCCATGGGGTACTGAAAAAATAGCCGACCTTATCGATTGGCCTGTCACTATGCCTTGTGTTGCATATACTTCTCCGATGGAGGTTAGAGGTTTAGATTCGGAACAACAAGTAAAGATTCTAGCGCGTTATAATTTGGAGGTTACACTTGCAGAATTAGCAAGGTGTAAACAAGCTGTTCGTGATGGCACAATTTGGAGGCTCGCTGAGAGGCGAAGTCACCAACATCCGGCATTGCGCGAGGCTTTTTTGTGGATTACAACAAACCCAAATAAAGCGGGATTATCTGTCATTGACCTTGAGGAATTGGTGATTTCAGATCGGGCTGCTGCGAGGGAGAGAGATAGTACACGAGGTTCTTGGGAGAACTCTTGGGATTGGATTGTTAGCGCTCAAGAATCTCCTAAAAAGGGAGGTGTCGCATGGGGGGGAGATGACACATATTTCCGCCCCCACATTGTTAATGCAAGAAGGCAATTAATCTCTAGATGGAAGACTCCTGAACCTATTGGAAATGGCTCTAATGATGTCCTTATTCTCCACGGAAGGCCGGGTCCATGGCGAGAAAGATGTAGTGATTTGATGACCCGCCTGACCCATCACGCCGAAGGAATGGAAGTAATGATAATGACGCCTCTTGGGTTGTTACCTTACAGTATGGAAGATTTGAATCCCTTTTCACATGTAACTGGTCCAAGTTGGATATGGAGAAGGAAACCGGATTTATCTTGGATTAGAAGAGAATTAGAGCGCTTTGAATTAGGCGAAAGAAGAATAATTCTATGTGATTTAGAGGGAGATGGAATCCAAGCAAGATGTATGAATGCTCTTGTTGATGCAGGTGTGCTAAAAACAATAAGCGATGAAAATGCTAGCGATATTCCTCTCGATTCAGAGGGGAGAAGCATTGCTGCCGATAAAGTTCGTAGACGCCATGTTAGCGACAAAATGACTGTTCTCCTCAATGTTGAACACGGTCTTGCGAGAGAATTATTGCAGGGTGCTACTTTTGTTATCAATCGACAAGGTAGAATCAAAAATGCAATATCCTCTTCAGGGAAACACATCGTAAGCCCACGCTTAACCGATGGTGGAATCTCATTGACTACCGATGGTGCGATTGAATTACATAGTCATAGAAGGCGTAAAATTCCTTCCGGGTTCAATATAACACAGGCCTGGAATTTCATCGGTGAAGGTCCTGCATGGGTCGTTGTAAACGATGATGCTGAACCATTTGTGCGTAAGGGAAGGAATGTATTCCATGGTTTTGTTTTGGCTGCTGACCCTTGGATTACCCCTGGCAGAACATGCCTTATCGTAAATCAGAAGGGTGAATTACTTGGCCATGGCCGGTCAAATTGTAATTCCGAAGAATTCGCAACATTCAACAAGGGTATTGCAATAAAGACAAGAGATGGTTTGCGCGAATCCAATTGAAGAATATGTGCTATCAG
>Ga0209554_1000939_pt1 | contig 23367 bp, 25 predicted proteins | sample MarorgKNORR_S2LV_5_FD_188221 | JGI IMG/M metagenome (GOLD analysis project Ga0209554, IMG submission 188221) | Marine microbial communities from the Southern Atlantic Ocean, analyzing organic carbon cycling - Bottom_A/KNORR_S2/LV (SPAdes) (version 2) | ecosystem: Environmental > Aquatic > Marine...
CACCTTCTCGGAGGACGAGCGGGGTAGCCTCGAGGTTGGGAAGCTGGCCGATCTCGCGGTAACCGCTATGGACTACCTGACGTGTGCGGATCCTTGTCTCGAGTCGATGCAGGTTGACCTGACAGTGGTGGGCGGCCGGATCGTGTGGGAACGTTAGGGGAGGAAACAAGGGTGACCGGGTTTGAAATGTTCAATACGCGTGTCGGGCGGTGGGCCCATCTTCCGCAAATGATGCCGCCACTGACGGTCGTCTCGGTATCCGAACGCTACCTGCATGCAGAGGAACGCAGTCCCCTCTTCCGCTTCATCGACGATGTGGAGGTACTGCTCGCGGAGGACGGCGAGCTCATCGTGCGCTCTGCTTCGCGCTTGGGCGAGGGGGACTTGGGCGTGAACGCGCGGCGCTTGGAGCGGCTGCGCAACGCGCTTGCCGAAGCAGGGTTGCTGGTACCTGCGGCGACCGGTGGCAGTCCATGATACGAATGCCGGACCCACGGTTTTCGGTTGGCGACGTGGTGCGCCACAACAAGTTCGACTACCGCGGCGTGGTCGTCGAAGTTGATGCTCACTTTCAGGGAAGTGAGGCATGGTACGAGGCCGTGGCACGTTCGAGGCCGCCCAAGCACAGTCCTTGGTATCACGTGCTGCCACACGGAGCCGAACATCAAACCTATGTGGCCGAGCGAAACCTCGAAGCGGATTTGAGCGGCCTCCCCGTCCAGCATCCGTTGGTTGAGCGCTACTTCACGGACTTCAGCGACGGGCAGTACGTCAAAGACCGTCAGGTCCGCTAGCAACCGCTCGAACTTTTGTTCGAATCGAGGGCTGCGCGTAAGCTGACTCTCGACGGGATCCGGGGTGGGGGCGCTGAGTCCGGAACTGGTTGCGAACAGGAGGAGTAGGGCGGTGAGACGTGCACTTCCGATGATGGCCACATTGGGTCTCCCATTGCTTCTCGCGTGGACAGACCTCGATGAGCCTTTCGCGGCTCCCACAGGGCCGCAGCTTACCTCCCATGTCACGATGGTCGAGGTGTAGGTCGAGCCCGGCGCCTACGCTGCCAGGTGGACAGTGGCGGGAAGCGGCCTAGGCTATATCAACGGGCCACAGTCCGTCTTTCTAGAGCCGGGCAGCTACGAGATGGGTGTGGCGGACATCACTCAGCTTGCACGGTTCGACTTCACCGTTGCGGCCGACGGCACCGTTACCGTACCCAACGGCGTGTCGGCTGTTGGAGCACTCGTCGCTCCTGGCGTCGGTAGTCTGACGTTCGAAACAACGGTGAGTCATGGAGGCTCCGTCGCCGGATATACGGCGTCCATGGCCGTCGACCCGGAGACGAGGATTGGCGTCGTACTGCTCCGGAACTATCAGAGCGAGGCGACCAACCTCGGACGGGCCGCTCAAGGACTGGTGGCCCGGCTGAGCGCGCTCACGCGATAGCCGGACGCGCCTGCTGCCCGCATATTCAGCGTCGGAGATTTCCTGCTGGAATCTGCGTGGCCCGACTCTCCTAGCCTGGAGTTCATCATGCTGCACCGGCGTGCCTTGCCCTCGATGTTGATTCTCGCTGCGCTGCTCACGGCCCCTGCCTTCGCCCAGGAGATGCGGGGCTTTACCACCGAGATCGCGCTCGATGTGAAGTCGCCCAGAATTGTGGCGATGAGCGAGGACGGTCGCCGCATCGCGGTCACGGTGCGCACACGGCGAGGCCGAGCCGACGTCGATCACGCTCGCTTTGGTGACCCGACCTACATCTCCCCTTCGCTCGTCACGGCGCTGGTCATCGATACGCGCTCCGGAGATCGGGTCTGGCTGCACGAGCAGTTCGCTCAGGTGAGTGCCTTCACCTGGTCACCCGATGGCAGTCGGCTCGCCTATCTCCTGTTCGCAGGGGAGGCCTTCCGGCTTCGCATCTTCGATGCCGAGTCGGGCACCACGGATCAGGTCGCGCTTCGAACCAGCAAGCCGATCGCGTCGTCTTCGCCCTTGGTTTGGTCACCCGACGGTGAGTCCATCCTTCTCACGCTTCGCTCCGACGGGTGGCAGCAGAGTGCCAGCACAGCCTTCCACGAGCTGACCCAAGCCCCCGTCATCGTGCAGGACTCCCGCAACGATTTTCTGGCGTGGGACCGCGTACGCAACATCGCTAACGAACAGGTCACCGCGCTCATCACGATCAGCGACGGGGCAGTTAGGGAAGTCCTCACGGACGGCGTGCCACAGGGCGTGGGCTTTTCTGCGGACGGCTTGCGAATCACCTACACGACCGCTACCCGGACCAAGACCTCCTACACGCGACGCGACGGGACCGACTACGGCCTTTACTCGCTCGATGTGGACGGCGGTGAGCCCCTGACGCTGATCGAGCCCACGGAGGAGCGGGTCTCCGTGGACTGGAACGAGGCGCGCGACGCGTACGCCTTCTCTGAGGAGGGCGCTGTCCTGGTCCGGAGGCTCAGCGAGGATGAGGCCAGGGATGTTACCGAAGGCCATCGTGACATCCCCGGCGACACCGCAGAGGTGGACTTCTCTGTCGAGCGCTGGAGCCCGGATGATGAGCAGCTGCTTCTGACGTCGTCAAAGGGGTGGCACCTGCTCAACGCCGACGGTGGCGATCTACGGACGGTGCTGACGCTGGAGGAGGACGAGGACGCCCGACCTCGCCGCAGCGTCGTCCAGTGGAGTGAGGACGGCCGCTACATCTACTTTACCTACTCCGCTCGCGATCAATGGCAGCGTGGCCTCAAGCGTCTCGATGTCGGCTCTGGCGAGGTCGAGACCTTGATGCTCGACTCCGGCCTGTACCGCGGGTTGCGCATCTCGTCCGACGGATCGACGGTCGTCTATACGCGGTCCGACGGCGACCGGCCCGACGACGTGTGGGCGACCAGGAACCTGGAAGCTCCCACGAGGCTCACGGACCTCAACCCACAGCTCGATGACGTCGCGCTCACCCATACGGAGCTCGTCGAGTATCTGGATGTCGATGGCAATACGCTCTACGGCATCCTCTACTATCCAATCGACTACGACCCGAGCCGGAAGTACCCGCTGGTCGCCGAGATCTACGAACGCTTCTTCGACAACGGGTTCCACGAGAACATGAACCTGATCACCGCCCAGGGCTGGTTCGGCTTCCGTCCCTCGGTGCAGTTCGAGGAAGGATATCCGGGGGAGGCCTGGCTCAAGGCGGTGCCCAGCGCGATCAACAAGCTCATCGAACGCGGCATCGTCGACGAGGATCAGCTCGGAGTGTACGGGCAGAGCTACGGGGGATATGCAGCGAACCTGCTCATCACTCAGACGGACCGCTTCGCCGCCGCGGCCAATGTCTCGGGCAAGGTGAATATCATCTCGTTCCTGGGGGACTCACCTAAAATCACGACCCGCAATTATGCCGCGGCCGAGGTCGGCCAGGACCGGATTGGCGCTACGCTGTGGGAGCAGCCGCAGAAGTACATCGAGCACTCCGCGGTCATGTTCGCCGACCGAATCGAAACCCCGCTTTTGATGCTCTCGGGCGAAGGGGACTGGAACGTTCCCGCCACGAACCAGCGCGAGATGTACTACGCGCTGCGCCGTCTCGAGAAGGAGGTCGTGTGGGTGCACTACACCGCGGGCGGCCACGGAGCGGGGCGTGCGAGCTCGGTTGCCGACTTCCACGACCATTGGCAAAGGATGTTCGACTGGTTCGCCGAACACTTCGACGAGGCTGGCCCCGCAACGGTGTCGGATCAGGGCGGGACGCGATAGCGACTCGGGGATCGAGAGGCGAAACCCCATTGCGAGCGCTATAGTGATGAGGGCGTTCGTGTAGGAACGTCTCTGCAGGAACCCATCGGCTGGGAGGACCAGAGATGAGCACGCGCATTTCGCTTTCGTTTCTAGGACTCTGCGTCGTGACCGCGGCAGCAGCGCTTCTCTCCCCCGCATCGGCCCAGCAGCGCATTGCGGCCCGGACGGCCGACGGCCATCCGAACCTCCAGGGCAACTGGAGCAATGCTACCATCACGCCGTTCCAGCGCGCCGAGGGCCAGGGCCCGCTCTTCTCAACGAGTGAGGTTGCCAGGCTCGAGGGCAGGGCAGAGGAAACGGTCAGGGCAGGCGCCGCGCCCAGCGACCCCAACCGCGCACCGCCCAAGGTCGGCGGCTCGATCGGCAGCTATAACGACGTGTGGTTCGAGCGGGGCAAGCGGGTGGCCGTCATCAATGGAGAGTTCAGGAGCTCGCTGCTAACGAATCCGCCCGACGGACGCAGGCCACCGCTCACAGAAGCGGCGCGTCGACAACAGCAAGAGCAGCGGGACTTCAGGAGCCAATTCGGCTCGGCGGACAACCCCGAGAATCGATCCCTGACCGACCGCTGCTTGATGTTCGCTTCGAACGTCGGTCCGCCCATGATCCCGAACAGCGCGTACAACAACAACTACACGATCGTGCAGACGGCGGACTACGTCTTGATTCACGCCGAAGTAGTGCACGACGCTCGCATCATCAGGCTGGGCACGCCGAATCGTCTGCCCGCTGACGTAACACCGTGGATGGGCGACTCCTGGGGTCGGTGGGAGGGGGATGCGCTGGTGGTCGAAACGACCAACATCAGCCCCCTTCATACCTTCCGCGGCATCTCCCCCTCGAAGAGCCTGAAGGTCACCGAACGCTTCACCCGGGTCGACGACAACACCTTGCTGTATGAGTTCACGATCGACGACCCGACGACCTACACCCAGCCGTGGGGCGGCGAGATTCCGTTGAATAGGTTCGCCGACCAGCTTTATGAGTATGCGTGCCACGAGGGCAACTACGCTCTGGGCAATATTCTGAGCGGCGCTCGCTACGAGGAGAGGCAGGCAGGGAGAAACCAGCCAGAGCAGAGGTGACGCGCGACACGTACTTCGTGAGCCTGCTGCTGTTCGCAGTGGGCGCGCCTCTCGCGACGGCGCAGGAACGGCCAGTCTCGCTCACGGGCGTCATCGACTTCCACGCGCACGCCGGCCCGGACTCGCGGCCTCGCTCGCTCAACGATATCGAAGCAGCGCGCCTGGCCGTGCAGGCTGGCCTGCGCGGCATCGTGCTGAAGAACCACTTCACGATGACTGCGGATCGCGCCGCGCTGGCCATGGCCCAGGTCGCTGGTCTGGAAATCTTCGGTGGGGTTGCTCTGAACAGGGCTGTCGGAGGCATCAACCCCGAGGCGGTGCGCCAGATGGTCGCGTTCGATGGCGGTCGGGGAAGGGTCGTCTGGTTACCGACGTTCGATTCGGAGTTCTACGTGACGCGAGCCGCTGGCGCTGAGTCATTCGTACGAGTCGTCCAGGACGGCGCGCCGGTGCCGGCTTTGCTCGAAGTCTTCGGGCTGGTGGCTGAGCGCGACCTCGTTCTGGCCATGGGTCATTCGTCTCCAGAAGAAGTGTTGCTCCTGATACCGGCCGCGAAGCGGATGGGCGTGCGGCACATACTGGTCACGCACGTCTTTGGCCAGGACGCCACGCCCGATCAGATGCGGCGCATGGCCTCGTTGGGTGTCGTCATGGAGCTCGATTGGTTGGCCGTTTACTCAGGAAATGTGTCGATCGCGGACTACGCCGGCGCCATCCGTACGCTCGGCGCCGAGCATTTCCTGATCTCGTCGGACTTCGGTCAGGCTGGTAACCCAGACCATGCTACGGGGCTAACAGCGTTCATCCGGGCCTTGCGGGAGGCTGGAGTGTCCGACGCTGAGATCGACCTGATGGCTCGCCTCAATCCAGCGCGGCTGCTCGGTTTGGACTAGGGGAGGTCCCGAGTCGCGCGGGATGCGGCTGACACATGGCGCCCCCATTATCCGTTAGGAGTCACGTAGTGCCATTTCCCAGGGAGGACCTGAGCACTTGCACTTGTTTGAGTTCGCTCTCGGCTTAGTCGCCATCGTTACCGCGGGTAGCATCATCACCACGATCGTGAAAACCGTCGGCGCCGCCTTCGCTCGGCCTCACCACACGAAGCCGATAGCAGCATAGCCGTAGGCCGGACCCGCGGAGAGCGAGGGCCTTCGCGAAGTGATGGGCCATGTGAGTGGCCGGGTCGCCCACTTGGAGGACGAGCGGGACTTCTACAAGGACCTGCTCGAGTCGCCCGGCGCGTGCGCTGCGATCCAGCCGCCGGACGCGAGCGCCTCCGACACGTAGCTCTCCCGCTCAACGGTAGGGCGTCGGAAGGGAGCAGGGGAGAGGCTGCGAGCAGCCCCTTTCGGGTTCGCCGGTCTGCAGCGGCCCCCCCTGAGGCTTGCAACCGATGCTGGCACCTGCCCGCGCGTACCAATGAAGAGAATGCGAAGGGAGCGGCTGCGAGGCAACCGTCAGACACCACTAGGTGCATGTCAGGAAACGGTCAGGGCCCGCATCTCATCGTGCCGACTGCACTATAGTTGGACTTGCGATGTCCGGAGCAGGTGGTTCTGAGCCGAGGTGCGGCGTGGCGAACGGCAAAGGGGCTTACGGGCTGAAGCCGTTGGTGGAGTTGGCGATCGCCATGATGACGGTGTCGGCTCCAGTGCCAGGAGCGGCTCAGGAAACGTCCCGGTACGAGAACCTCCAGGTCCTGCCTGCGGAAATCAGTCGTGCGGAGTTGTCGGAGATCATGCTCACCAACCTGAGCGGTCTCGGTCTTCCGCGGCGGGCCAACCGAGGCTGCCTGTTCTGTCACTCGGGGTCCATGGAGGTCCCGTCTTCGGAATGGGACTGGGCATCGGACGCAAACCCGATAAAGCTAAAGGCCCGCGTCATGATGGGAATGGTGCAGGAGATCAACGGCACGCACCTGTCGGCGCTCGCGAACCGCTCTGCTCCTGAGGTCGAAGTCGGCTGCTATACCTGCCACGCGGGGCGCACTAACCCGATGCCGCTTTCGGACGTCTTGATCGCGGAGTTCGAAACGGGCGGCAGCGACGCCCTGGAAGCTCTCTACCGGCGCCTTCGCGCTCGCTACTACGCGGCGGACGCCTACGATTTTCGTCCGTCCACGCTCTCCGACGTAGCTGATCGGCTCTTCGACATGGATGCGGTGGAAGCGGCAGCCACCGTACACTCTTTGAACATCGAGTACACGGACGATGTGCGGGCCCATGGCGGCCTCATCCAACTCCGGATCGTGCAGGCGCTGGAGGCTGACGGCATCGACGCGATGGTCGCCCGCTATCATCAGCTGAAGGCCGAGCACCCTGAGGCAGCGTTCCGACCGCTTCTGCTCGACCCGGTCGCATGGCGCCTCTTCCGAGCAGGGCAAGAAGAAGAAGGTTTACGCCTCATGGAGTTGAACTACGAGGAGCATGCGGAGGCGTTTGTCGCCAACGAAGACCTGGCGTGGGGCAGCGAGCTCAGCGGTGATCATGAGCGAGCGCTGGAGCTGGCGGAGAAGTGGGTCGCGAGTCACCCGGATCACGAGTCGGGTCGGCGTCTGCTCGACGACCTGCGAGAGGGGCGCTAAGGTGGAGGCCTTTCACTCCACAACGAGAGCCGCTCCTCCATGCGACAGCTTCTTGAATCGACCTTGGCTCGCGCCACTCGCTACCTCGAAGACCTCCAGACACGACGGGTCTTTCCGTCGGCGGAGGCCGTTGCTGACCTGACGGAGTTGGGTGGGGCTCTGCCCGAGCACCCCGAGCCAAGCGAGCAGGTCCTCGAGCGGCTCGATCGTTTCGGCTCTCCCGCGACGACGGCCACCGCCGGACCGCGCTATTTCGGGTTCGTCACGGGGGGCGCGCTGCCGGCAACGCTCGCCGCGAACTGGATGGCTGGCGCCTGGGACCAGATGTCCGGGCTGAAGGTCGCGTCGCCGGTGGCCGTTGCGCTCGAACAGGCCACGATCCCTTGGCTGCTGGACGTGCTGGGACTCGGTTCCCGGACCGCAGTCGGCTTCGTCACCGGTGCTACGATGGCGAACTTCACGGGAATCGCCGCGGCGCGTCACGCCGTTTTGGCACGCCACGGCTGGCATGTAGGCAAACAGGGCCTGTTCGGCGCCCCAGAGATGCGCGTGGTCGTGGGTGACGAGGTCCACGTGAGCCTGCTCAAGGCCCTGAGCTTGCTCGGCCTGGGAAGAGATCGCGTAGAGCGGGTCCCGGTCGACGCTCAGGGCCGCATGCGCGTGGAGTCAATGCCGCGACTGGACGCAGACACCTTGGTGTGCATCCAGGCGGGCAACGTCAATTCCGGGGCGTTCGATCCCGCGCAGGAGATCTGTGCCGCGGCGCGGGAAGCCGGGGCTTGGGTGCATGTCGACGGCGCTTTCGGACTGTGGGCCCTGGCCAGTCCGCAACGAGCACATCTGGCTCGCGGCGTGGCGGACGCGGATTCGTGGGCAGCCGACGCGCACAAGTGGCTCAACGTGCCCTACGACAGCGGCCTCGTCTTCTGTCGGCACCCCGAGCACTTGATGAGCGCGATGTCCGCCCAGGACGCGGCGTACCTCATCACCAGCGCAGACCGCGATCCAACGGACCTGGTGCCCGAGATGTCGCGAAGGGCGAGGGGGATCGAGATTTGGGCCGCGATGCGTTCCTTGGGCCGCTCGGGCCTCGCGGAGCTCATCGAGCGCAACTGTCGACAGGCGGCACGATTCGCCGAGGGTCTCGAGGCGGCCGGATATGAGATCTTGAACGAGGTCGAGCTGAACCAGGTGATGGTCTCTTTCGGGGACGGAGACATCACGGACGCCGTAACCGCGGGCGTACAGGAAGACGGCACATGCTGGTGTGGTGGAACCGTGTGGCAGGGCCGATCCGCCATGAGGATCAGCGTTTCCTCGTGGGCCACGACTGACGCGGACGTAGAACGGTCGCTCGAGTGCATCATCCGCGTCGCGGACGGTTTGGTGGGTTACCCTTAGCGATGCCCTTTTTCGCCACACTCCCGTTCACGCTGCACCGGAGTTCGGACAACTTCACGTCGTCCTCGATGACTACCACCACCGAGACCCTGCATGGCCTCCTACGCCTCGAGGGAGAGGAGGTCAGCGTGCAGTGGCGGCTGGACCGAGAGATCGACCATCTGGGCGGCCTCAACCTCTACACGGACGAAGAGATCGAGAAGGTATGTGAGGTTACGATCCCCATCTCCGCCCTGGCCAGTCGGCCACTCGTTTGCCACACTTCATGTGCGTCGGGACGCTACGGGTAAGGCCAACTACCTGGGTTTGCGGAGGAGCGATGGAGATTCTTTGGATTGTCCTTCCGGGCTTCGTAGTCGGTGTGCTCGTCGCCGACAGCGTCCGGCGCATCTTCAGCGACGACAAGAGGTTGATCTGGAGGCTCCTGCGGGACCAACCCGTCACCATGGGCGTGTCCGCAACCACCATCGGATCCGTTCTCGTGTGGGCCGTGCTCGCTGCCTTGGGCTTTTCCTAGGTGGGGGCCTGCGGCCGCGCCCAACGCCCCTCCGGAGGAGGCGAGCGACTTCGAGCGCCGATTCCGGGAGTACGTGCTCCCCTCTGACCGAAGGCACTCCGCGCTCATCACCGCACTGACGGTGCCTCCGGGCGTGATCTTCATCGTTGCCGATTATCGCTTGTACGGGCTGGAGGCCACTTTTTGGGCGTACGCTGGGGTCCGGCTGGTTTTCGGGCTGCTCGGGATCTCCGGGACACCTTCGTCGGCTCCCGAAACCAACACCACGCGAGAATCGTCCCAGGCCGCGCCGTAGGAGAGCGTGTTCAAGTAGACCGCGACGGCCGCGAGGGCGACGAGCGCGTACACCTGCGGATGAGAGAGGTTCTTAGGCACCTTGGACGCTAAAGGGCTGCCAAGACGCACGGGCTAGCAGGGTGACCGGAACCGGGCCTAACTGACGAACGGCATCCGCCTCTCGAAGCTCATGCGACGCGCGCCTCCGCGGCGCGATTCCGTGACGCGCCTATCGACCCCACCGCGGCGAAGATCGGCTCGTCGATTCCACCGCCTGCGACGCTCGTCGGAGACCAATACCGCGATCATGCGCCTAGGGTATTCGCGGCGGTAGTCGCTACGGGGTGGCGTGTCCCGTCGATGCACGCGGAGTCGGCGCTCCTCGACCTCTCGGCGCCCCTCGCGACGCTCTGCCTGCATCCGATTCTCCGTATGTTGAGCCCTGCGGGGGGGGGAGTATACGATGCGCCGGCCTCGTCAACTGTCAAAGGGTTTCGTCGTGCGAGTCTGTCGGCTCGTTCCGATAGGTCGCATAGTGCGGGCAGGTCATCGTCACTTCGAGGAGGCTCTCATGAGCTCTCAGAATCGCCGCACTTTCCTGGGGAACGCGCTCGGTGCCGGCGCGTTTCTGGCATCGACTCCCGGCTCTGCGGTCCTCGACTCGCGGGGGTGGATGCCGCCTCCACGAACATCGCAGGTGCCGGACGAAGCGTACTGGGAGAGGGTGAAGCTGAGTTTCCCGCTCAGGTCAGGGCTGGTGCTCATGAATGCCGCCAACCTATGTCCCTCACCCTTCGTCGTTCAGGACGCGGTATTCGCGTGGACCAGGGATGTCGATGCCGATCCGTCCTTCCAAAACCGTGGCAAGTACGCCCCGTTGAAAGAAGGGAGCCGTGAGGCGGTCGCGCGCCACATCGGCGCCGACCCGGACGAGATCGCGTTGACGCGCAACACGTCGGAGAGCAACAACACGGTGGTATCTGGCGTGCCACTGCAGCGCGGTGACGAAGTGGTGCTCTGGGACCAAAACCACCCTACGAATGCCACCTCCTGGGACGAGCGCGCTAAAGTGGACGGTTTCACCGTCAAGCGGGTGAGCACCCCCACCGCACCAGAGTCACCTGGACTGCTAGTGGACGCCATGGTGGGGGCTCTCACCAGCCGAACCAAGGTGCTTGCGTTCAGCCATGTGTCGAACGCGACCGGGGTGCGCATGCCGGCGGCCGAGCTCTGCGAAGTGGCGCGCTCCAGGGGCATCATGACGCTCCTGGACGGCGCCCAGACCTGCGGTGCGCTACACATGCGCGTGCATGAGATCGGCTGTGACTTCTATACGGCCAGCACCCACAAGTGGCTGACCGGGCCCAAGGAGGGTGGCGTCCTATACGTGCGCTCCGAGATGATCGAGCGCCTGAGAGCTTCGGACGTGGGCGTTGGATGGGCAGGTGCGCTCGAGGGGGGCGCACGCAAGTTCGAGAATCTGGGCCAGCGCGACGATGCCTGTGTGGCAGCCATCCAAACTGCGGTCGAGTTCCACGCCCGCATCGGGTCTCTCGTGGTCGAGCAGAGGCTCTTGGAGTTGACGGGTGCGCTGCGACAAGGGCTGCGTGAGCGAATTCCGAGTGTGGAGTTCCATACTCCCAGCACCCCGGCGATGAGCTCCGGAGTCCTGGTTTTTCGAGTCTCCGGCACGGACTCGGGAGCGGCTTACCGTGCGCTATACGACGAGTACAGGGTCGCCGGGGCGGGTCGCGGTGGCGCCTTTTCGGGTATCCGGCTCTCGCCCCACATCTACAACACGTTGGCGGATGTAGAACGAGCCCTCGACGCGATTCAAGCCGTAATGACCTGAGTGGCGGAGGGGTGGACGTCGCGCCTCCACCCCTCCGCGCACGAGCCTCTGCCGCTACAGATCGCCACCCGAGTCGACCTCGTCCGCGCGAACCGTCAGCAACAGCGTCGCGGTCGACCCCGCCTTTGGTGACGAGCCCAGAATGAGCGTCTGCCCCGGCGTAATGTTCACCGTCGTTTCCAGCCCGTGGCCGGAGATCTGGCCGAAGAGCCTCACTTCGAGGCGCACGGTCTCCAAGTATGCTCGCGGACTTTCCACCAGACGGGTTCGGCGGCCTGCTTGCGGTGACGATCCGCAGCCGCATGGCGCGTCACCGTCTACAGCCAGGTGCTGAAGCGCGCGTCGCCTTGAAAGGACTCCATCTTTCGGATCATCTGAACCAACACGTCCTGTGTGAGATCGTCGGCCTCCATGGGGTCCCCCGTTTGGACCAGCGCCCAAAGCCGGCGCACCACCGGATACGCGCGCTCGGTAAGCGCCTTGAGCGCCGCCTCGTCACCCTGTCGAGCCCCGTCTACGAGGTCGGAGGGAAACTCGAGCGTGTGATCACTCACGCGTTGTCCCCATGTGTCATCATTTCGCTCATGGGACGGCGCATCCCTCGATGGCGTTTACCTGTCGGGCCGACGTAGCTTGCAGCCATGACCCCTACCCGTCGCACGTTCTTGTCCGCCGCCGCCGCTAGCGCCGGCTTGGAGGCGCTCACGCCACGGCCCACATTGGCCTCAGCAGCCGAGCATGCCCAACAGGCTCGCAGGGGCTCGGACCCGTGGATCCAGGTCGATACGGCGGCGCTGAGGGCCAACGCGACCTCCTTGGCGGCGCTCGCGGGTGGACGCCCAATTCTCGCAGTGATCAAGAACAACGGATACGGTCTTGGTACGGTGGAAGTCGCCAGGGCACTGGATGGTCATCAGGCACTCGCCGGATTCGCCGTGGTGAAGGTGAGCGCCGCTCTGGCGTTACGAAATGCGGGAATCGAGTTGCCAGTGCTCCATATGGGCGCCACCACCCCGGGAGAGTCCACCGAACTGGTGGCCGCCGACGTCCGCCTCTCGGCCTTCCAGGATTCCGATCCCGTGCACATTGGCGGGTTGGCCGAGAGCTTCCGCAAGAGGATTCCGGTGCATGTGTACGTCGATACCGGCATGCGCCGACTGGGTATGCCGGCCCACCGGGCGTTACCGTGGATGCGGGAGCTGTCCAGCATCCCCGTGAAGATCGAGGGCACCTTCATGGGCTTCACGGAGGAGGCGGAATTCGACGCGGACCAGCTGGCCCGGTTCCAGAGCTTTGCCTCCCAGGCGCGCGAATCCCGGTTGGAGCTAGGCCTGTTGCATGCCGCTTCTTCGCACGGGCTGTTTCTGCGTTCTGAGGCACATTTGGACATGGTACGCCCCGGGCTGGCGCTCTATGGGGCGTATCCCTCCGGCGCAGATCCTTCAGCCGTGCAGCTCACCCCTGCGTTCAGGCTGCAGGCGCCCGTGGCGCGGGTGGAGTTGCTGAGAGCAGGGGACAGCGTCAGCTACGGACGCAACTGGGTGGCCGAACGCCCCACCTGGACGGCGACTCTTCCTGTTGGCCACGCGGATGGCTATCCACGCCGCGCGGTCGAGGGCTGTGAGGTCTTGATTGGGCGGCGGCTCTACCCGGTCGTGGGAGCCGTGAGCGCGAGCCACACCATCGTGGTCCTGGGCGACCAGCCGATCGTATCGGTTGGCGATGTCGCGACGCTGGTCGGACCTGACGACCCCGCCATCCACCCCAACGAGGTCGCTCGGCGTACGGGTAGTAGCGTTTATGACGTGCTCATGCACTTGGGGCAGAATCTGCCGCGAGTGGTCGTGTAGAGAGCTGTCAGCTCGGCGGTGGTTCATCGCCCAGATTGGAGCCGCCTGCGCGAAGCTCGATTCGACGAGAACGATCCGCCTCCTCGAGTGTCTCACGCATCGCCGGTGACCGTATCAGCACCGTCTCGAGATCGTCCCGCCGCAGCTCGTATAGGGCGCAGGCCGTCACCGCGCGGCATGTCGCCGTCCGAGTGCCACCGTGCAGTAGCGTCATCTCCCCGAAGAAGTCTCCTGCCATGAGGGTCGCAAGGTCGCGCTCGATGCCTCCATCCTGGCGGGTCACGCGCACGACCCCGCGCGCCACCAGAAAGAGTGAGGAGCCGCCGCCGCGAGGTTCTCACGAAGAGCCCGTGCGTCGAGGTGGAACGCGGACTGGAAGATCAGCGTGGGCAGGAAGACGAAGAATACCGCTTCAGGTGTGACCTCGAGAGCACCAATGGGAGGGAGGAAGCCGATATGGTCCGCCAGCGCGGCGAGCAGCGCACCCGCGACCACGAGCGGTACGGTGAAGGGGATCTTGAATCGCTTCGAGAGCGCGCTCAACGCCGCGGCGATGACCATCAGACCCACCAGCGCACCCACCATGGAGATTACGGCGCTCTCGTGCCCGGCGGCCTCTCCGGTCGCCTGACCACCCTGTAGGAGCGTCAACATGTGCATCGCTCAGGCTTCCTGGCCCGACGCCGAGATGTCGGTCATGGAGATGTGGGAGTCCAAGTTGCGTGATGCCTGGTACGGGGGCGCTGCCGGAGGGAGAGGCGAACCTCCGACGAATCTGACTCTCCGGATCGATCGCACGCAAGCTGGCTCCCAAGCCGTCGCGTGGTGCGCGTCTTGCCGCGCCAGGGCTCTCCTGAACATCTTCTGGCCCCTGGAACTCGGGCCCGCGCTAAACCACTCGGATCGGACGACGATGGCGTACATCCCTTACGTGCCCTACGAAGATGCCGAGGGCCTGCTGGCAGAGCTTTACGGCCAGTACGGCCAGGGCGCGCACGGAGTCGACAACATCCTCCGCATCCACTCCCTCAACCCGGGTTCCATGCGGGACCACGTGGGCCTTTACGTCCACCTCATGAGGGGGCGCTCCCCGTTGACGAAAACCCAACGGGAGATGGTCGCCGTCACCGTTTCGGCCTTGAACGATTGCTTCTACTGAATCAACCATCACGGGGCGGGGCTCCGTACGCTGCTCGGTTCGGCCGACGTGCCGCGCGCTCTGGCGCGCGACCACCAGTCGGCCGACCTGTGCGAACAGGATCGGGCGATGCTCGACTATTCGGTCAAACTCACGAGGCGTCCACACGCCGTGAACGAGGACGACATTCAGAGGCTTCGCGACGTGGGCTTCGACGACACCGGTATCTTGGATATCTGTCAGGTGGCCTCCTACTTCAACTACGTGAATCGCATGGCGGACGGACTGGGTGTTGAGCTCGAGGGTTTTTGGAGCGGCGAGGACCTGACTATGACTCGCGAAGAATTCGACCGAATCGTCGCCTCACGAGAAGAAGGCGGGAGCGCCCCGTGAGCGACGTAATACTCGACGGACGATCCCTCAGTCTCGAAGATGTCCGCAAGGTAGCGCTCGGGCCGGAGACCGAGGTCGGGCTCTCCGAGGAGGCCGTGGCCCGCATGACCGACTCAAGGGCTTTCATTGAGCGTCTCGTGAGCTCGGGCGAGCCGGTATACGGGGTCACCACCGGCTTCGGTCGCCTCGCCGATGTGACCATCCCTCCCGAGGACCGCACGACGCTCCAGCACAACTTGGTGCGCAGCCACGCTTCGGGCATGGGCGATGCGATGGATCGAGAGTCGGTGCGTGCCCTGATGGTGCTGCGCGCCAACGCACTGGCTCGAGGCCATTCGGGGTGCCGTGTCGTACTCGTCGAACGTCTGCTGGAACTGCTCAACTCGGGCATTCATCCGCGCGTGCCCGAGTTCGGATCCGTGGGCGCCAGTGGTGACCTCGCGCCCCTGGCACACGTGGCGTTGGCGTTGATCGGGGAAGGCCCGGCGGAGAAAGGGGGCACGGAGTCCCCAGTACAGGGTCTGTTGGCCGAGGCGGGTATCGAGCCAATCACGCTCGGATCGAAAGAGGGACTCGCGCTCATCAACGGCACGCAGGCGACCACCGGTCTGGGCATTCTCGCGCTCCTGGCCGCGGAGCGCGCATTGGAAACCGCGGAAGTTGCTGGCGCGATGTCTCTGGATGCCTTGCTGGGCACGCCCGAACCATTCCGCGAGGAGATCCAGGATGCGCGACCGCACGCGGGACAGGCGCGCTCGGCGGCCAGGCTCCGTGCGCTACTCGCCGGTTCGCAGATCCGTGAGTCGCACCGGGAGGGTGACCCTCGCGTGCAGGACGCCTACTCGTTGCGGTGCATGCCACAGGTACACGGCGCGGCCCGCGAAGCGCTCGCTTATGTGCGCGGAATCCTGGAGACGGAGGCCAACAGCGCAACCGACAATCCGTTGGTGTTCCCGGAAGCAGGCGTAGTGGTCAGTGGCGGCAACTTCCATGCACAGGTCGTGTCCCAGGCGCTGGACCTGCTCGCGATCGCGGTCGCCGACCTGGCGGCAATCTCCGAGCGCCGTGTCGAACGTCTGTTGAACCCCGACCTGTCCATGGGACTTCCAGCGTTTCTCACCAGCCACGCCGGCTTGGAGAGCGGCTTCATGATCGCGCAGGTGACCGCAGTCGACCTCCTGGCGGAGATGAGAATTCTGTCCCACCCGGCGAGCGTCGACTCCGTGACCACCAGCGCCAATCAGGAGGACCATGTGTCCATGGGCTTGGCGGCGGCGCGGAAGGCCCGACGGTCCGTGGCCTGTTTGCAGATGGTGCTCGCCACGGAGCTCATGTGCGCCGCGCAGGGCATCGAATTCCGCCGCCCTCTCCGCTCCAGCGACGCGATCGAGGCGGCCCACGCGCGCATCCGTCTGGACGTGCCCAAGCTCGAGGGCGACCGGGTGCTCGGGCCCGATCTCGACGCGCTCACCGACCTCATCCGATCCGGCGAACTGGCCGGGATCGGTGCTGAGGAGGATACATGACGGTTTCAGGACCGCGGACGGTGCGGGCTCCCCGAGGCCCCGAGCTCTCGTGCAAGGGGTGGGCGCAAGAAGCCGCGCTGCGCATGCTCATGAACAACCTGGACCCCGAGGTCGCCGAGCGTCCGGAGGAGTTGATCGTCTATGGCGGTACCGGGAAGGCGGCCCGGAACTGGGAAGCGTTCGACGCGATCGTCGGGGCGCTGCGCGAGTTGGAAAACGACGAGACACTGCTTGTGCAGTCCGGAAAGCCGGTGGGCGTGTTCCGCACACACGAGCACGCGCCTCGCGTCCTTATTGCGAACTCGAACCTGGTCGGACGCTGGGCCAACTGGGAGCATTTCCATGAGCTCGAGCGCCGCGGCCTGATGATGTACGGGCAAATGACGGCAGGCTCTTGGATCTACATCGGGACTCAGGGAATCCTTCAGGGCACATACGAGACGTTCGGCGCCATGGCGGAGAAGCACTTCGGCGGCTCGTTGAAGGGGCGTTGGGTGCTCACCGGCGGTATGGGGGGCATGGGCGGAGCTCAGCCTTTGGCCGCCACGATGAACGGGGGGGCCATGTTGTGCGTGGAGATGGACGCGAGCCGCGTGCAACGCCGGATCGAGACGCGCTACTGCGACCGCATGACCGGAAACCTCGACGAAGCACTGGTCTGGGTTCAGGGTGCCGCGGACGAGGGAGAAGCGCTGTCAGTCGGCCTCGTGGGCAACTGCGCGGACGTGTTGCCGGAGCTCGTCGAGCGGGGCATCACACCCGACATCGTCACGGATCAAACCTCGGCGCACGACCCGCTACACGGATATGTGCCTGCCGGCTTATCGCTCGCGGAGGCCGCGGCCCTGAGGGGGTCGGATCCGGAGGAGTACGTGCGCCGCTCCATGGAGTCCATGCGCGTGCACTGCGAGGCGATCGTCGCCATGCAGGACGCCGGCGCCGTTGCGGTCGACTACGGAAACAACCTGCGCGGTTACGCCCAGGACGCCGGTTTCGACAATGCGTTCGCATACCCCGGCTTCGTGCCCGCATACATCCGGGATCTCTTCTGCGAAGGGAAAGGACCTTTCCGCTGGGTCGCGCTCTCCGGCGAGGCCAAAGACATCCACCGGACGGACGAACTCGTGCTCGAGATGTTCCCCGAGGACGAACACCTCTGCAGGTGGATCCGGCTCGCACACGAAAAGGTCGCCTTTCAGGGGCTGCCGTCTCGCATCTGCTGGTTGGGGCAGGGGGCTCGCGCTCGCTTTGGAAAGGCGATCAACGACCTGGTCGCCGCGGGCGAGATCAGCGCGCCCATCGTCATCGGGCGCGACCACCTGGACACCGGGTCAGTCGCTTCGCCTGGCCGCGAGACCGAGGCGATGAAGGACGGCACCGACGCTGTTGCCGACTGGCCGATCCTGAACGCGCTGCTCAACACCGCGTCGGGCGCGAGCTGGGTTTCATTCCACCACGGCGGCGGCGTCGGCATCGGCAATTCGCTTCACGCGGGCCAGGTGATTGTCGCGGACGGGACGCCGGAGATGGGTGAGCGCATCGAGAGGGTGCTGACCAACGATCCCGGCATTGGCGTGGCTCGGCACGCGGACGCGGGTTATGACGTCGCGGTGGAGACAGCCAAGCGGGAGGGCATCGCCATTCCCATGATGGACGGCTAGCCGTCGAAGGACGAACCTGAAGGCCAAGACCGTGGGTCGTGCCATTGCCGAAGTCGCGATCATCGTCACGGGGATTCTTCTCGCGTTTGGTGTGGACGCCGGGTGGAACTGGCGTCAGGATCGAGCCCGGGAACGAGAGCATCTCGAGGCGATTAGGGTGGAACTCGAGATCGGGCTCACACTGCTCCCGAGGAGCGCTGAAGTCAGCGCTGGGATTTTACATGCCTAGGTATCGCTGCTCGGTCAATTCGAATCGGGGGTGCTTGCACCCGAGGACTCGCTTTTGTCCTGGCTGGCGTCGCTCTCCCGTCCTACGGCCTTCGACCCACCCCGCGGGGTTTTGGACGACGTCCTGTCGTCGGGGGGTGCGCAGGTCATTGAGCGCGATGCACTACGGCTAAGTATCGCGGCGTATGCCCGGCGGCTGACACGCCTCGAACGGACTTCGGACCAGGCTTGGATGGCCTGGGAGCAGCGCCTTCAGCCGCAGCTCGAAGGACTCGTGCCGCGAGTCGAGCGACTCCGCCGCGGCCCATACGCACTCGAAGCCGATATCCCGTTCGCAGCTTCGAGCTTCGAATCCGATTTCGAGTCCCTCTTCGCCGATCCGGCCTTCGAGAGCATGGTCGCGGAGCAGTGGATCCGAGTCGATAGCTGGAGCGGGATCCTGGATGCCTTGCAGGAAGAGATGACCAGGATCGTCGCGTTAATCGGTGAGGAGTTGGATTCGGATTGATGCGGCTGGGGGTCAGCTCCTGAGGCGATCCGCCACGACGCGGTAGCGGGTCGCGACTTCTTCACCGCTATGGTGGCGCCCGTCTCGCACCACCCAGGCCCCCCCGGCCATCACGTCTCGCACGGGCGTGTCCTCACCGCTGAAGATCCAGGAGTCGAGTACTTCGTCGCCGACACGCCCCACCAGCGATGGGTGCTCGGGGTCGAGCACCACGATATCCGCCCTGGCCCCGGCCGAGATCGACCCGACGTTCTGACCGCACGCTCGAGCACCGCCAGCCCACGCGCTTTCTAGAAGCGCGCGGCCGCTGGAACGATCCGCCCGACCCGCGGCGATGTTGCGCTCTCTGACGACGAGCCTCTGGCTGTATTCGAGCATGCGCAGATCCGCGACCGGGCTGACGCTGACGTGCGAGTCCGTGCCCACGCCCCAAGCACCTTTCGCCGCCGTGTAGTTGGCGAACGAGAACACACCATCGCCGAGGTTAGCTTCGGTCGTGGGGCACAGGCCGGCGACGACGCCGCTCCCTGCCAAGGCGAGCGTCTCGGCGCTCGTCATGTGCGTCGCGTGGATCGCGCACCAGCGCTCGTCAACCTCGACGTTGGCCAAAAGCCACTCGACGGGGCGGGCGCCGGTGGCCGCGATACACGCTTCGACCTCCCGCATCTGCTCCGCCACATGGATGTGGACGGGGCTCGTGGCGTCCGTCGTCCGGAGCGCATCTACTGCCCGCTGGAGCTCTTCCAGCGGCACCGCCCGCAGCGAGTGCAGCGCCAGCCCTACGCGCCGGCCGGGATCGCCGTCAACATCGGCCCGCAGTGTGGCTACGTCGGTGAGAAGCTCCTCGACGGTTGCCACGAAGCGGCTCTGGCCGTCGGTCGGCGGGGCACCTGCGAAGTCGGACGTGCGATAGACGACCGGCAGCAGCGTGAGCCCGATGCCGGTCAGCTCCGCGGCGGCGAGCACCCGCCGTGCCATCTCCACTGGGTCGGCGTAAGGGATGCCGCCAGGCGAGTTGCGCAGATAGTGGAACTCGGCGACACACGTATAGCCGTGGCGCAACAGCTCTACTTGGAGCTGCGCCGCGATGGCCTGCACGTCGTTCGGATCGAGGCGCTGCAAGAAATCGTACATGCGCTCCCGCCATCCCCAGAACGAGTCGCCTCGCTGCGAGCCCCGTTCCGCGAGGCCTGCCATGGCGCGCTGGAACGCGTGCGAGTGCAGATTAGGCACGCCGGGCACGGCGATCCCGCTCACGCGTTCGCAGGCGTCAGGATCGCTCCCGGGCGTCACGGAGTCGATGAATCCGTCGGCGGCGATCGATACCCGAACGGAGGTCGCCCACCCGTCGGGAAGAAGAACGTCGGAGAAGAAGAAGTCGGCCATTTGCGCCGGAGTGTAGATTGCCGGCGAAGATCGCGTCAATGAGGAGGGTTCCTGGCTAGCTGTGACCTGCTGATCACCAACGTGCACATCGCGACGATGGTCGAGGGAGAAGAGCCGTACGGCGCAATCCGCGATGCGGTGCTCGTCATCCGCGAAGGCCGCATCGCGTGGCTGGGTGACGCAGGGGGTGCTCCCCCGGAGCTCGTCGGTAATCCCGAGCGGACTTTGGACGCGGAGGGGGGCTGGGCGACTCCCGGACTCATCGACTGCCACACGCACCTCGTGTTCGGCGGCGACCGGGCTCGCGAGTTCGAGTTGCGGCTCAGGGGTGCGTCCTACGAAGAGATCGCGCGCGCCGGAGGCGGCATTCTTTCCACTGTGAAGGCTACCCGAGCCGCGTCCGAGGACGAGCTCGTCGCGTCCGCGAGCCGGCGACTCGCGACCCTGCTCGAGCACGGCGTCACCACGGTCGAAGTCAAGTCGGGGTACGGCCTCGATGTCGAGAGCGAGCTGCGAATGCTACGCGTGGCACGACGTCTCGCAGACATGCATCCGGTTTCGGTGAACACCACTTTGCTCGCTGCCCACGCATTGCCCCCCGAGTTCGAGGGCGATCGCGGCGCCTATCTGAGCCTCATCTGCGATGAGATGATCCCTGCTGCTGTTGCCGAGGGACTCGCGGATGCCGTGGACGCCTTCTGCGAAGGCATCGCGTTCACCCGCGAAGAGTGCGCCAGGGTCTTCGAAGCCGGGGCTCGACACGGACTGTCTGCTCGACTTCACGCCGACCAACTCTCGGACCTCGGAGGGGCCGCGCTAGCGTCCGAACACATGGCCCTCTCGGCGGACCACCTCGAGTACGCGTCGGAGGCTGGGGTGGAGGCCATGGCCGAGGCCGGCGTCACCGCCGTTGTGCTGCCCGGCGCGTTCTACTTCCTGGGAGGTGGCCAGGCGCCACCCATCGACGCGTTCCGTCGTCGGGCGGTGCCGATCGCCGTAGCGACCGACCTCAACCCTGGATCGTCGCCCGTCGGCTCACCGCTGCTGGCGATGAACATGGCTTGCGTGCTGTTTGGGCTCACGCCGGAGGAGGCTCTCGCGGGCATGACGCGAAATGCGGCCCCTGTGCTAGGGGTCGCGGGCGAGTCGGGTACGCTCGAGGTCGGTTCCCGCGCGGATATCGCGGTGTGGAGCGTAGACCGTCCGGCCGAACTCTCCTATTGGGTCGGCTCGAATCCTTGCAGCGCGGTGGTTCAGAACGGGGTGTTGCGCCGCCCCGCCTAGCTCAACTGCCGCCCCCCGCCTAACTCAGCCGCCGCGCCGCCGCGTGGGGCGGCTGGAGGTCCCCCGTGAGGATCTCGATGGCGGCTTTGCCTGTGCGCGGGGAGCTGATCGCGGTGCCGACCTGGTGCTGGGTCCCCGCGAGGGTGCCGACCTAGTGCTGGGTGCGCGGGACGGTGCGGACCGCGCGCGGGGAGCCCGAGACGGTGCCGACCTCGTGCTGGAACCCCTGGACGGCGCGGGCCGTGTGCGAGGCGCGCGGGACGGAGCCGACCGAGTGCTTCCACGCGACGGTGCCGCCGAGCGCGCCGTGGGCGTTCTGGACGGAGCCGACCGCGTCGTCGGTGTCCGCGCGGGCGCCCGCCGCGTCGACGGGACCCTGCCCGGAGTCGCCCTGGTCCCGGAACGGTCGGTGTTGCCAGAGCTGGCGCGCGGCGACGAAGAGCGTGTGGTACGCGGACGCGCCACTGGATTGCGAGACGGCAGTCGAGAAGAAGGCCGAGAACGCGTCGATGTGTCTCCAGAGCGGGTCGACGGATGCGCGCCGTCGAGCGTTGGCGTCGATGGCCGTCGGGACCCCGCGCCCTGCCTGGGCGTCGCCGCACGAGTGCCAATACGCCCCGTGAGACCGTCCGAAGGCCGGCCGGCGGCCACAGTGCCACCTACCCGTCGAGGGGGCGCCACAGCTGCACCGCCAGGCCGAGCAGTTCTTGTGCCTGTGCGACCAGTCGCCGGCACGCTGGAGGGGGGCCGAGCGTTCCTCGTACCTACGCGATCCGCTGCGGGCACACTGGAGGGTCGAGCCCGTCTGCCCGTATCGGTTCCGGCCCGTGCCGGAGTCTGCGCAAGAGCCGCCGCAGTCGTAGCAGTCCCCCGACGTCGCGCGCCTGCTCGGCCCGTAGCTGTCCGAGGACTCTCCTTGTACCCGGCGCCGAGCAGGGGCGAAGGTCGATTGAGCACTACCGTGGTGCGGCCACCGCGTCCATAGTAGCCGCCGTAGTACCCGCCGTAGCTGCCGTACCCGCCGTAGTAGTGGTCCAAGTAACCACCGCCCCAGTGACTACCACCCCAATAACCGCCCCAGGGGTCGTAGTCCCAGTAGGGTCCCCAGGGATTCGAGAAGGGGTCGCGCAAGAATACGAAGGCGTTGCCTATGCCCCAGTGCCCGCCCCTGCGACCGAACCAGCTGCGAGTGCGGAAGGAATTGTACCGCCCGGGCCTGTACGCTACGCAGTCGTAGAACCAGTCGGCGTAGGGGTCCCAGTAGCTGTCCCAGTAGTAATCCCAGCAGGAATAGGAGGACCGATTTCCGCGGTAGCCTCGGTCCCAGCCGTCGTACGACTCGGAGTAAAGACCGTAGGCGTAGTCGTTGTACGGGGAGCGGTGGCCAAACCCCAGCACCGATCCTGCGAACACTGAGCCGGGCGCGTAGTGACCTCCACCAATGCCGAAGCTGACGCCGGTGAATAACGGGCCAACACCGACCGAGAGCGAGAGATGAGCCTGCCCGCGGGCCTCGTTGGCCGAAAAGGCGGCCAAGGCAGCGAGAACCAGTGTCACTCTAGTGGCGGTACGCACGGTATCCCTCCCATCAAATAAGACACCCCCGAACAATGCACGGGGCATGCCACGATATACTAATACCCCTAAGTGCCGGTGTCGCAACTACTTACACGCACGATCTCACGTGTTGCCACAAAGTCGTAGCTGTCCCGGCCCTGGGACACCCAGCGCAAAGCATAGGACACCGAAAAAGTTCAAGCCCCACGGGCTGCTAGCGCGTCCAGGAAGCGATCGAGCTCCTCCTCGCTCGTCATGAGATTCGGTGAAACCCTAAGTGAGTTGAGTCCGCCACCGAAAGATCGCACGACTGCCCCCTCGGT
>Ga0209554_1000942_pt1 | contig 23324 bp, 22 predicted proteins | sample MarorgKNORR_S2LV_5_FD_188221 | JGI IMG/M metagenome (GOLD analysis project Ga0209554, IMG submission 188221) | Marine microbial communities from the Southern Atlantic Ocean, analyzing organic carbon cycling - Bottom_A/KNORR_S2/LV (SPAdes) (version 2) | ecosystem: Environmental > Aquatic > Marine...
TTTGCGACTCATCGTTTGTATCCTTTCTTGAGGGTGATAAGATCGCAAGACTCCACCTTATTTGTTGTTCAGACTGTCCGATGAATCAGGACCATCTCTCTTTATCGGAATATTTCCCGTTGGTCTGCTAATCTCACTCATCTCCGCGGCACTTCTGCGAAAGAGCTCGTTTATGCCTGCGGCATAGATGCCGGAAGAAAAGATGAGCATGGAGTAAAATCCCGGCCGGGTTACTCCTCATAGATTTTCTTCAGTCACCGAAAGGATGTATGGGGAAGTTCGTCTTGAGTCGGGGCCAAATCCGGCCCTTTCAGGGCGCAATAAAGGTCTTCCGAGGCGAATATGCGAGCTCAGTCAATGAGGAATAGCTGGTGAATATTTGGAATGGCGTCGCTTTGACATGAATAGTTGTCAACGGTATCCGTATTATCACGCCGATATCAGCACTTCTGCCTCTGGCTTCTTCGTCGTCTGGATCTTCGCATTTCATCCGAGAGCTTTTTTTCGGCCCTGGTTAAGCGGTAATCTCTTTGACTTCTGTGGTGACTTGTTAGGTGGAGACCGTTGATTTAGATCGTATTAACCAGCAGATCGGGGCCTAGTAGTTCCGACGACGTTATGAAGAATATTTTTGTTGGCAATTTGCCATGGGGAATTGAAGATCAGGAACTCGAAAAACTTTTTGCAGCGTACGGCGACGTACAGTCAGCAAAGGTAATCACTGATCGCGACACGGGACGTTCCCGTGGTTTTGGTTTTGTAGAAATGGATGACGATGCTGCCAATGAGGCCATCGAAAACCTGAATGGAGCCGAAGTTGGCGATCGCGAGATCCGAGTCAACGAAGCCAATGATCGTCCAGAACGCAGCAGTCGCGGTGGCGGCGGCGGCGGTGGCGGCGGCGGTGGACGCGGCGGCTACGACGGCGGCGGCGGCGGAGGCGGTGGCGGTGGTCGCAACCGCTGGTAGACCGGCAAGCTTGTATATAAAGGGCCTCGGTGCAAATGCACCGAGGCCCTTTTTTTGTTCTGCACTTATCTGAGGGCCCCGATCTCGCTGAGGGCCCCGATCTCGCTGAGGGCCCCGATCTCGCTGAGGGCCCCGATCTCGCTGAGGGCCCCGATCTCGCTGAGGGCTCTCTTCCCGCCGATTGGCTCACGGATGATGGGGGTTCGCCGTGAGCTTCCGGGGTGTTGCTGTGCAGCTGGGCCGAATCACTACAAGAAAAGGGCGGTGCGCGTAGCGCACCGCCCTTTTGAAGTCATACGATGTCTCTGTTTCTCAGGAAATGTCCTCAAAGAAACGGAAACGACGCTCATCAATCTGCATGTCATAGCCGATTGTAACGGGGTCTAATCCCCTGGCCCATGCGGGTACGGACCTACCACCCATGGAACGCTGGCTATAAAAGTGGCGGGTCTGGTCAGAAAATGGTCTGTTATCACCGTCAGTGGTCCGAACGGCATGCGCAATCTTAAGCGCGGTCTGCCATCCCGGCACCTTTGAGTGGAGACTCAGACCCGTGTAGTAAACACCATCTTGCGCCCCTGGGCGAAAGGCACTGAACTGGTACGGATCAAGGATGACACTCTGATAGGTTCTTTTTCCGCGATAGCGGGTGTCAACGCGGTTGCGGACAACCCAGGCCACAAGAGCCTGTTCGTTGGCTCTTTTCGTTTCCGAGAAAATCACACGTGCCAGCCAGAGCGTCTCGATGTCAATTTGCTCGGGTGGTAGAGGTTTGAAATACCTCGGATTTTTTAGTGCTGCTTCAATGGGGGTCAATTGTGGGCCAAGGTGGGTATCACCGTGAGCCGCGATTACTTCATCCGTTGGAACGGGTGAGAGAGTTCTGGGGGACTCGAACCGAAATGCGAGAACACCGGAAAAGCTAACTACGACGGCCAAAAAGGCCGGAGACGTAAAAAGCTTAAATTTCATAACTGAGGGAAGTCTGTGAGGGATTCAGTTTCACGAACGGGCTTCAGCACAATTTTTTGAAGGGTGCATTCACCTGGGTTCATGTGTGATCAGATAGTATCTCGATCAAAGGGCGCTCAGTACGAGAGCGATGGTCGGGAGTTTCGGAAAGAGTATGTTTTATAAGTGGTTAAAAAACAGCGTCTTACGACGAAGCCGTATTGAATTCACCTTGCGTTCAAGGGTCCTTCACGGCCGATTCACTACCTGTTCTTGCAGTGTTGACACAAGCTTCGTGCCGTATCTAACCTGATTGAGGGTTCGCATCCGTCACATACGGTAAATACACCTGTGTAACGGCGGAAACCCATCGATCCGGGACGAATTTGAGACCATTCGTGCGGCCTCGGTAACCATTGAAGAAATCGGCATGCAAATCGTCCTCGATGCGCACATTCCATTCGCTTCGGACATTTTTTCCAAAATGGGTGAGGTACATGCTGTTGCGGGGCACGATATAGGACCAGAAACGGTAAAAAACGCCGATATGCTGGTCGTCAGAAGTATTACCAGGGTGGACAAAGAGCTGCTAAACGGAAGCCGTATCCGCTTTGTTGGCTCTGCTACGGCAGGTACCGATCACATCGATACCGAATATCTTTCCGGTTCGGGCGTCCAGTTCGCCAATGCACCAGGCGCAAATGCGGATTCGGTCGTTGAATACGTGCTCGCTTCGCTCGCCCTGTTGTCTTCAAAATCAGGCGAACACCTTCTCGAAAAGAGTATTGGAATAGTGGGCTGTGGTAACGTGGGCGGTCGACTCGCAGACCTGTGCACCGCCCTCGGAATGGCGGTATTTCTAAATGATCCACCACGCGAAGAGGAGGAGGGAAGCGCTCTGTTCACGCCACTACCGGAGTTGCTCGAGCGGTGTGACATCCTTTCCATCCACACACCCTTGATCAACATCGGCCGGCACTCAACACTGGATCTGATATCACACGAACAGATTGGTCTGTTGCGTGAGGGTACATGGCTCGTTCACACCGCGCGCGGCGGGGTTTGCAACGAAGGCAGTCTGCTGCGGGCCCGACGGGAGGGACGCCTTTCAGGATTGGTCATCGACGTGTGGGAAAACGAGCCCTTTCCAAACTCCCAACTGATGGAGGCGGCGGACGTAGCAACGGGCCATATCGCCGGCTATTCCATCGACGCCAAACGACGAGGAGTCATGATGATTCGGGAAGCGGCGTCTCGTTTTTTTGAATCATCCGGGACTTCGGCTGAATCCGCGGGCGACCCAATCGAACGCACGATTACTGAATCAGGGAGGGCAACCTCGGAAACCGGACATCTGGACTCGGTCATCCGCCAGATGGTGGCTATCCGCGGAGACGACCAACGATTCCGCGCAGCAATGGCCCGCACCGAAGATCGTGCACTGGCGTTTCATACCTACAGGGCTGATTATCCGGAGAGATACAGTTTCTCGGCATACCGGGCGCCGGCCACAAGCACGGACGCACGAATCAGCTCAGGCGCTCAAATCTTGATCGCGCTGGGACTGCAATCCCCAGGTTAGAGTGAATACCCGAAGGAGCGGAGATGAGTGTCGGAATTACGCCAGTCGCTTCGAACCTTCACGTGGAGCTTCAGGAAAATTCCCCGTCCGATGAATTGTTCTATATCCTCGCGGGCGAAGGTGCCAATTTTTTTCAGGACAATGCCGCCCTTTCCGATCAGGATGCCCTTCTGGGAATCTCTCTCCACAACAATATCAGCGTGGATCAGGTCCTTTTCACCGTCGCGTTCTTCCCACTCAATCACATTTACCTGTGTGGAATACGGGACTTCCTGTCGCAGAAGCTTGAATATCTTTTCGCGGATGATCTCAGCTACGAAAAACCGTTCTGGTTGCTCGCTGATCATCTCTTTCGGGTAAAACTCAGGTCCGAATGGCAGTCGCTCTACGATGGAGCTCAGCAATACGTCAATATTTTTACCCTTGAGCGCGGAAAGGGGGATGACTTCATCGAATGGATGCGATTCGAGGTAACTGTTTACCAGTGGCAGCACCTTGTCCTGATGAATCGTGTCAATCTTGTTAAGAACCAGAATAGCCGGCTTGTCCCTGACAAATTTCAAGGATAAGTCATCGATTTTGTCCCTGTTGGCGTCGACCATGAAGACGAGCAAATCGGCGTCGGAGGTAGAGGTCCTAACCTCTTTCATCATCGCTTCCTGGAGTCCGTACCTCGGTTTTATGATGCCCGGAGTGTCCAGCAGAATTATCTGATAGTCCTCGGCCGAAAGAATTCCAAGTACCCGTTGCCTGGTGGTCTGCGGTTTACGGGTAACAATCGACAGCTTCATGCCCATCAGTGAGTTCAGAAGCGTGCTCTTTCCCACGTTCGGCTTTCCGATTAGAGCGACGTAGCCGCAACGGTGGGACGATGAGGGTTTACTATTGGGCATAAACAGTGTTGGTTACAGTGAGGTTCATTTCTTCGACAGCTTGTTTTATTCCGACGATGACAGCTCGGGCCACGATGGCAAAGCCAATCGAGACCTCCTTGAGGTGAGGGACGGCCGTCGCAAAATCAGGGTAGTTCTCCAGATCCAGACCATGACCTGCGTGAACGTTCATTCCATTCAGCGTTGCCCGTTCTGCAGCGCGCGCCATGCGTTCCAAAATCTGGATGCGAGCCTCGAAAGACACCGCATTTGCGTAGTCTCCGGTGTGCAGTTCAATAGCACTTGCTCCCAGCTCGGCGGCTACATCGATCTGGTCCAGGTCAGGGTCTAGAAAAAGTGCAACCTCGGAAACTCCGGAATCAAACAGCCGGGGAATCACTTCTGACAAGCGGGAAGCATTTGCCAGGGCATCCAGTCCACTTTCTGTTGTCACCTCCTGCCTATTTTCGGGAACCAGTGTGGCAAGTTCAGGCTGCGTCCTGCAGCATATAGAGACGATTTCTTCAGCTGTCGAGAGTTCAAAATCCAGTTTCGCGTCGATTTCAGCCTTGAATCGACGGACATCTTCGTCTGTAATGTGTCGGCGATCTTCACGAAGGTGGAACACAATTCCCGTGGCACCACCGGCCAGGCACTGCTGAGCAGCCACGAGAGGATCCGGAAAGGATTCCTTGCGCGCGTTTCTGAGTGTGGCGATATGATCAATATTGACGAGAAGATTCGTCACAGTGCGTAGGTGGAATGCATGGGAAGGCAACTTGGGGAATGGTTCAAGGTCTCGAATATAGCTTCTGGGTAAACGCTTGAAACCCAGACAAGGGCCTAAAGTTTTGACACGCTCGGTATAGAAGAACTTCCAATTGCTTTTAGCCGGGGGAGCCGTTATTTTCGGTCGCGATCTACCTACGGGTGTATCGCCCCACCACTTTTTCAACGCACGTATCTCTACCGAATCAATATGGCGTCCACTAGCCAGGGCATGCAGACCGGAGTCCGAGTCGTTCTTGCCATCGCCATCGTTGGCCTTGCCTATTTTCTCTACGTATCAATTACAGAACCGTATGAGAGGGTAGAGCGCAGGAAAGAGTTGACTGAACAGACCCGTTCACGGATGGATCAAGTCCGAACCGCAATGATTCAGTACCAGCGAGATAACGGTCGGTATCTCACCGCCCTTGACTCGCTTGTAATGTGGATCAAGACGGATTCCGTGATGGTTGCCGGTGCCGACAGCATCTTCGGACTAGGTTTTAACGCCGACTCTCTAGTGTATTCTCCCCGAACCGGGAAAATATTTGAGCTCGCGGTGAACGATACCTCCAGGACGCATACCTATCTACTCTCGGATCCCGATTCGAATGATCACATTGGAACGCTGAGCGGAAGTATCACCGAATTGAATGCTGGTAGCTGGGAGTAGTAGCGGTGCCAGGCTGATTCATTCAGCAATTCGCGCGTCCCCGAAAACTCGCAAGTCCAAATGGCGGTCCAATCAACGGCTGGAGTAGAATTCTCGGGTAGTGTCATGCGCTACTCTGAAATCGAACAGGTCGATTCGGCATTCAAGCTTCTTCGACTGGGAAACTGCAAATTTGAGTTTGACGCTTCTTCTGCTATTTACGAGGAAGGTGCCGTAGATCGGATCGAGACCATTCGACGAGCCCTACAGGACATTTTTCAAGGTACCCAGGCAAGTGTGTTTCGATTCGTACTGCCGTCCAGTGGTATGTCACGCTTCACGAGCCTGGTTCCGTCAGTGGTCAGTGAAGCCGAACGCAAGGCTCAGATTACGTTTGAAACGAGTCTTCTGAGTGGAGATGTCGGATTCGGAGACGTTTTCCCAGAGATTCTTGACTCGAAGGCAGAAGACGGACTGGAAAAATATTCGGTTTCCCATGTCACTCCGCTGATCTCAGAGAATCTGAATGCTGTGGGTGCTGCATTCGGGGATACGACGGTCGAATTGGTACCCTCAACGAACGCGGCATTTCTGGCTTTTCGTCATTTTGCCCAGAACTCCTCCCTTCCGGGCGGGGCCTACTTGCTGATAGGGGCTTACTCATCATTGACTGATTTCATCTTGATCAAGAATGGTGCGAGTCAGGCTCATTTTTCTATCCGGACTCCTTTTCCCGAAGACGTAGCCTACCACGCCCTCTTGCTGGCAAATCGTTTTGGCCTGGCTTACGGAGATATCACTCATCTGTACGTGTACGGTGAGGAGCCGGGCCCCAAGTTTGTCCCAACACTCAAGGAGGCGTTTGGCGAGAAGGTATCGGTGTTCAACCCAGGCGTCATCGTGGATCTCGATGAAGATAGATTTGAAGTAGGATTTCCGATTGAAGCCTTTGTCCCGAGCATCGGTGCGGCCATCCAATAGTGGGTCATGAGAATAATTGGTGGTCGTTTCAGGCATCGGACAATTGTATCGCCTCAAGGTGAAGGGCCCCGACCCACGACAGACCGGACACGGGAAGCCATATTCAATATTGTTGTCTCGCGTCTCGATCTGGATGAGGTCGCCGTTCTGGATCTGTTCGCGGGAAGCGGAGCCCTGGGCCTGGAGGCAATGAGCCGGGGAGCTGGTTCGGCCGTATTCGTTGATTTCAATCCGGATGTACTCCAGGTCGCGAAAGAAAACGCGTTAAAGCTGGAATCGGATCTGTCCTGCCAGTTTGCGCGACAGAACGTCTTTTCCTTCCTGAAAGCCCAAACAACGGGTACGTACGGACTTATATTGGCAGATCCTCCGTACGGATTAGCGGATCTTGAAAAACTGACGGCTATGGTACTTCCGCTGCTGATGGAAAACGGTTTGTTTGTTTTGGAGCACGACCGGAAGGAACAGCTCGAGGAGCATGCTCAGTGCGTTGTTTCGCGGGTCTACGGAAAAAGTGCAGTCACCGTCTATGCGGGAGGGCCTTCCGACGCCCCGTGACCCGTTTCCTCGTTAAGGCTGGATTAATTATATGAAATCGCATTCTACAGGATTGGCGCTTTACCCAGGTTCATTCGACCCGTTCACGTTTGGACACCTCGATATTCTGGAGAGGGGCTGTCGTCTTTTCGATCATGTTGTTGTCACGATTGCCAACAACTCCTCCAAACGGGGCTTCTTCAGTCCCCAAGAGCGCCGAGACCTGATTCTCAAGTGTGTCGGTCACCTCGACAATGTTTCGGTAGAAATATTTGAGGGGCTGCTCGTTGAATATGCCAGCAGGAAGAAGGCGATTGCGCTTCTTCGAGGTCTCCGGCAAGTGTCCGATTTTGATTACGAATTTCGGATGTCATTTGCCAACCGTAGACTTGCGCCCGAAGTCGAAACCGTGTTCCTGATGACCAGCGAAGCGCACGCGTTGATCAGTGCGTCAATTGTCAGGGAAATCCACGGCCACGGAGGAGACATTTCGTCATTCGTGCCCGAGCCCGTCTTATCTTCGATGCTATCTAAATGAACGCCCGGAAGGGCTTGAAGAACCAAGGCCTGTTAAACGGCTCAAGACCTAGCGGAAGACCCGGTGGAAGAAAAAATTCTGGATTTCAATAGAAGAGTCGCGTCGATGCAGCCCTCCGCGACGCTCGCCATGACCCAAGCCGCGAAGGATCGAATCAGATTGGGTTATCCCGTTATAGGTCTCAGTGCGGGCGAGCCGGATTTTGACACCCCTGCCGAAATTTCTGAAGCAGGAATTCAGGCTATTAGGGACGGTCACACGCATTACACAAACAATCTCGGATTGCCAGAACTTCGCGAAGCACTCGCAGCGAAGCTGGAAAAAGACAACGGATTACACTACGATCCGAATCAAATTATCTGTTCAAATGGAGCAAAACAGTCCATCGCGCAGGCGGTGACCGTACTGTGCAGAGAGGGCGACGAAGTTCTGATTCCAGCTCCGTATTGGGTGAGTTATCCGGAAATGGTTCGTTTTGCCGGGGCTGATCCTGTCGCCATCCCGACTACGGTTGAGTCTGACTACCTGCTGACGGCCGATCAACTCGAAGGGGCCATCACACCCCGGACCCGCTTACTCATACTGTGTTCTCCATCCAACCCGACTGGCGGCGTGTACTCCTCGCAGCAGCTGGGCGATCTCGCTGCGGTGCTGATGCGTCATCCCGACGTCTTTGTTATTTCGGATGAAATCTATGAGCACATCATTTACGACGCTGAGCATCGCTCGATGGCCAGTTATCCGGGAATGAAAGACAGGACTCTGACCGTGAACGGTTTTTCCAAGGCCTATGCCATGACCGGTTGGAGACTGGGATTCATGGCCGCCGATCCAATGATCATTAAAGCTGCCGGAAAACTCCAGAGTCAACTGACCTCAGCACCCTCTACAATCGCCCAAAAAGCAGGCATTGCAGCACTGAAAATGGATCCCTCCGTCGTTCAGCAAATGGTGGATTCGTTTCGCTCGCGACGCGACCTCATGCTCGAGCGGCTTGCCCAGATCCCGGGTTTGGTCTGTCCCATTCCGCAGGGCGCGTTTTATCTGTTTCCGGATATCGCAGAGTGGCTCGGGAGTACTACGCCTTCGGGTAAGGTGATAGAGACTTCAGAGGACCTGTGTTTCTATATCCTGGAGTCACACAACGTGGCACTCGTTCCGGGCCAGGCATTCGGCGCTCCTACGGGGATCAGGATCTCCTATGCGGCATCGGAGAGCGATCTGATGACCGCTTGCGATCGGCTCGATGATGCCTTTTCTCAGCTCCAACGGCCAAAAGCGTGAGCAGCACCTCTCCGTATCGGGATAGGTACTGGCTTCACATACTGCTCTTTCTGCTGACCTTGATGACGACCATATGGGATGGCGGCATCATGACCCATCGGATGCTGGTCTATGCGGATGCGAGTGCCTGGTTCACTCTTGGTGGGATCACGGTTTCCGCACCCTTTGTGATGGACGGGCTTCGTTTTGGGGGATCTTTACTCCTCTTTCTCACCGTCCACGAGTTCGGCCACTATTTCGCGGCCAGACGTCACGGCGTTGCCGTTTCCCTTCCATACTTCATTCCATTTCTGTTCAACGGCATTGGAACGTTTGGAGCCGTAATCCGCATCCGCCAACAGATTCCGTCAATGACGAAGCTGTTCGATATCGGCGCAGCGGGACCACTTGCTGGCTTTGTAGTCGCGTTGGTTGTGCTCCTGGTCGGGTTTATGACGCTGCCCGGACTCGAGTATATGAATGGGATGCCCGATCACGAGGCCCTTCAGGCTTTTCTTCAGTCACAGGGAAGGTTTCCGGCTGACGTACTGACCGACTCCGCTGTGAATGGAAATCAGGTATTGAGAGTCGGGTCGACGCCGCTGTACTGGTTCTTGTCCCAGTTCTTTACCAACGTTCCGCCGATGTGGGAAATGTATCACTATCCCATTCTGTTTGCGGGATGGCTTGGATTGTTTTTTACGGCCCTTAATCTTCTTCCGGTAGGCCAGTTGGACGGCGGCCACATTCTGTACGCTCTGGTTGGACAGAAATGGCACAGAATAATGGCGCGCTCGTTCGTTTTGCTGCTCCTCTTCTCTGGTGCTGTAGGCTTCGTAGATCAGGTCGCACCCATGCTCATCGCCTTCGATCCTCTGCTGGGCCAGCTTACCTGGGTAATCCTATCCACCATTCTGTTCCTGTACGCTTTCAAGATATTCAGCGGCAATTTCCGCTGGATCATGCCCGTCGTCTTTACAATGGTCGTTTCGACCGCATTTGTCTCCCGGTTGCCGTCACTGGTCTCTTCTTTCGGCCACAGCGGTTGGTTCCTCTGGTGCTTGCTGATCATGTTCCTCATCAAAGTGGATCATCCACCAGTGCTCCACATGGAGCCGCTGAGCAGGCGGCGCAAGGTTCTGGGCATATTGAGTCTGCTTATTTTTGCCCTGTGTTTCAGCTTCAAACCGCTGTACATTGGGTAGGACTGAGGCGGGGAGTGTATGCCCTGAGTGTGTGGGAGCCTCGATATTTTGAGGGCTCCCTTTTCTGCATGACTTTTCCAATTAACCGACGAAACGTAAGCTTATAGATCCCGTTCGCTACCGATCCCCAAATTAAGCACGGGCATTCCGTTACTCCGGTATTGATGATTCGTAAGTTTTCACTCATTCGACACTTCACCCTGGCTGTGATCTGTGCTGGGGCGCTGTCCGCGTGCGACTCAGCTCCGGGCACTCAAGATTTGTCCCGGTCCGCACCAGTCGTCCAGAATATTCAGGTAACCCCGGATTTTCTTGCACTCGACCTGATTGGTGACACCGCGGGAGTAGTTGCGACAGACGTAACAGTGGCGCTTGACGTCTCAGACGCCGACGGTGATCTCTCGAAGGTATTCATCATCATTGGTTCTCCCATTCCCGGCGGGGAGCACGTGGGTGAGGCCGAAGTCGCGGTCCTGACGAATTCTCGGGTTGAAGTCACCGTTTCAGTTTCGATTCCATCGGGTCAGGCAGGATTGCTCGCCGTTACCGCTTTTGCATCCGATGATGATGGAAGAATGAGCAATCGAATATTTTCATCGATAGAGGTCACCAGCGGAAGCGAACCACCGAGCATTGACCAGATCGATATTCCCGATCGCGTTACACGTCCACCGCAGGGCCAACCTCCTATAGCCGTACCGATTGTGGCGCACGTGAGTGACCCCGACGGCATTGGGAACGTGGCGTTTGTCGAAGTACTCGTAAATGGTATTTCGACGCTCAGGCTTTGTGATGACGGTGGACAGGGTACGTGCAACACAGGTTTTGGCAGCAGTGGTGACGTGGCGGTTGGCGATGGACTTTTCACGCTCACCATCCAGGTTGACGCTCTCAACGTCGCTGGCGACAATACATTCGAATTTACCGCCGTAGACCGTTCTGGGCTCAGAAGCAATACCGTAATAAGAACAATAACGCTCGACTGAGGCTTGAACCAAACCAATAACATATTGCGCATCAAGGCCTTGTGTGTTCTAAGCGTATTCTTGTTCGCAGGAAGTGCAAGCGCACAGAGAGTATTTCTGTCATCTGGAAGCCTCTCTGCTTTGGAGATCAGCGAGTACGGCATCCTGAACAACAGCGTTGCCAATCTGCACGCCGCCAGTGGCGATGTCTGGATAGGGCCCTTCCTGAATCATTCGACTGACGGCGGTGCAACATGGTACGTCCCGGACAGCGACTCCCTGTTTGGTTCGGTGAACCGCCTCTTTTCCCTGGATATCGACGGCGATGTTATTGTCGCGGGTCTTGGGCGATCCGATCAGACGGGTGGCGAAAACGTACAGACCGCAGCCGGTTTTCTCATCTCTGAAGACGGAGGTGAAACGTTTTCGTACCGTTTTCCACAGCTGGACGGATCAGAGGATGACACCCAGGTTTACGGGATTTCGATTCTGCCTGCGCTTCCTGTTATTGTACCCCAGCAGAGTCCTCCCTTTGATATAGATTTTGATCCGGCTACTGGAGACATCTTCGTTGCTGGATGGGCGAGTGGCATCAGAAGGTCTTCTGATATGGGGCGCACCTGGTCTCGGGTGGTCCTGCCGCCGGATGACCTCGACTTTATCACACCCGATCAGCCGTACTCGTTCAGCGTAGAGCCTCAACGCGGGGGCATGGGATCTCTGAATCACATGGGGTTTTCTGTCCTCGTGGATGGAAGCGGGCTTATCTGGGCAGGGACCGCGAGCGGACTGAATCGATCGCCGGATGGCGGCTACACCTGGCAGCGCTTCAAGGCAGATGGCACGGGCGGGTCGTTGACCGGTGACTGGATAATCTCCATCGAAGAGCAGGTGTTCGACTCCCAGCGAATCATCTGGGCGGCCACCTGGAATACCAGCGATTCCGGTGGAGGTACCGGCCGCTTTGGTGTCACCTTCACCCGAGATGGTGGACAGACCTTTGAGCAAACTCTTCTCGGCGAACGGGTGTACGATTTCGCCTTCGACGGCGAATTGGTATATGTCGCTGGAGAAAACGGATTGTTCATCTCGTCAAATCTGGGCGGATCCTGGGATTCTATCGATCAGTTTCGAGATCGGGTGGTCAGTAATCGGCTTGTGCGGCCGGGATCGAGTGTTTTTTCCGTCGAGGTAGATCAGGGCATCCTCTGGGTGGGTACGTCGGACGGACTATTGAAATCGGTTGATGGGGGTCAGTCATGGAGCATTTTCCGGGTTCAGGTACCCCTGCATCCAGAGACCTCGAGTTTGTCCGTTCCCAACGTGGATACGTACGCCTATCCGAACCCGTTCTCACCGAGCGATGACCGTTTCATCAGGATCAAATACGAGCTTCAAGGTACTGGTAACGTCGATATTCGAATATTCGATTTCGGAATGAATCTGGTCCGCCAACTGTCAGAATCTTCCGTCAGCGGGACCTACGAGTCGCTATGGGATGGAACAGATGAACGCGGCATCAGGGTGGCAAATGGCGCCTATTTTTACGAAGTGAGCGCCAGTGGAGATCGTTTTCGCGGCAAGATCCTGGTGATCGAATGAGTACTTTTCGCAGCATTCTCCTTGTTTTGGTTTTCTCCTGCGGGGTGGCCGCGAGTGCACAGGCCCAGTACGCCGGGGCTTTTTCGAGGATTGGCTTCGGGGCCAGAGGGATTTCCATGGGAAATGCCCTGGCTGCAGACGTATTCGGTGCGGCGAGTACCTATTACAACCCGGCACATGCCCCGTTGGCTGAGGGTCAGTATCTGGAGGCTTCAATTGCCACACTCAGTTTCGACAGATCACTTCAGTTTCTACAGATTGGAGCGCCCCTGCAGCAGCGGGCGGGATTTGCGATCGGAATCATTCACGCCTCCGTGTCCGATATAGATGGCAGGGATAACAGTGGATTTCACACCGGTAATCTTTCCGTCGACGAATATGCCGGATTCCTGTCCTTCGGACTTCGGTTCAGCGATAAGGTCAGTGGTGGGATAAATCTTCAGCTATTTCGGACCGATCTGTTTGATGGCCTGGAGCCGGCACGTACCATTGGTGTTGATATTGGACTGGCCGTACGACTCTCTGATTCGTGGGCAACCGCGATCGTTCTGGATGACTTGCTGGCACGATATTCCTGGGATTCATCCGACCTTGGAAGTGGAGGAAGGAACGTGACGGATTCGTTTCCGCGTCGAATTCGTCTAGGGTTGACCAATCGAAGATTCGGTAATACTCTGTTATTGTCGGCGGAGTTTGAGTCGCGTACAACAAACGTGGACTCCTACACGACCGTGACGCGTATTTTTGGCGATTCGCCGGCTGAGACGAGAGAAGAGACGAGTCTGACTCTGCGAGAGTCTCGCTTTCGGTTTGGCGTTGAGTATGTCCCGGCCGATGGATTTGCCATACGGGCGGGAATGGAGCAACTCGGTAGTGAAGTGCTCGACTCCGTACGTCCGTCTGCAGGATTCATGGCGGAACAGCCGATGGGCGAGCTTTTACTTCGGGCCGAGTATGCATTTGGTTACGAGGCGAAAGCAGCTGGAACCATGCATCTGATCAGTATCAAATTGTTTCTATAGTCTGTGTGACTCACATGCGCATAGTTATCACATGCCTGATGATTTTGACCGCTGTTTCTGACAGGGGTGCGGCGGCTCAGGGATCTGGTCTGTCGTTTTTGGCGCTCGGCACGAACGCCGAGGCGCTGGCGAGAGGGGGAGCCGGGGTGGCAACCGCCCGAGGAGCATCTGCGACGTACTGGAATCCAGCGGGACTGGCTTCTGGTCAGACCCGAGAAATCGCTGTTTCCCATCACGTGTGGATAGCTGACATACGCACCTACGCCTTGACAGGGGCCTTTTCCATCGGAGAGAAAACCGGATTGGGAATATTCGCGGTCGCCACGAGTTCGGGCGATCTTGAAGCCCGTCAAACTCCTGGAGAATCGGACGGATTTTTTGATGCACAGTTTGTGAGCGTCGGCGCTTCGCTGGCCAGAGCCATGGGCCCTTTTCGAGCCGGTGTCTCTGTAAAATTTCTGTCAGAGCGAATTTTCGCCAACTCGGCAAATGGGTACGGCTTTGACCTGGGTGTTCAGACTGATTTGATGGACGGAGGAATTCACCTGGGTGCTTCCTATTCCAACCTCGGAAAGATGGAAAAACTCAACGCCGAAGCGACAGAGCTTCCGAATATCGTGAGAGTGGGCGCGGAGATTTTTCCTTTTAAAATGGTGACCGCAGTGGATGGCGCCAGCCTGCTGTCCACGTCCCTGGTCTTCGAGATTTCCCGTAACTATGTCACCGAGGCAACTCAACTCCATATTGGAATTTCCGGAGAGGTCCTCGAAACGGTCACCGCAAGGATCGGATATCTTTCGAACGATCCACTTCGCGAATACTCTGCGGGCATTGGCCTCGAAATCACCGATCTCGTCTTCGACTACGCGGTATTGCCGTTCGAAGACGGATTTGGTGGACCTGCCCACATTTTGACGTTGACGTATTCCTGGTAGCAGATCTTGCTGGGCGATCAGCCGCAAGTAGGGCCTCTCAGTAGCTTTACTCCCCGAGAGCTCTGAACATCTCCAACAGTGCGGCTGGCCCTTTTCCTGATACTCCTGTGCGAATTCTAAACGTGCACCAGAGATCGATGATCAACATCTGTGCTGCGTGTATCGGCACGGCAATCCAAAAGCTTTTCGCTCTCCAGACCAGAGCACCGATTAATACTCCGCCCACGATTGAAAGGAGAGCCTCGGGCAGAGGTTTATCAAAATGCAGGATGGCAAAGGGGACAGCTTGTACAAATATCGCCATGATCCCGAAGGTGCGAGCGGTACCGAACAGCACGAAACCGCGCCACAGATACTCCCAGCCCATCCAGTAGAACAGGAAAAATGCTTCGTAAACCAGAAACACACCCCAGTCCTGCGAGGCCGGAACAAAGTGCGGATAATTCTCCTGAAAGGAAGCAGAATCGGACAGAAACCATGTCCCAATGAGCACGACAGGTAGATAAATCGCCGCCACACGGAGAGCGAATTTGTGGTCGCCTCGTCCCAGTCCCATCCCGCGGACCGGTACTTTGAAGCCGAATCGGAGGATGCAGACAGGAAGGATGAAACCAAGGAATCCTTGCATGCCAAACCACCAGATCCAGGACGCCAGTCCTGGCTGGTCGATGCCCAGAAGGGGAGCTATTTCTCTCCGGAAAAGCCCCCTGTCGCCGAATTTCATCTGCAGGATGATCGACAATGCGGCGAAAAGAAGAACTACAGCCGTCTGGAGATCGACTCTCTGGAGAGCGCTTTGCGCCCGCGACAATTCACCCCTAATGTTGAGGCTCATACCCGTGTGTGTTATCCGTTAGACGTGCCGCTCGGCATGATACGAAGAACGAACGAGGGGGCCGCTTTCGACGTGCTCGATACCTTTTGATTCCCCGATTTCCTTATACCACTCGAACATATCCGGATGGATGTACTCGTCGACGGGAAGATGCATACGCGTGGGCTGCAAATACTGACCGATCGTCATGACGTTGAGACCGATTTCCACATAGTCATCCATCAACTTGAGAACTTCTTCCTTGGTCTCGCCCAGTCCCACCATGATTCCACTCTTGGTTCGAAGTCCTTGCTCTTTGGATTTATTCAGTACGTCCAGAGAGCGTTGGTAGATGGCTTGAGGTCGGACGCGCTTGTAGAGGCGTGGAACGGTCTCCATGTTGTGATTTAGTACTTCAGGCCGGGCATCGAGGACGATCTGCAGTGCGTCCCACACTCCTCGAAAATCTGGGATGAGCACCTCAATGGTCACGCCGGGAATTTCTTCACGGAGGCGTTTCATGGTTTCAGCGAAGATCGGTGCACCACCGTCTTCCCGCTCGTCACGGTTCACACTGGTGACGACTGCGTGTTTGAGTCCCATGATTTTCGCGGCTCGGGCTACCCTGTTGGGTTCGTCCCAGTCCAATCCCTCGTCGGGGCGCCCCGTCATCACGGCGCAGAAGCCGCAGCTTCGGGTACACACATTGCCCAGGATCATGAAGGTCGCCGTGCCCGAAGTCCAACACTCTCCAATGTTTGGGCATCGAGCGCTCTGGCATACCGTGTGCAGGTCGTTGGCCTCAATGGTCTCGACAAGATTTCTGTACGTTTCACCGTACGGTAACTTGACGCGGAGCCAATCGGGACGTTTGCCCCGAACACTGTCTGGTAGGGGAGAGGTGACGACGGGTAACTCCATGAAGCCGTCGACTCCCTCCGCACTCGCGGGGGTAGCCGTCTTCAGCTTGATGTCTCCGGGGCGGAGAGGTTTCCGTCGCACTTCCATTTTGAGCCGCGTTTTCGTCTTAAATCGGGCATTCCACGAACCTTTTCGGCGTTTGAATGATCCCTGAATTGAGTCCTCAAGGCGATGAACTGTCCCCCTGATACGCTATCTTTCGGTCTGCTCAAAAGCTATCGCACAGCTTTGAATAGAGCCACAACGGACTTCAGATGAGGAGAGTGAGTATGGAAATAGCGAAAGCCAAAACGATTACGCCCGATCAGGTAGAAGGAATTTTCAAGGAACACACCAATGCTGAAGGAATGATTCCTCTCGTGTTGGGAACGCGGTCGAGCAGCGGTATCGATCTGGTAGACGATCGCACTGATAGAGCGTACATGGATTTCTTCGGATTTTATGCCTCGAGCTCTTTAGGCATGAATCATCCCAAGATGATCAATGATGAAGATTTTAAATCGCGACTCCTCGATTCGGCGATGAACAAGGTCACGAACTCGGATGTCCGGACCGTTCACATGGCTCGATTCCTCGATACTTTTGGTCGTATTGCCAAGCCGGACTATATGCCGTATGCGTTTTTCGTTTCCGGAGGAGCACTCGCGGTGGAAAATGCACTGAAAACTGCATTTGACTGGAAGGTTCGCAAGAATTATCAGAAGGGTTATCGCGAGGAGCTGGGTCACAAGGTCCTCCATTTTGACCAGGCATTCCATGGTCGGACGGGATACACACTGTCCCTCACAAATACCGCCGATCCTCGGAAGACGATGCATTTTCCGCAGTTCGACTGGCCCCGTGTATCGAATCCAAAGATTGTCTTCCCGATGGAAGATCACATGGATGATCTTGTTCGCCGTGAGCAAACGGCCCTTAATGAGGCGAAACAGTATTTCGAAACGCTGAAAGATGAAATCGCGTGTATCCTTATTGAGCCCATTCAGGGAGAGGGTGGCGACAACCATTTCAGAAAGGAGTTTTTACAGGCGCTGAAGGATCTTTGCCTGGAAAATGATGCGTTGCTGATTTTTGACGAGGTTCAGACGGGCGTCGGCATGACCGGGGCGTTCTGGGCCCACCAGGCCATCGGCGTAGAGCCTGATATCATCTCGTTTGGCAAGAAGACGCAAGTTTGCGGCATTCTGGCGGGTCGTCGCTTGGATGAGGTCGAAGATCATGTCTTCAAGATGGGTAGCCGGATCAACTCCACTTGGGGCGGTAATCTGGTCGATATGGTGCGCTTTGACCGCATTCTCGAGATTATCGAAGAAGACAATTTGGTCGAAAACGCGAACGTTGTGGGCGCCCATCTGATGGGTCTTCTTCATGCGCTGGCCCAAGAAACGAACTCCGTTTCGAATGTCCGTGGAGCCGGGTTATTGTGCGCGGTGGATTTGCCGTCGGCCGAATTCCGCGACACGCTTCTGGATCGGTGTTATGACGAGGGAATGATCATTCTCGGCTGCGGCGATCTTTCAATGCGATTCCGCTCACCACTGACTATCACTCAAGAGGAAATCAGTACCGGTATTGATCTGATCCGAAAAATCATCCTTCAGTTGGAGGATGATTATCAGGGAGATCGTAGCGAGAACGGAGTGACCGAAACCATGGTGGACGGCTAGCCCAGAGGGCCCGCCACAAGTGATCGTATGAAAAAAGGGAGGTGCCGTTCAGGCACCTCCCTTTTCCTTTCAGTCCCAGACGGAGATATTGCTATTCGCCAGAGATTACTATTCAGGTGTCACGACGGCCCGCGCTCCCGATTTGATAGCGAGCTGAGCCGGCGTGATGCCGCTGTCAACTTCGACCTTATTGACTGTCATTGACACGGTCTGCTGGGGGCTTTCGGCAGTCTGTCCACTGGCGAACATGAGACCGCTGACCTCCATGTATTCGCGCAACACAGTCGTTATGGTACCCATTGGACCCTCCGCTTCCTGGGCGAGGATGAGGAGGGATTCTTTGTCGATCATGAGGTCGACTGTGCTCCCAACTTCAACCATGGTGACGCTGACTACGTAGACGTCGTGTCCGTCGAAGGTGCTGTCGGACTGCAATACCAGCAGAGAGTCGTTAAAGGCGAGATAATTAAGTTCAGTTTTTGGCGAGGTCTGTAAGAACTGTTGCCTCATCTGGGGACTGACGTTATCCAGATCCTGCCTGCCCTGACCGCCGCCCTCCATCCATCCTTCCAGGGGCGTGTAATAGACCTTCATGTTGACTGCTTCCGGGGGAATTCCGTCAGGGCCTGAAGTCATACTCATCTGAGTGTAACCATATCCGGGAAATATCGACCACGACTTCAGCCCTATGACGATATCACCCATCGGAGTTCCAACTTCAATTGATGCGTCGATATGCAAGTCTTCTACGGCTTTCCACGCATCCATCCCGCCAGTCGCCTCAATGTGGGCTTCAAGTACGCCACGGGCGGTCGACAAATCCTGTGCGAGGGATGAGAGTGTACACATGCAGGTGGCGGCCACTGCCACCGCCACAATAAATAATTTTCTAGTCATTGGGTCTTCATATTGATGAAAAAGAGGTATACGGAGGCCATTCGTCGCGGATGCGTTTAATCCGTCGATTCGCTCGAACTTGACTCGTTGGATTCGGGGTTCTCTTCTCCTGCAGCGGAGTTGTTCTCGTCATCCTCGACAATGATCTTCGTCACGTCGGCAATGGAGTCACCCTCGCGAATCTTGATGACGCGAACCCCCTGCGTATTTCTGCCAAGTCGCGAGATGGAGCCGATGTCCATTCGGATCATTATTCCGCCTACGGTTGAAATCATGAGGTCGTTCTCCTCGAGTACACCCTTGATGGCGACAATCGGTCCCGTCTTGGAATTCGTTTTCTGAGCAATGATTCCTTTTCCGCCCCGGGACTGCAATCGATAACCCTCGAGAGCGGTTCGTTTCCCGTATCCGTTTGCGCTGATGGTCAGGATGTCGCGAGCTTCATCATCTATGACGATCATCCCAATTGCGTGATGTCCCTCTACCAGGCGGATTCCACGCACACCACGGGTATTCCGGCCCATTGAACGGGCATCTGATTCATTGAATCGGATGCAGACACCACTTGAGGACGCGATCATGACATTCGCGCTTCCATCTGTGAGGTGGGCCTCGATGAGTTCATCACCCTCGACGATCGAGATACCGATGATACCGTCGACGCGCGGTCGTGAGAAGGCTTCCAGGCTGGTTTTCTTCACCTGCCCGCTCTTGGTCGCCATCAGAACGAAATGTGAGTCGAGGAATTCCTGACTCCTGAAATCGTCTTTGGAGACCGGGAGAATGGCTCGAATACGGTCATCAGGGCCTATCTGGATGCAATTGCGTATCGATCGTCCTTTGCTGACCCGGCTTCCTTCTGGTATTTCGTAGATACGAAGCCAGTAGCAACGCCCCTGATCGGTGAAAAAGAGCAGGTAGTCGTGATTATTACCGACAAAAAGATGCTCAATAAAATCTTCATCCCTCATCGCGGCGCCGCGCTTGCCTATTCCACCCCGTCCCTGAGCTCTGTATTCCGCGGAATTGGTTCGCTTGATCAGTCCTTGATGGGAAATGGAAACGATCATCTGATCATCTTCGATCAGGTCCTCGATGAAAATGTCCCCGCCACCCGTATAGTCGATCTCCGTTCGGCGTTCATCGCTGTATTTCTCGCGCATCTCCAGCAGTTCGGACCTGATGATGGCCATTCTCAAGCCCTGGTCGCCCAGAATCTCCTTCAGGCGCGCGATCTCCTTCAGGACTTCCGCATACTCATCCTCAATTTTCTGCCGCTCAAGGCCCGTCAGGCGGTGCAGGCGGAGTTCGAGAATCGCCTTGGCTTGAATCTCAGCGAGGGAAAAAAGAGATTTGCCATCGGTTGGGAGGCCCAGTTTTTCGAGCTGGGCCTTCGTGAGCTTGGACGGGAACGCACCAACCATCAGGTTATTCCGTGCTTCCTCCGCATCCTTCGAATGGCGAATGATGGATATGACGGCGTCCAGATTATCCAGAGCTATGGTCAAGCCCTCCAACACATGCGCCCGATCTTCGGCCTTGCGCAGCTCGAACTCGGTTCGTCGCCTGACAACTTCATGTCTGTGATCGACATAGTGGCCGATCATCTCCTTCAGATTGAGAGTTCTCGGTCTGCCATGAACCAGCGCAACAACATTCATCCCGAATGTGTGCTGGAATTGCGTGTACTTGTAGAGCTGATTCTGCACGACCAGAGGCAGGGCGTCGCGCTTGAGTTCAATAACGATGCGCATTCCGTCGCGATCGGACTCGTCACGGAGATCGGAAATGCCTTCGATCTTTTTATCTCGCGCAAGCATCGCGATTTTTTCTATCAGCGCGCTTTTGTTTACCTGGTATGGGATTTCTGTCGCAATGAGGGCATGTCGACCAGGGCGAACCTCTTCTTCGTGAAACTTGCCGCGCATCACGACCCGACCGCGGCCGGTGTGATAAGCCTGACGTACTTCGGTGTGCCCGTATATGATACCACCGGTTGGAAAATCCGGGGCGGGCATGATGTCTACGAGCTCATCGATGGTGATGTCACTGTTGTCGATATAGGCTACTGTCGCTGTGATCACCTCCCCAGGGTTGTGCGGTGGAATCTTGGTAGCCATTCCGACCGCAATGCCGTCAGATCCGTTGATGAGAAGATTAGGAAGAGCAGCAGGCAAAACCTCGGGTTCCCTCAGGGATCCGTCGAAGTTATCCTGGAAATCCACCGTGTCCTTGCCGAGATCCCTGAGCATCTCCTCGGCAATCCGAGTCATTCGGGCTTCCGTATACCGCATGGCCGCCGCACTGTCTCCATCTACCGAGCCGAAGTTTCCCTGCCCATCGACAAGGGGGCATCGCATGGAAAAATCCTGGGCCATGCGAACCATGGTATCGTAAATCGCTGAGTCTCCGTGTGGGTGATACTTACCCATCACGTCTCCAACGAGGCGTGCACTTTTCTTGTATGTGGCTCCAGCTCCCATTCCCAGCTCGTTCATTCCGTATAGAACGCGCCGGTGTACGGGTTTGAGTCCATCTCTGACATCAGGAAGGGCTCTACTGACGATTACCGACATCGAATAATCGATGTAGGAGGACTTCATTTCCTCCTCAATATTGATCGGGATTATCCGAGAATTTTGTTCTTCCATGCGCGCGCGCGCTGACCGTATCTGATAGTTGAAACTACGCGGATAGCTGGCTTCTGGAGATCTGTTTTCTGGCCGACTAGACCGGATTTAGAGCCGAGGCTTTCTGCGTGACTTTAGAGACCTAAATATACGCAGAATCACAGGGAAATCCTATCTCAAAATGATGCTCATCACAGTACGAAAACTGCATGGCACGCATGGCGTTATAGCAATAATAGGTGCTTCCCTTGTCACTAAGAAATCTTTATGTTTCCAGTCCAGACAAAAAGGCGAAAAATGCGAAATAATTACGCTAATAATTGGTGGATGAGGCACGCCTGTTTCGCCAGGTAGATGCAAGCCAGAGATGAGCAACAATTTCAAGTCAAAGGGTCCAGTTTGGCATTCAATTTAGCATCCGGTTTAGTCCAAAGGGCTTTTTTACAGCGTGTTTTGATTTACCACCCTGATTCCGCTCCGGAACGGTTATCAAAACTTTACCAGTAGTTCTTGTCAAGTAGGTCATGGATCTGCAGGGCACCTAGCTACTGCAGATTCGATAAGGAATTCGTTCATTATTGCCGTTACCCTGGCCACCAGATGTCTGGTGGTCTATCTGTGTTTACTGACGTATTTGACGTCCCCGGCCTCGGCGCAAGGCCTGTCCTCCATCCCGGGTGTGTTCGCAGAAATCAGAGTGGGCGCGCGCGCCGCTTCCCTTGGCTATACCGGAACAGCATCCCAGAGAGGAGCACATGCGCTCGGATGGAATCCCGCAGGTATCAATCCTGTTGACGGTCTTGAGCTCACCTTTTCTTACATCGACCAACTCGAAAGTATTGAGTACGGTCACGTCGCAGTCGCTTTTCCCGTCATAGCAGGTCGCAGTGCTCTCGCACTTTCGGCACAGTTTTCGGGTGACGACGCACTCATGGAGGGCTCGCTCCAGCTCGCGTACGCGCACCGAATTCGATTTTTGTGGCTCGGAGTCGGGGCTTCTTTTCGTCGCGCCGTCTATGGCCGCAATTCTTTGAGCGCGAGCGACTACGTTGTTTTTGACCCCGACGAAATTGCTGAGGGTTTATCCAGGCAGGTGCGAGGCTCTGCCAACGGCTACTCAATCGAAGCGGGTCTCACCTTGAGGCTGACCGACGATCTGACATACGGAGTTTCGGCCAGAAATATTTCGGCGCCGTTGTTCTGGAAGTCGAGCAGCGATATTCGACCGGAGGTCAAATCGTATTCCGAGTCTGTTCCATTCGAGTTGGCTACAGGAATTCATTACGAGCTTTCAGACAGGCTCTCAGGATCTCTGGAGTGGGTTCCACCTCTAGCCAGTGACGCCGGCGGCCGAATTGGCTTCGGCGCGTCATTTGCTCCAGTTGATGTGATCTCCTTTCAGGCTGGGCGTCTGATTCTCCAGGATGGATTCAGTAATGAAGTGAGCACATTCGGCTTCGGTGTCCGGGCGCCATCGTCCATGGGCCTCAGGTTACGGGCAGATTATGCCTACGTGAGTTCTGACATCGCAAGGACGCAGCAGATCACGCTGA
>Ga0209554_1000943_pt1 | contig 23322 bp, 9 predicted proteins | sample MarorgKNORR_S2LV_5_FD_188221 | JGI IMG/M metagenome (GOLD analysis project Ga0209554, IMG submission 188221) | Marine microbial communities from the Southern Atlantic Ocean, analyzing organic carbon cycling - Bottom_A/KNORR_S2/LV (SPAdes) (version 2) | ecosystem: Environmental > Aquatic > Marine...
ACCTTGTTGCCGGAGGAAATCACATTGATTCCATTGGCGGTGAACGTAGCTGAACCCCCTGCAGTCACGATGATACTACCGGTCATAAAGCCGTGGTTATTGCAGTGGTAGTAATAGGTTCCAGCAGTATCAAAGGTGTAGGCAAAGGTGCTACCCAGATTCATTGTACCACTGTCAAAGACCTCGGAACTATTGACATCAGAGGTAACTGTGTGGGTCTCGCCGACCCCTGAGTTGTTGTAGTATTCCTTGGCTCGCCAACGTATCGAGTCACCCTCGCCGATGGACTGGTTCTGTGGTGAGTAGTAGGATGCCATGACGTCGACAGACCAAGAGGCGCCGCCGACACCACCGGTGCCGGTGAACTTGGAACCGGTGTCGTAAACTTCACAGCCATCGATAACCAGACCGTTCATGACGGTGGTAACGTCGTTACCGCCGGTCACCAGCGTCGAAGCGCCACAGTCTTCAGCCCATATTCCGACTGCACCTGGTGCGGTGCGGCCAGTGGATGGTCCGATTGTGTTATCGGTCACCGATAGGGACTGTCCGCTGCGTATACCGTCGATCATGATACCGCCGTCGGCATCGGTCAGGGTGTTACCGCTGATGGAACCATAGCCGTTCAGGGTGTAGATTCCAGGATGTGCCTGATTGCGATTCCCAGTGATGTCGTTATTCTTGATATCATAGTTGAGTGTACCACGTAGGTAAATCGGTTGGTCACCGGAAGTGAACGTGTTACCATCTATCACTAATCCGGTGGTATAGGGACTCTGCCCATAGACCTGATAGGTCGGTGCGGTGCTACCGCCGAAAGTGTTATTCTTGACGCTGATATCATCTCCGTAAGAGAAGTAGAACCACGTCGAAATCGTGCCTGTGTCGAGGAAGGTGTTACCCTCGATAATCATGTTGTCAGGCCCCCACACACTCTGTGAGAAGCCGTAGGAGTAGACAATGTTTCTAATCATTATCGAAATCGGACAACCGCTGATGATGTTATTGGTCACGATTGCATCGTGGATACCGGAATTGACGATACACATCTCATCATAGCCGAAAGTGGTCTTCGGGGAGCCCGGGCCACCGGCGCGGATGAGGGTATTGTCAGCGACGACGAAGTGGTCTGGATCCCAGTTGGTGTTCTCACGACCGGCGGCTATGCCGGACAGTCCCACAACCGTACTGTTGGTAATCCATGGATTGATGTCAGACCATGCAAAGTATCCGAACATCACTCCAGAAGCCGTGCCATCTTGCGTGGAAGATAGCGAGACGGCATTCATGTTATCCATGTACAGGTGTGAGTTGTAAGGATAAGTCGCTGTCCAACGCTGGTATCCGTAAAAGTCGTAATTACCGGTGATTATCAAGTCGGTGTTGTTCCAGTTATTCTTGGTCGATGACGATGAGTCACTGGGGACATACATGAACGGCACGTCCATCAAAATTGTCTTTCCGGACATATCTTTTGGTGTCGCACCGAAATATCCGTATTCCCATGCATCGGCGTTGCCGTCGCCATCGTTGTCGTAGGACTTGGAACTACCGGAGGCCATGCCAGAACATGGGGCTAACATGGCGTATGCTGTCGAAGTGAAGGAGTAACAGACACGATACGGAATGATATCTGCTTCTTCCAAGACAATTGTGCCCACAGATGCTGCATCCGGGTCAAGTGCTAAAGAAACACTCGTGTGTCGGAAATCCATCTTTTGATTCGACCCGGTGCGTTGGTAGTCAATCTCGGCGACAGTCACTGCTGAATAGCCACCCAAGTTGGGCCAAGTTGCACCTGCGCTGGTGCGTTTCATCGTGGTGTACAGGATTCCTCCAGCCTCACCCGATGCATCGGTCTCCGATGTACCTTGGATTGAACTATCACCGGCCACCAACAAGATGTTGGCGCCTTCCACTGTATTGATGGCGCCACTGGTGTTCTCTGTCAAGGTAATCGTTAGACTGCGCGCGCGCTTGATGGCCCCACTACCCGTTACCGAGGTCTTGTTATCATCGATTTCACCATCGATGAAGGTCACCGCGCTCGAACCGGGTATGGCGATATCGTAATTGGTATTGGCGAAGTTACTGTCGGTCAGGGTAAATGTTCCCTTGCCGCCCATGCTCATACCTATGGAGTTGCTGCTGAGCATCAAGCTAGTGAAGTCGTGATCAGCAGTTGTCGCTGAACCATATTCAACCGCCGCTCCCAGACTTCCGGTAATCGATCCGGAGAAACTGCCCGAGATATCGCGCTGGTAGGAAACTCCAGCAACCAGTTGGTTTTGGCAATCCAAGCCGTCCAGATCAACTCTGCCTGCTGCAGTAAGCGAGGTGCGGACACAGTAGTCACCGCCGGTGACGGTCAAACCGTCGACGGAGGCGAAAGCCGAGCCCGTAATCACCATTCCACTTGAGGTCGGGGAATTAACGGTCATGCTATCAAAGACGCCAGCGGCGTAGCCGCCACCAACCTCGATTCCGACGTCGGAATCGTCGATTACTCCATCCTTGAACAGAGGCGTTCCAGCCTCACGTGCCCATCCGTCGTCAACCAGGTCCACGATATTGTTCGACGAGCGTACGACCATCTCTATTCGGTCCTGATAGTTATCAGCACGGTTGTGGAAGAAGTCGATATTCAGAGTTGCTCCGACAATTTTGCCCGTAGGTATCGCGGTAACACCGTCTCGTTCAAAGTTGCCAGCAATACCCTCGTTTGCCATGTCGATTATCGGCATGGAAATCCGGTTTCCAGCCTGTGATAATCCCGGAGAATACCCGGTGTAGTAGTAGTCCATACAGATATTGTATGAGCCGAATAGGCCATTGAATCCTTCTGGAGGATAGAAGTCCGGGTTGTTATAGGCATTGTAAGCGTTGTAGTAATAGCCCCAGTAATGGTATGGGTAGTACATCGATGCCGAGGACGACAGATCTTCTGCTATATCCCAGCGGTAGCCGAAATTATTCGGTTCAGCGCCGGCACCGTAGTAACCATTTGATGATTGGGTGTAGGCTCCGCTTAGACCCACTTGGTTTGCGTAATATGCATAAGTGAGATAATAGTAGTAACCATAATCACGGAATGCTGGATTCTGGACATAACCATACAAGTTACAATCCCAGTAATTGTAGCCGGAATATTCGCCGCTGGTATCGCTTCCCGCGCGACCCAGACCATTTGCAACACCATCACCATCGTGGGCGTTGTAGTAGCCCGGTGAGGTGCGGGTTCCGGCACTACGGTCACTGTGGTTGTATGTCACATCAGCAACATTATCGCCGTTGGTATCAAGTTCAAACTCAACCCACATTCGGTCGGTCATCATGTAATACTTCGAGGTAGCATAGTTATACCTCGGATGGGCATTACCGCCGGCCCATATACTGTTGTAGCCGAGTTGCACGTAATCCTTGTTCAGGAAGGTAGAGATGTCGAAGGAATAGGTATTCCATCCTGCATTCATCCCCGACAGAGAGGTCGAGCGGTAGATTGTAGGTAGACTCATGCCACCATAGAGGTTTATTCCAACATCACTGCCGGATACCGTGAAGCCGTCCAACTGGGGTGCGGCGTTGTGGGATTTGATTCCCACTGCAGCCCCAGTGATCGCTAGGTTCGCCATTCCGGACATCGTGTTCTCAAACCAGATCCCGGTTCCGGTGCCGCCGGTGTTGATGATTGTACCATCATCCCCCTCCAGGGTACCGCCGTTAATCTCGACAGTTGCCATGTCATCAGAGTTTGCCGCCAAGCCGTATATCCTACCGCCGTTGGTGATCTTCAAAGTGGCATCAGTTCCAATGTACAGAGCCGAGCCAGTTGTACCGCTCTGGGCTACGTCCTTGACGATTCCGCCGTCAATCCAAAGAAGTCCGTCCTGAATATCGAGGTGCAGTGGATAGGAACTGCTCTGGGCACGGATGGTGCCGAGGAAGCCGTTGGAAACTTGCTCGTTCAATGTTATCGAAGAGCCGCCACTCACTGTTAGAGTAGGCGAAGTGGTAGCATCACTCTTTATCTTCAAGGTCGCACCTGTCAGGATGAAATCACAGTTGTCCAAGACGAGGTCGGCCGAGAGGGTGATGGTGTTCGAGTCAAATTCGTAAACGTCGTCGCCATCAGGGTCATAGCTATCCGCGATGGTAGAGTTACTTGCCAACCAAGAACAGTCCATGTTAGCGTCACCAAGGTCGACAGGAGCTGGGAATAATTCAAGTTCAATCGAATCACCGACTCCAAAGGTAGGTACATTGGAAACCAGAGGATACCACAAGTCGATGGTGAAGGTCTCATTGACTCCAGCAGGGCCGTAGCCGAACAGATTGTGAGCGATATAGCTAGTCGATACCAAGGTGCTGCCGGACACGGATTCTGATAGAACCCAAGCCTGTGCCTCACCGTTACTGTCGGTGATGTGACGACCGACAATGAATAATGCTGAGCCGCTGCTATCGACGACTTCTGCATTGACGATATGACCTGACTTGTAGTCCTTAATCGTGCCAGTAGTAACGTTTCCGATATTCTTCCATACCTTTACCGATGCGGTGCCACCGAAGAAGATCTGCCCGCTGCTAGAGGATATCTGCACCCAGCAGTCTGTTGCGCCGGTCCAGCCGTCCGCGTCAGCACAGGCATCGCCATTCCACGTCACTCCGATCATCGAGATTATGCCGTTGGATGACGCCTTGGCCACATTGTTGCCCATGGAAGTCATACCGGTGATGGCAACAGATCCGAGCGTTACCCTTGAGTTGCGCGCGTAAATGACGTTGTTAGCGCCCGAGGACGCCGTTGCAATTGTACCCCCATCGATTGTGATGCTGTTCGGAGCATTGCTGCTCGAACAGGAACTGCTGAGGTAGGAATCGGCGCCGCCGGCGTCGAGGTCCATATCGGTGAAGAAGTAGGTGTATCCACAGCCTTGGAAACTTACTCCGTCGGCGTCGACATTCACACCTTCGATTCTGTTGGTGGTCGGGCTGTTGCCGGTCACCGCCAAAGCCCCCGAAAGGTCAACATTGGTCATCGTCGGCGCGGTTCGAGCCATGCTCAAGGCGCCAGCGACCACACCGTCGAGAATGGCACTGTCGCCATGTGCTCCCGATGCCGTGCTGCTTGCACCGCCGGGAGCGATACCGATGTTGGCGTCGCCGAAGTCACTGTCCGTGATGTTGTAACTGTCAAGTGAATTGATATTTACCGAGGAGTAGTCGTCGGCATCCATGTTATCTACACTCAACGAACTTCCGGTCGCACCAGCAGATGCTTCCAATGCAACCCCGCTCTGGGTTGCAGAGTGAGTTGCTGCAACGTTGATGATGGTGATGGACGCCAGGTCCGAGGAAATCAAATTGACGTAGGAGTCGACAATCGTGACATCTTCCACCCAAAGGCTTCCGCCGGTCGAACCGCCGTCGTTGACTATTGCTCCACCTGTGGAACTGCCACCGGTGTTACATCCGTCCATGGTGATATCGTTCATTGTCACTACAGCATCGGTCGGGAAGTCGAAACAACTTCCTGACGAGTCTTCGACATCGACATTGACCATGGTGAACGATGTTCCGTCACCACTGCCGTGGCTGACTGCCGATCCTACATTCTTGAAGGTGACATCAGTCATGGTGAAGTTGCCGACGTTGGAATTAGTGCTGGGTGAGGCGCCGTGGCGGCTCCCGGCACTGATAGCAGCATCGCTGGTATTGACGAAGTCGACAAATTCTATGTTATGCCTATCATCAGTACCCGAACTGCAACCGGCGGTGAAAGCCATTCCCTTCCAGGTCTGGCCACCCTGTCCCTCAAAGAGGATATGGTCGGTGCTATTTCCAAGCAGGTTCATGTTGGAACAAGAGCCATCAATTGATATTCCCTTGCCATTAGCCACCTGAATAACTACTCCAGCGTCGATGCTCATGTCGCCGGTGATCGATAGATAGTCACCGGGTGGATTGATCCTTATCGGGCTGTCTAGCAAATCCCAATCGACATCGGTCAAACTACTTGCATCGACATCCGTACCCTTGCCCTCGAAGGGCATGATTCGGTAGCGTATGCTACAGTCAACTGAAGAGGTGGAGTAGCAGTAATAACTGCTGTAATAGCCCCACCATGGAGCAATCAGGTTTGGTCGCGACATGGTATTACTCGAGTATGGAAGGTCCGGCATATTGGTGTACCATGTGGTCATGGCGCGCTGCGGGCTGGTCGAACTGGTGCTCTTCAGGTACATAGCACCGAATCGGCTGATGAATACTCGACTGTTGCTGTTATTGCCGTCGAAGGTGGTGCCGAAGTACTCGAACGAGAAGCCATCGGGCAGGTCTATATTAGCGTCACAGCCAGCCTTGTAGGTGTTCCACCAGTATGAGGACACGCAGTAATATCCGGTTGGGTTACCGTTGGATGAGCCCTGAATCGCCACCTTATAATTGGTGATGGGGGTGGCCCCGAGAGTGAACTTCTCATATCCGTGAGCACTGCCATCGGTGGCAATGCGATAGTTGGAATTGAAGGCATTGCTGCCAGCCATATATCCCTCAACACCGTTGTCGATGGTAGCACCGACGTTGCGGGCTTGGTTCTGATAACCGATGGTTGCGTAGTCGTAGTAGACCGAGCATCCGGTGTCGTACTTGAACTCAATCTCATTGGTCACATCGTACAACAACACCTGGAAGGTACATGCATACTGATTGTTGAAGTATCCGAGGTCGTGCCATTCTACGACGAAGACCTTGTTCGGGTCTCCAACCTCAAACGACATCATCGTCGACGTAACGGCGTTGCTTCCGGCACTGTCTGAATTCGTATCCCGTGAATACAACTTGTATTCAATCGTCTTGCCGCGCTCCATGAAATCGGTATTGGCGGAGCCGGAATCCGAATCCAAGGTCGCAGACCATTCACAATTTGCGGTCTGACACTCGGCGCGTGTCTTGCCTATCGGGTTCAATGGAGTGGAGAACCACTCCGACGCCCCAGTCTGGCGATAGTACAGAGTTGGCCCAACACCAAGAGTCTGATTCGTATTCAGGCCTGAAGGTGGCTCACCGGCATCGACGATACTCGTGCTGATGGTCCTCGTCTTCGAGTGACTGTCGAGAAGTGGCGTGTGGTCCATGGTGGGAGCGCTGCGGTCGGGCTCCGGCGCGACTTTGCTGACCTTGTAGCTCATACCGCCATCCGCGGACATACGCCCATAGTAGCCTGTACCTATTGCAAAGCCGGTCCACCTGTACGAAGCCGAGTATGCATAGAAGTAGCCACTGGTACACAACGGGTTAGAGTTGGTACTGCGGAAGAAGTAGACGAAACCGTTGGTTCCCTGACACAACCAGTTGGCACGGCTGGAAGAGTAAGTTCCATTGAAGTCGAACTTCCCTACAGTACCGAGGATATTGTCCAACTTGATATTGTAGTGGTCGGTGTATCCGTAGGTTCCACGCTTGTTCTTGGTGATTCCACCGGTCAGGTAGTCGTCGATTCCAGTGGATGTGTCCAATCCGGTTACCGACCATCTGTTCGCACTGCTGTCGTAAAGGTAGATCAGGTTCATGCCCGGGCCGTCGTCGGCGGTCAAAGTGATGAATCCGCTATCAAGATCTGCCATCATGTTCCATTCACCGGCTTGGGTACCGCCAAAGCCGTTGTAGCCAGAGGAAGGAGTGGTTGTCCACTTCATCTTCCACATCTGGTAGAAGTAGTAGTTACTGGTGTAGAAACAACTCTGAGAGCCGGTTCCACAATCCGAAGTGTCGAACTCGAAGACGAATTCGTCACTGCTGTCGTAATAGGTCATCAACTGGTCGAAGTACTTCTGTGGCGCAAAGGCGGAATACGCGCTGCGCTGTTCCAGTTGCACCTGGAGCTTCTTGGCGCTTCCAGCGTCATCAATCGAGTCGATTTGGAACCAGTGTGGGCTGGATGAGCCACCGCTCGGCGTGGTGCCGGTGTTGGTGGTGGATGCGAGGTCAGAGTATTCCCAGTAGTAAGTGACGTAGTCGCCCTCGGCTAGGGCTGAAGTGGTAGCCCTGAACTGGCATCGCGCTGTCGATGTGCTGCAGGTACCGATGGTACTGGCGCTGACCTTGGTATAAGTGCCGTTATCCACACTGTAGTACATGAATGGGCCACCGGAAGCGGTGGTGTCGATACCGGAATTATCCTTGAGGTCGATGAAGAAGGTTCGTGCCCCTTCCTTGTAGGTGGTTATTCCGGTATAGGCTGCGTAATTCATTGCCGATGGTGCATTGGTATCACTTGCTCCACCATAGGAGATAGCATAGTAGGACTTGCTGTTCCCGGAATTGTACGAGTAGGTGTAATAGTAGGTAGAGGTCGAATACATCATCCCAACACCCTTGGTTCCGCCGCCGTTCATGGCGTTGAATAGTATCAATCCATCTCCGCTGGCGCAGGCGGACTGAGAACTACAGACGGTCACGGTCTTCCAACCGGTTCCAGCAACAACACTGCCCAGACTCCTGCTGTTCCAAATCGATGAAATCAGTTTGCGCTCATTGACGCTAGAGCCGGTTCCAGACAACAGGTTTGCAGTAATGTCGCCCGAACATGAAGCGGTGGTGACAACGTAGTTGTAGTTCGAGTCGGTTCCGCAATTCTCCAAGAAGGTTGCTGTGGCGGCGTTAGAGGAGTACGAGTTGTAGTACGTCCGGTACATCTTCCACTCGACCTTGGTCGGGTATGCTGCGGTCCCGAGGTTCTGAGCCGAGAAGTCGTATCGGTGCCATGGTAAGTAGTAGATGCTCGCGTAATATCGATACAGGTAACTGTAGACGCCGTTATAACAGTAGCCGTAGTAAACATAACAGTATCCACCACCAAAGGTACTGCCGCTCTGCTGGACTTGAATAGTCGGGTCGAGGTTGATCGGGTACGAGCGGTTCATGTCCATCAGCCAACTGCTCTCTACTGCAGTTGTCAGCAATACCTGGCCACCGTTGACCACAGAAACGAAGTAGGTTCCGATGTGCATCTCCGGGTTGCCGGGTTCAATGACGGTCGGTGTAGGGAATTCCACGAGGAGTTCTCCGGTTTCGATATGGCGAACTTGCAGGGGTTCCTGGGTCATGATGATCTCCTGACCCACCTCAACTTCGCCCACATATAGAGCGTAGCCGGCCGGCATGCGGATCAGCTCGGAGAGTCCGAACCATTCCTGGCCCTCTTCGATGACCGGTTGGTCACGAATAATCAGGTTCTGCTTCACCCTGGTGTTCTCGACCTGATAGTCGAGGTCGTAGCCTTGTGCAAGTGGGTATCGAATGGTGTTGCCACCGGTCGATATTGCCGCCTCTGCAGGTCCGGCGCGCACCGGCTCCGGTGCGGTTCCGGTGGCATCCAAGGTCACCAGCATTGGCTGGATACCGACGATTATCGGATCGACACTGGGGTTCGCCTGAATGGCGACACCACCACCGACTTCACCAGCGAAACTGGTCTTGAACAGGTTGTCGCTGACCTCCCATCCATAAGGAGTCGCTACCACATTGGTGTTGATCTCCTCCCACGTGGTGCCATCGGCGACGTAGTGGACCGGTTCGTCGAAGGTGAGGACGGTGATGTCACCGTTATCCTCGACATAGGCCTTCTGCGTCAGACCCCTCATTCCCAGAAGCTCTTTCGCGGGGTCGCGGTCTTCCAGATCAATCGTTCCTGTGGATTCTGCAGGTAGGGCAAAGGGATCAGCCTTCGCTTCTGCTGCGTCTGATTCCAAAGCGGAACCAACGTCATCCATGGGGGCGCTTGCAATTCCACCAAATGGCATTAGAGCCATCAGGAGGACGAGAAATACGGCACTGCCGACTCCGCCCCAAATGCTTGTTTTATTCAGTTTCGTAGTATTAAACTTCATGTCATCAACCTCATACATACAGTATGTACTATCTGCCACGCCTTGTTTTACTTATAATGATTGAGGAACATACCTTTTGAAAACTAAGTTCAAATCGGTTTTCAGTGGCACGTTTTTTTCCGTATATCGAGGTTTCAGAGAGGCCGTTAGGGGTTATATTAACATCGACAATATTTTCAGTTTTTCCGAACATCATCGCCCATGCCGATAAAACGCTTACTCCGCAAGTGCGTTTTTATTACCACCGGCATCTGCGAAGGCCACTGAGAAACAGATCAAGGCACGGATTCCGCCGGGAGAGGCCCGCCCAGACAATCTCTACAACCTCTACTCAAAGGGCGAACGTCGTTGCAATACGCAGCGGCCATCGTGGATCAAATCTAAGCTCGCCTCACGCCAGGGTCACCTCTAAGGTTCTCCGGCCCGAAGGCAGAACTTCGTTGCATCACTCAGTGGCTTCGATGAGGTCCGGTCGCCGAACTTGATGAGCCGGATAATACTCCTGACACTCGGCTAAGTCTCTTGCCTTAATTCTCATGCATCATGGTAACAGCCTTGCACTCGCACTTGAGCGTTTTTCCTCTCGGACGGTGAGCACTGGACCGAGCCACGTGTGACGAGGGAAGTGCGAAGTACAATTGGAAGCAAATATCCTGAGGCGCGAACATCGCTAACAGCAATGCTTTGCAAAGGTGCTCTCGGCGGTGGACATACGTATTGCTACGTGCTTCCGGTGGTACTAACCGGAGATCAGTAGTCCCAGTCCTTGTTATCGTCACCATCGCCGCCACGGGAGAGGATGAACGCTCCGGCAACAAAGGCGATGACCACGACACCGATGATGGCAGGCCAGGCCCAACTTGGCAAGGTTTCATCGCCACCTGAGCCGATGTCTGCACCGGGGTCAATGTCAAGGTCGACTAAATTCTCATACGCGGTATTACCCATCTGACCATTTTCCTCGGCATTGGCGAGATTATCCACACCGCCGACCGAGACGTACATGTTGTGCGTCCCTTGAGGGGTCATCTTGGCAATTGCGTGAGTAGCATCCGAACTACCGGTCAACACACAGGAGACCTTTTCGAGTCCGACAGCATTGCCGTCGAAGGTAGCAACGTCCCAGCAGACCTTCCACTGGTTGACATCTGAGGTGTTGGTGGAGGTCCATGCGACCAATACGTGGGTGGTGTTCTCAGTGAAAGAGACACCACCAACACCGGACGCGGGGCTGACCTCGTTGTCGGCTGCCACACCAGGCTTGCTACCCTCGGTCGGGTTGCAGCCGTAGGCATTGCAGATCTTCACTGAGTAGTCATGGCTCTCACCATGGTCTAATCCTTTGTCTCGCCAGACCCGGTCAGAGTCATGGGGCAGGGCCGCAGCCTCTGCGTCATCGACGAAAATCTTGAAACTGTCTATGGGCGTCATCGTGCCGTTGATATTCCAGGTCAACTCGACATCACCGCTACCTGCCGCAACGGCGTTGAAGTTGGAGATGGTCGCAGTTGGTGGGGAGCCGGCTACAGCCCCCTCGAATACTGCAAGGGTTCCAGCGCCCAAGGTGCCGCCACTGAAGTCGCTCACATTCATCATCACGTGGGATGAGTCGTATGCATCAACCACGTCGCTCAATATGCCCCAGGTATTACCAGCCCGATACCAAAGTGTATAATCACCGCCTGTATCACCTTCAAAGACTATTGAAAAAGACTGTGTCAACACATTCTCCGGGATGTAGGACACCGAGGGGTCGTAATCCACCGCCACCACCGAATCAACGGTGTCGGCTATGCTAGGCAGGGAAATCGAGGTAAACTGGGCCAGGTCAACGATGTTGAAGGTCATCGGGGTCAGCATGTCGGTGGTGATGCTGTAAGTCATATCCACATCACCTGACGATGCCGATACCACGACCAAGTTCCATACGTGTGGGAAGGCATAGGAGGGTAGGCTCTCGCCACCTTGTGTATCGGTAGCAATCACCCATACCGCGTTCGAGCCGGTCCAATCAGGTCCGGATGGCGAACTACATGCCCAACCAGAGATAACGAGGGTACCATCGTCAGTGGTATCACACATCGCCATTTCATCGAGGGTTCCGTCAGACCTCATGCGGCTCCAGTTGAAGGACATGCACTCGCCACCAGGGCAGTCAGCATCGAAGGCTGATAGGGTGAAGGTGACGACGTCACCGGTCAGGATGTCGCCGCTTGTCTCCAAAGCCATGGATACTACCGGGAGGTTATTGAAGGCGACGAAAGCGGCGGTTGCGTCGTCATTGGAACCAGCCATGTCACCGATGTGGTCTACTGGCAGGTTGATCATCGAGACGGTCGCGGTCACGGTGTACTCACCATTGCCGAACTCGTGTACCGGGCAGGCGAATCCCGACAGCTCGGCCACTGACATGTCGGCATCGATGCCGAGAAACTTGTGGCTGTATGTCATCCCTGCCGGCATGCCGTTGACACAACTATCTGCGGTATAGGTGGCTACTTCGGCACCTTGATAATCGACAATCGAGATGTCGACCTGCCAATCGTAGTGCTCGTCGGTATCGCTACCACGGTGATTGACCTCGACCATGATGCGCGAATATCCGACGCTGACTGTATCACCATTCTTGAAGAAGTATGACGGGTCGTTTCCAGACACGTCATAGCCCTGTAGAACAGTCATATCAACGACCGAGATGTCGTGGAAATTACTGACTCCACCCATTATCTCATCTTCGCTGTTAGCGTTCACATCATCGGCTACCGACTCGCCATCGTCACACAAGTGAATCACCTGCATGGTAACTATGACATCGTCCTCAGTGCCCGAAACGTTATCAGGACCGTTTTCGATGATGACATCCTCCTCCTGCATGCAATCGGCCTTCTGCGCGAGAACCTTGAAATTCATCAGCAACGCGGTTACCTCGTAGGTTCCCGAAGTGATTGTGGAGTCCGGTTCGACCATACCGGTATAGGTGAAGGTCTCACCCCAGTTCAGTTCATAGCGTGGTCCGAATTGCTGGAAATCCGGTGACGAAGCATTGGCGACATCGGACATGTTCTGCCAGACGATGGCCGAATTGTTCAGGGTCCCAGCCATGATGCTGTGACCTACGGCCAGGTCAGCAGCATCCTCGCCGGTGGCGGAGGACAAGCCATTACCGGAGGCGGAGAGGGCGATGGAGATGTTTCTAGCGTCCCAATTGGACGAGCCGTCCAGTGAAACGGTCAGGGTGAAAGTCTTGTTATCAGATCCTGTTGCAGAGACATCTGTTGGATCGCCATTACTATCTATCCAAGAAAGGTCAACCTCAATGTCGAACCAGTCGACGACTGAAACGGGTACCATCAACTCGTTGTTGGAACTGATGGAATCCTGGCTGGCCTCGGGAATCTCCAAGGAGACGACTATCTCGTAATTACCGACGATCGGAACCCAAACCACCGGCTCTCGGGTAGATGTGGTCGGGTCAAGGGTCTTGACAGTATAAGCACCTCCACTCAGGTAGGAATTTGCCCCGAGGGTTGCAAACTCACATGAAAACAAATCATCGCAGATGACGGAATCGGTCCATTGCAGGTCGCTTCCACTGGCATCCTGGGCGATGTTACCACCGGTCAGATACACCGTTACAACGATGTTCATCTCGGTGATGGCTGCATCACCTTCATTTATCACGACGATGTCAAACTCAGTGCCTTCACCGGCAAGGATGGCTCCACGCTTTTCGCCACCCATCTCAGTCACAGTCGCTCGCGGCGAAAGCACAGTGGTCAGATTTGCCTCTGCGGATCGGCCACTGCTTTCGTCTATCTCTACTTGCTCTAATTCGAACCCTCCGATATTGATCAATACACTTGCCAGCATCAAAAAGCTCATCATAATAGTCACAGTCTTACGCATAATTAACAGTCCCCCGTAAACGGTCGGTGAGGCCTTTCAGCCAATGCGGCATATATATAGTATAGGCGAGGTTTGTAAGAATTGCGGTTTGGATATATCACAATCAAGAGGTTTTACCCCCTCCTTCTGTTATGAATAACTTTGGCGAGCATCATCGATTTTTCATCATGAAATGTCCCTCAGAGCCTCTGCTGGCTGGATTGAGGCTGCCCTGCGCACAGGGATGGCGGTAGCCAGTAATACCAGAATATAGGCGCCGGCAATAATTAATGAGATACTGGCCCACGGCATTGAGAACTCCTCACCTCGTTCACGCCAGAATTTTGTGTAAAGGTACCAATGAAAGCCGATACCGACGATGACACCATTGATGATACCCATCAGACTCACCCAGGTCAATTCAAGGATATAGCCACCGATGACCATCCCCCTTTGGAAGCCCAAAGCGCGTAATATCCCGGTTTGATGACTCCTTTCGCTGACCGAACGAACAGTCACAACACCCAATCCGGCGATACCGACCGCCAGGCCCAATCCGAGATAGGCCTGGAAGATATCCAGGATTGAGAATACGATGCGCTGGAATTCCTGCACCTGATGCTCGATCACCTCAACCTGCAGGCCCTGTTCGAGGAAGGCCACTTCCAGAGCCGTGGCTAATTCCAACCTGTGCTCCATGGTCACATCTTCGCCAACCGAGAAATACACTCTCGTCAACTCGGCGTGGAATTGGTCAGCCGCCACATCCTGGCCAGTGAAAATTCCCGCCGTGCTCCACATCGAGCCCTGCTCAAGGAACCCGACAACGGTGACATTTCGGGTGTTTGACGGGTTAGATGTATCAATTAAAGTTATGGAATCTCCAATTGAAAGTTGGATTGGATAAAGAGGTTCTCCATCAATACCCACTGCATCGAGCCCAAAAGAGGCATCAACCAGTATGATATTAGGATTTTCAATTACTGCCTGCCACATATCTGCTGAGGAATTGGCGAGCCGCTCATCCCACAGATATAATGGCAGTCCACCATGGTCGACGAAACCTTGGTCGACCCCGCGTAAATAGTAGAAATACGGCGCTTCATCTTCGTCCATATCCGCGGTTTCAATACGGATATAGCCGAGACTCATCTTGCCGAGCGCATCGAATTGAGATTCATCTACCTCACCCCATGACCACTCACTGGAATTGTCGGACAATTCCAGCGGCCGGGTATATTTCCCCATACCGACGATTTCAAACTCGCCCTGTGCCTGGTCGACATAGCCGGATGAAAAGGTGCCGAATTGGGCTGAATATCCGGCCAGCACCACGACCGAGAAGACCGTGATGCTGAACATTCCCAAAGTCAGAGCAGTGCGAAATGGAGTGGCCAATGGGTAGGCGAGTGAGGTGGGAATCACCGGGCCGAAGCGCTTGGTCAGGAAGGCCGAGCGCCCGAGCGCTCGCACCGCCATCGGGGCGATGCTGGTTAGCAGCATCACCCCGGCGGTAACACTGAAAAGACCCGATATTATGAATGAGTATTCCGAGGTTTCAAGCCCATCGCGCACCGGGTCGAACCATCCCGGTAATAAGGTCCAAATGAGTATGCCCAGACCGGTGATGGTCAGGGCATTGCGAGCACTGTGGCGGCGCCAGCCAACCGACTTAGGGTGATTCCGGAGCATATGCGGCAGGACATAGCCAAGCGCAGGACCTATGGATAGAACCACAAAATATCCCCATAATATCCACAACGGATGCGCCCACTCTCCCTCCTTGTCGACGGTGAAGTAGGTGAGAAGTGATAAGCCGGAGAGGGCAAACATACCGATGATCATCAGCAATACCCACCACGATGGGCCTGTTTGCGAACTGCGCGGCAGGTCGCGCATCGCCGCTACTACATTCATCCTACTGTTACGAAGAGCCGTTGCCCACAGGGTCACCCAGGTGACCAGGAATCCGAAAGAGAATCCTGCCAGAACGCTAGACCAGGTCCAGGCATAGGTGAAGGTGCTGTCGACCGAGGAGAATACACTGGAGAATGCGAGGGCGACCAACCAGGCCACGCCGAGACCGAGGAAGGCGCCGATAAGAGAGGCGAATGAGGCGACCAGTGAGCCTTCCATGATGAATAGTGAGCGTAGGTCCGGGCGCTGCAGTCCCAAGGCCCGAGCCATGCCCATCTCCGACTTTCTCTCTTCTGCCAGCATCACGAAGATGTTGATGACCAACAGCATCCCGGCAATGATGGTGAATGAACCGAAGACGATGAAGGTACTCGCCAGTCCGTCGCTCGCCTCCTGGGCGCTCTGCAAGCCATCGTGCTTGATTCGATTGATGTGTAATTGAGCCGTAGTGGTATTGCTTAACTCGTCTACCCAGAGGTTCAATTGCGCCTCCAGTTCGTCTAATACTGCTGGATTACTGAGATTGCCACCAGCAAGCATGACCAAACTCCGCTCATCGATTTCCATCACCGCCAGTTCGGCGGCATCGCTGAGGTTGACCAAACCCAGGGCAACCGCTTGTACTTCCTCCAATCCAGAGAGCGAGGGTAAGTTGGCAGAGGTGCCGGAGTAATACAGGGTTTCACCATCGAAGTCACCATTCACCGCCTGTAGCAGACCGACCATGGTTAGATTGGTCGGCCCGTCCAGGCGCAAACCATCTGCGGCCCAACCCGAAAGCATCACTTCACCGGGAGCAATGTGCGGCAGGAAGGACAGGTCATCGGCTTGAATCGCCAACAATAGGAGGGGTAGACTTCCAGTCCCCTCGATCTCCATCAGCAGGGGTAGACGTCCACTGGGCTGGCCCTCGAAGTCGAATAGGACCCCGCTTTCAGCGCTGCAGGAGAAATTGTCGCCGACCAGATGCAGCGCGTAACCATCGCAATTTTGCGGCACCGCAATCGAGGTGCTGGTGAATAGGGTGCCGTTCCAGCGCCACGCTTCCAAGTGGTCAGCGGCGCTGCCATCAGCGCTTATCGGGCGCAGGAGAACCCCCTGTCCACCAGTGGTCAATGTATCGCCGAGGGGCAATCCGAGCGAATGGGCACTGATTCCGCTTCGCAGCAGGGTAAGTTCATCGCCATGATTCAACCATGCCTGCCCAAGCAGTAGAATCGCTTCGACATCTTGCACCGGATATTCCTCAACCGGGCTGCCATCGTCGGGAACATACCAGATCTTGTGCGACAGCAGAGCTTCCAGATGGACGACCAAACCATTGCCATCGTGAATCAGTGTCCCGTCGATGATTTCTGCCGGTGCCCCGGCCAGGTTCAGGTCGAGTGCAAGCCAAGGCTCTTCAGAAGTCGCATTGCCGCGCCAGATGGTCCAACCATCATCTTCACCTCGCTCCAGAGCCCAGGCGAGGTCGGAATTGAGCGCCACGTCAAGGATGATATCTTCACTATCCAGGGTGATATTGTGGTCATAGGAAGGGATGTCGGCGTCGGGATGGGCGCGGTAGACCCCCCCGTCATGAGCAATCAACATCCCCCCGTCACCGGTCGAGACCATCCTGCTGGTAAGGCCATCTGCGGTAGCGGTCCACGAGGACATCGAGCCGTAAGCGCGTGATTCGTAGGTGATGCCGGAGGTGCTGAGGTACCACATTCCATCTTCATCGTAGTAGATGTCGCGAATCTCATTGGACTGTAGTCCGGAGACGTTCTGGGAGCCGATTTTGATCATCAGCACCGGGGCTTGAATCAACTCGATAATGCTGGAATTCTCAATCGTGGCGCTGACATTCCGCAGGTGCTCAACCTCCTCGACAGAAAGGCGGGCCGGACCTTTGCTACGGGCGATGCTGATGGACGATGAGTCGCTATCGCTCTGGACGATATATCCGGCGTCATCGCCGACCAGTATCTGGTCGAGAATCGGTTCGATGAATGGAAACAACGAAGACTCGGCCTCAAGGCTATCCTCAACCCCGCCGCGGGCCGAGATTATCACGATGTTGACCTGACCACCCTTCTCCTGAAATTCCTGTGCTGTTGCCAGAGTGGTGAAGATACAGCCACCGTTGATGCCGGCAGGCGCCGCCGAGCCGGCCATTTCGACAATGCGCCAAACATCGAGGCGCTCGGTGCGGGTCGAGGTCGTGCCATCCGGATTCGAGACCAACCAGGATAAGCGCAATTCCTCTCCTTGTGAAACCAGCAGGTCGTCGGCCAAGGCGCGGTTGATGACGATGATGTTCTCGCCGCTCACCGCCTCCTCTGTGGCGATGTCGGAAAAGCTGATTCCGGATGAGCCGCCGAGTCGCGACCATTGTCCCGAAGAGTCGAGCCCGGCATCGTAGGCGTGCCAGTAAACGCGGGGCTCGCCGACACCGACCGCCTCATTGAGAAGACTCAGCGAGGAGATGCGACCGACATTATAGCCATCGACCAAGGAACTGGTATCCGGGTCGGAGGCAAGGTCCACCCCCATCTGCTTCATTCGGCTCTCGTTCAATTCGGTCACCTGACCGGTCGAGAGGTCAAAGCCGGAGATGGCGATATCTTTCATGTCGGCGCTCAGATATACGCTCTCTTTGATGGTGGCGTCGAGCGAATCGCCGATTACCAGACTGGATGATATCACCGCCGCACCGACGATGAGGCCAATCGCCATTATCGCGCTGTTGCGCTTGCGGCGGACAATATTGTTGAGCGCCAGACGCCATAGCACCAAGTGGCGCGGTGAGCGCCATACCAACAGCGCATCGCGAGCCAGAAATGCCGCGACGAAGGAGGTCGCCCACGCGATGACCACGCTTTCGGTCAAATTCTCGGTCAAAGACAAAGTCAACAAAGCGACCAGGGTGGTGCCCAGAGGAACCAGAAGTTGGCTGAACAAAGACATCTTGCGCAGATCTCGATTGAGCAACTGCGAAGTGGTCGACCATCCCAGATGGATGGCTAGGGCGATGAGCAGATGCAGGTGTTCCATGGCCGCCCCTCAACTCTCTTCACTCACTCTCTCAGCCTATTCCTCTTCGCCCGAATCTCCAGAGACCGGCACAACCCCGGACTGCTCACCCTCGGCCAATTCGGGGTTTTCCTCGGTGGGTACGAGAGACTTCTCCTCTTCGCCAGTTTTGGAGATGTCACTGATGATCATGCCGTCCTGCATCTGCAGAACTCGGTCGAAGCGCCGAGCAATTTCTGCATCGTGGGTCACGACCAGCAGAGTGGTGCCGTGGTCCTGATTGAATTTGAACAGCAGGTCCATAACCTCTAGACTGGTGACCGAATCGAGGTTTCCGGTCGGTTCGTCAGCGAAAATAAAGGCCGGTTGATGGACGAAGGCACGGGTGATGCTGACCCGCTGTTGCTGGCCACCCGAGAGTTCCATCGGTCTGTGGTCGGCCCAGTCACGCAGACCGACCGCATCTAGGGCGTTGAGCGATTTTTCTCTGGCTTCACCCGAGCGAATACCCTTGAGCAAGAGCGGTAATTCGACATTCTCAACCGCTGAGAGCACCGGAATCAAATTGAAATTCTGGAAGATGAAACCGAAGTTCTCGCCTCGCATCCTGGTTCTCTCATAATCACCTTTGCCGAAAAGTGAACGCCCCTCGATCATCACTTCGCCAGCCGAAAGGTCATCCAGCCCCGAGAGACAATTGAGCAGGGTGGTTTTACCACAGCCGCTGGGACCCATCACCGCAACGGTTTCCCCGGCGTGAATCTCGACCTCGATGCCACGCAGGGCCTCTACCCGGATGATACCGGTATCGTATACCTTCCATACTTGTTTGCACTCCAAGGTCGCGCTCATGGGAGCGCCATTGCGCACAGCATGATAAATCCCCCTCGACTGCACTGAGGTAGGCGGGTAAAGTGCAGGTGAGGGTAATCTGCTTTGGGCCGTTGGCCGAGAGACTGGGATGGCGGCAGAAAACACTGGAGATAACCAGTCCTTCCACCCCTGTAGATGTGGCACTGCTGTTGGAACTGGATATGTGGGTCGAACATGGGCTCACCTACCATATCGACGGTAAGATGGTCACTCGGGACACACCTCTTGTCGATGGCTGTGAACTGGCCTTATTGTCGCCGGTCTCGGGTGGTTGAGGGGAAATCCTTGAACATGGGAACCCGCACGCCCAACCGGTAGAGAATATGGTATTCGGTGGTCTCGGCTCGGGTGAACTGATAATTCTGCTATTCATTTTCTTCATGCTATTCGGTGCCGAGCGCCTACCCAAGGTCGCTCGGGCGCTGGGTAAATCGAAGGGGGAATTCCATCATGGGCTGGCCGAGGTCACGGCAGCGCCTGACGAGGAGAAGACCCTGACCGATCTCGAAGCCGATGGGAGGACCCCGGAACAGGCACTGAAGGAAAAGGCTGAATCGAAGGGAATTGAGACCGTTGGCCGGGATACCGAGGATATCAAGGCCGACATCGCCGCGGCCGGAACTGCGGGAACTGCCGGCAGTGCTGAGCCAGCCGGTGAAGAAGAGTGAAGAGTGGCCTTGACAGACCCTCACAGTGCGATTTCGATTTGAAACGAGTTACCTGCGACGCTTTCGCTTCAATTCCTGTGGACTGCCGCAAACGTCGCAGTCACTGACATTTTTACTTCCCGAATCATCCGGGATGGTCGGAGTTCGCTGGCGACAACCGGTACAGCGCAACTCCCAATCCCAACCCTTGCTGATGCCTGACTGAGTAACACTGCGCCATTCAATCCCCGCCGAAGTAGCGACATTCTGTATTCGATAATCATCGGTATGCAAGACCGCCTGCTTTTCCAACGCTAAGGCGAGCAATTCGATGTCGACCGATGAAAGGCGCGGCAGGTCTCCGGTCATCGCCGCTGCAGTTTTGGCCTCGGCCAGTGATTGTGGCGAAGGTGTGGCCCACTCGGGCCCTTGCGCCTGATACAGCATCGCTCTCTCGGGTGATAATTTCTCAACCTCTGCCATCTGCGAAGGCACTGCCAGGGCACTGGAAACCCGCTCGGCCGGCCACGCCAGTAGGGCTGAAGTGTCGGCAATATCCACCATGTTCTCAGCAATGCCACGCCACCCTTAGAACATGAGGCTGTCGCTGGCTCGCGGACTGAACCCTCATATGCGGGGGGCAGCGCCATGAAGCCGATGGGGATTCTCGATAGTTGGGAGCAAGCGGTGCTGGATTGGTTCTCCCAGTTCGGCCCCGCAAGCCTCGCGGCGCTGTCGTTTTCCGAGGCGATCATCCAACCCATACCTCCCGATCTGTTATTCCTGCCACAACTGGTCAACGCCGATGGTGATATCCCGACAATCGTGTGGCTATGGCTCTCGGTCACCCTCGCCAGTGTTCTGGGCAGTCTGGTCGGATATTGGTTGGGGGGGAGATGGGGGAAGGGACTGCTGGAGAAATTTGCCAAGCCCAAACATGTCGCCAAACTTGAGATTCTGACGCAACGCTATGGCTCGGCCGGGGTCTTCATCGCCGCATTGTCGCCGATTCCCTACAAGGTGTTCGGCTGGGTGGCTGGGATGGGCGAGATGGACAAGCGCTCTTTCGTGGTCGCCGGCCTGTGGGGGCGGGGCATGAGATTCGGCATCGAAGCCATCCTCATCGGGCTGTGGGGGCAGGAGATGCTCGATTTCCTGATGGGTTGGGGATTCTTCGTGGTCACCCTGATTGGGGCGCTGTGTTTGGTCCCACTATGGATATGGTGGCAGTCGTTGGAAGTGGATTCTGCGGTCGATGATGCCGGTGACGCTGGTGATTCCGCAGAAGATAAACAACCCAACATTGATGAATAGTCGGTGACGGGCGAGTAATACTCTGCTTGTGTAGTGTAGTGGTCCATCATTTCGGGTTTTCATCCCGGCGACCCGGGTTCAAATCCCGGCACGAGCATCTTCATTCCGGAATGGGTTAATATAGGGTCGCCATCCAACTATGATTCGATGGCAAGAAGTCCCGAAGAAAAGAAGCTCCGAGTCGAGTTCCTTGCAGCCTCCGAGGAACAGAAGCAGAAGTTCATCTTGGAAGCGGATAAACTCGGATACTCCATTGCAGAATTCTTCCGCCAAGCAGGTGAAGCGATGATCTCTGGTCAGACCTTGAGCCCTTCTGTCGATGAGAGAAAAGACAAACTTCTGGCTGATAAGGAAGCAGAGATAGAGCAACTTCGTGCTGCCCTTGGAATCAAGATGAATGCCAATACCCAACTCAATGATGAAGTGAGGACATTGCGAGCCCGTATCTACGGCGAATTTGAGAATCCTGATGAGGAGAAGATCGCAAGCCACATCGAAGAACTGATTGAGAGCCGGGGCACCATCTCCAGAAAGGAACTTCTGGCTTCCATCGAGGATTCGCACAAGGTCAAGAATCTCATTAATACATTGGAAGAGGTCGAAAGGAGACTTCGTTGGGCAAAGAAGATTTTAGTGAACCCAGATGGAGTGATACAATGGGTGGGGAAGAGGAATGAGTGATTCACAGAAACTGCTGTCCCGCAATCTGGAGTTTGCCGAGATGTTCCACGAGGACCTCGTCGAGTTCCAGAACAAATCGAAATCCACTGTGACCTGTTACATGGCAGACATTCGAAAGGCGTCGAGGATATTCGCCGACATGGGAATCACTTTCCCAGAAATCCGCAGGATGCACCTCAAGGAGTACATCCAGACCCTGCAGAAAGAGACAAAGCGGCCAGATGGCCTACAGATGGGGCGGATGAAATTCATCTTCACCGCTCTGAACTCTCTGATTGAGTTCCTGCAGTATGAGGAGATTACCGAAGTCAACGTCATACCCGCTTTCCGCAAGAGATATCTGAAGACCTACAAGAGTGACAGTGTGGTGTCAACTCCCAGACAGGTTCCGTCGACCGAGAACCTGGGCGAGATGATCTACAGCATCCATGACCCCATGAGACGAGCCCTTCACATGCTGCTTGCAAAAACGGGAATCCGCCGGAAGGAGGCGTTCGACCTAGACATAGAAGGCATCAACCTCGTGGACAAGTACATTCTACTCAAACCAACGACGAAAAGAAGCAACAGACAGATTCCATTCGACCTCGAATGTGGGGATGCGCTTGAGCGATACCTCGGCAGCATGGATGCTTACCAACGTCGAGATGGAGAGAGGGCGCTGTTCGTCAACAGGAACGGACGACGATGTGACAAGAACACCATCTCCAGAATGGTCAACGATGTGGCCGAGAAGCACGGTCTGCACGACCCGACCGCTGACAGGCTGGAGCAGCACCTCAAGTTCGGGCCGCACAACTACAGGCACTGGTTCACCACCGCTCTGAGGAAGAATGGATGTCCGGAGAGGGTCCTGAGATTGCTGAGAGGCGATGCTCATGGGTCCATAGTGGACCGGTATGACCACGTGGGCTGGGAAGAAATCGTTGAAGGGTACAACGCGTGCATGCCGTCATTGATTAGATGAGGATGAAGTCTGGACGCTTGTGCGTCCAGAAATATCTAGTGCACGTTGCGGGAGATTAACCTCCCTGTTCCGGAACAATCTCTGGCTTACCGACCTAATCATCCTTGAAAAAATTCTTAACCACCGTATG
>Ga0209554_1000947_pt1 | contig 23200 bp, 19 predicted proteins | sample MarorgKNORR_S2LV_5_FD_188221 | JGI IMG/M metagenome (GOLD analysis project Ga0209554, IMG submission 188221) | Marine microbial communities from the Southern Atlantic Ocean, analyzing organic carbon cycling - Bottom_A/KNORR_S2/LV (SPAdes) (version 2) | ecosystem: Environmental > Aquatic > Marine...
GGACTGTCGTTATAAAGTCCTGCATGCATAAACATTTCTTCTACTCCAGTTGCTATTCCTTCATTTTTTGAATCAAAAATATTATAAAGTAAAGGTCCTCTTCTAATAGGACTTTTATGAGGATTATCTCTTATTTCTGCTAAGTCGAACCAGTGTACAAAGTGAGAGTATAGAGGCAGAGGATCGAGGTGTAAACCAATATTAAAAAAGTTTCTTTTTTCTTTAGGTACAAACTTGCCCATATGCTCTCTAAGAGCTGGCTCCATATTTTCTTTTATTGGCATTATCTCTTTTTCTTTTAAAAATTTCATAAATCTTTGAACTCCAAGTTCTGTAAGAATTGCAAATTCTTCTGGTGTGTCTGCAGCAATTAATTCTGGTAAGTCTCTATTTTTATGTTCTTCTAGTTTTAAGGATGACCATGCTCGATCCAGTTCTCGTTGAAGTAGCTGTACTTCCTCTTCCCAGGTAAGTGGTAAAAGATGTACATTCTGTTGATACCAAGTATAATTTTCTTTTCCAATTCCAGATGGACCTGTCTTTTTAGGAGCTTGTTCTTTTAACCAAGTAATAAAATCTTTTGTGGCTTTTTTTGCATTTTTTAATCCATCTAAAATATCTGAGTTAGATTTTGATCCATCAAATTTATCGGCAATTTTTTCAAGATTTTCTATTTGTTGCTTGAAATTTTCAATTCCTGCTATCCATAGGTCTCTGGCATTTCCAGTGAGATTGCCTTGTGCCTGCTCAAGGAAAATAGGAATAATTTTTAGTTTATTTTTTAGATGCTTTTCTTCAATATTGGTCAGAGGGAATTTGTAGGTCCAAAATTCCAGTGTACCATGATTTGTGGGACCTTCATGAGCTGGGACATCACTTTGATTCATCCAGATAGTTTGGTAATATGCAGGGTCTCTTACCCATGGTTGTAAGATTTTGTAGTTAAAATCATAGCCATTCATTTCTGCTCTTACTATATGCCAGTCTATCTGTTGAGGAACAGGCCAGTTATCTATTGAGATTTGATTTAGTCGATTCTGTAAATCTTTAAAATTCTTTTCATTTTTTTTAAAGCGTTCTTTTGTGTAATCTGGTGCTCCATTAAGTAGGGGAGGATTTTCAAATTCTCTCCAGTCATAGAATAGATTAATTAGAGTCTGGTAATCAGTGGATTTATTATTTATTTTTTGAATTTCTTTATTTTGAAAAGAGCAAGAAAATAGTATTAGTAAGAATGAAATATATTTCATATGTCTAATCTAAAGACATTGGTGTAAAATCAAAATTCAAAATGAAAAAAATTAATTTTTATTGAATTAAAAAATCTATATTTTCATCAAATATTGCATCAATCCATATGATAGTCTTCCATTGATTTAACTCCTTTACTATACCATATTTAAAATCCTTACCAGGTTTAAGCATTTGTTTATTTATCATAACCTTTGGATTTACTATACGGATATTATTTAAAATAATTGCTGGTTTCCAAGCTGGTTGATTTGGACTTGCTAATAACTTTCCTTCTAATATCCCATTTTTTAATTCATTCACCACATAAGCTCTTTCTGCGGGTTCATAAAATACTTTATTTTTATATTTTAGTTCCATTTTTGGAGGATTTAACCAACTTTTAGCAAGAGGAACTAATTCTTTAGCTTTGTATTCAGTCATTCCGTGTAACATTATTCTGCTTTTTACACGTTCATCCATATAGTAATCTTTCCATTGGGTAAAAGTGGTTAGATTAAAATGTGATGCTCGATCATTTGTTTCAACCCATCGACCATCTCCTGGTAATTGTGTTACTGGCCAGTGGTTCCACCAACCATAAATACTAGGGACAGAGTCAGGATGATAATTTTCTCCTAGGGCAGCAGAATAAGATCGAAAAAATGGTGATTCATATTTACCTTCAGCAGATTCAAAAGGTTCTGGAGAAAGAATGTAGAAGGGTTTATATTTGCTTTTTAGATTAACTAAGTGAATGTTAGCTTTTTCTGGTTTTTTCATTTCTATAGGTAAATTATTTCTCCAAGAATACTGATGGCTTTCTCCATCCATATTAGCCAATATAATTTCTGGATCATTTATTACTTCATATGGGTGTTGCCCAGGAGATAATAATACTATAGATTCTTGCCAGTCGTGTTTTCTGAGAGGATTGGAATAATATAAATCAATTTTTCTAATTCCTATTCCATCAGGATATATGATGTAATATTCGTCTGCCCATTCACCACGTCCGTCAATGTCTTTTGCAACAAAATTATAATCTGCATCTACAAGACCATATCTCCAGTGCACAACAGTTCTAGCTGGACTATTTTCTATAATCCTCACATGACTAAAACGTGCTTCTCTATCCATTAAAGGTTCTGCGCTACTTGTTACGTCTGGTCCCCATGTTTCAGCCCATTCATTGGTATACCAGATTCCATTTTCAGTAACCCAGCACGGAACAAAACTGGTACCTCTCCAAAACACTAGTCGACAGTTATTTTCAGAAAAGCGTATTAAAACATCTGGATAATCTCCAACTCGCCAGAGCCGATCCCATTGTTTGGTATAATTTAGTCTAGTATAGTTTGCTCCAAATTCACCAATTCCTGGTGGACCACTTGGTAATACACGAGGTTGAAGCGTAACACTTGGTAATGGTAATTGATTTTCATATAATTTTTTAATTTGTTTTGAACTAAGTGAATTTCCATATAAATAAACTTCATCGATCATTCCATCTAAGAAAGAATATTTGTCGGTAACTGTATATTGATAGTCCCACCATTCTTCAAGGATAGCATTTCTACCTATGGTTAATTTATTATTAAATGTTCTTCTTAGAACTGGACTATCTTCAATTTCTTTAATTTTTTTATCATTTAAGTATAGTGTTGATAATCCATTTTGATTAACAACTAAACTAACCATAACCCATTCTTTTAGTGGTAATCTAGGACCATCAATCTCTACCCAGTTAATGGGTTGTCCAAATCCTGCTGTTAGAGTTCCATCTCGTTTAATTGATAAAAAAACACCTTCTTTTTCATTTATTCTTAAATCAAAAACTGGACAACGAAACCAAGGATAAGCTTCAAGCATTACCCAAGCTGTGATAGTAAAATTATTAGGGAGATTTTGTCCAAATTTATCTCTTTTAATGTAACTAGTATATCCATCTAACCAAATAGCATTTCCTTTAATGCCGGAAACTGAATCGTAAAATCCTAATAATTGATCAGTTTTGTTAGTTATATTTTCACTAACTAAAGCATTCTTGAATTGGTCAAATGACCATTTTGAAATTAATTCTTGTGCTTGGATCCTTATTGATAAGAATCCAAAACCAATAATTAATATAATCTCTTTCATGGTTATTTGAAATAATAATTTATTAATATTTCAATCTACAACTATTTAAACAAAAAATCCTTTTAGCATTTTTTTTTAAAAAGCTTATAAATTCCAATAATTATTAATATCAAAGGCCAATAATTTTTAATAACATATGAGAAAAAATTCCAATCATCAAAAAAAATATCTAATTGAAATACAATTCCTATAATTATTAAAATTATTGCTCCAGTATAATTTTTCATCTTTAATTATTTTAAGTTGATAGTAAATTTTTTTCTAAATTAAGAAAAAAACTTATAATTATATATATATAACTTTTTAAGTAGTAGCTTTTTTATTTAACTATTTATTAATCAGATTTATCATTGATCTAATTAATATGAATGGATAGTTTATTTAATAATTTAGCTCTTCCTTTATCATAGCTTTCCTATAATTCATTGCTACTGAATCAAACTTTAAATGTAACTCTTCTGCAAAATCAAAAGGAACTTGTTCAGGTCTTTGCGATTCAATAATTTTTTTGTCTTGATTAAATATAACTTGTTCAAAATTTTGAATAATTGTATCAGGTTCTTTTAGATTATAGTTACGCCCAACTATACAAAAACCTCTACATTTATTAGAAGAAATTGGTTGAGATATGAAAAAGTAAATCATACCTTTAACTCCACCCCATCCCAAACGAAGTACAATAGTATAAGGTAAATGCAAACAATAAACACTTTTTCTTTTCGGTTTCATTATTTCTTTGTTTGCAAAAATTGGAAAATCATCAGTATTAACAGATTCTGGTCTGACAACTGAATAATGTAAAACAGCATTTCTTATTTCTACTTTACAATCTGGTACTTCTGGTCTTTTTTGATCTCCTAATAGACCTGGATGTACCCAAGGAAAATGTCCAAAATCAGTAAAATTTTCTACTTGTCTAGAAGCATCACTTTTCCAATCAAATGGACCAGTATTTACTAGTTTCCACTTTCCATTTTCAAATTCTGGTATCTCAGGTAAAGGGTATATGGGTTTTTTTAAAGCTATCCATATTAAACCAAATTTTTCTTTACAATGATAAACGGGTGTCTTCGCTTTCTTTGGTATATTGATTTTAGGTGATTGTGGAATTAGTACGCAATCACCATTTTTATCATATTGCCATCCATGATAAGGACATACCAAACAGTCATTTTTTATCCAACCTAATGAAAGAGCAGTTCCTCTATGAATACATAAATCCTTCATTGCATGTACTTGTCCATTTGAGCTTCTCCAAATAACTATAGGTTGATCTAATAAAAAAGTACCAAAAGGTTTTGTCTTTTTAATTTCATTACTATAGGATATTGGGTGCCAGCATGCAAATAATTTATCTGGAAATAATTTTTTTAAGTTGATAGCAAATAATTTTTTCTAAATTAAGAAAAAACTTAGAATAAGGATTAAAAATTATTGATTATTAAATTTTTTTTTCATTATACTAAGTTTAATATTACACTCACTAATTTTGATTCATTAACCTTTTAAAATCTATGAAATTTTTAAAATATATATCTTTATTTTCTTTATCAATTCTAGTAATAGGCTTATCTGTGTATTATGTTATTGATCTAGTTCAAACAAAGAATAATTTGATGGATATTGAAGAATACTCTCCAAAATCTACATTAGTTGTTCCTGAAAATATTATTACAAAAGCAAAATATCCATTTGTTGATATTCATAATCATATCTGGAATATGCCTTTAAAAGATTTGTCCGATATGGTTAAAGAAATGGATAGTATGAATATGGCTTTTATTATAAATCTAAGTGGTTCTGGTAGTGGTGCACAAGTATTGAGAGATAAATATTTTTCAAAATCAATATCAAACATAAAGGATAATTTTCCTACAAGATTTGGACTTTTTGTGAACGTAGATTTTGAGAGAATAGATGAAGATGGTTTTTCTCAAATGAATGTTAATATGATAAAAGATGCTGTTTCTAGAGGTGCTATTGGTTTAAAAATTTATAAATCTCTTGGCTTAACTAATAAAGATTCTAAGGGAAATAGAGTTGCTATTAATGATGTTAGGTTAGATCCTATTTGGAATGTTTGTGGTGAATTGAATATCCCTGTTTTAATTCACTCTGGTGAGCCTGCATCTTTTTGGGAACCTAAAGATAAATATAATGAGAGATGGTTAGAGTTAAGGCAAAGACCCGGTAGATATAGAGATCCTAAAGAAAATCCATCATTTGAAGAAGTACTTGCAGAACAACATGATATTTTTAGAAAACATCCACATACTATTTTTATAAATGCTCATTTAGGATGGATGGGTAATGACTTAGGTAGGTTAGGTCGTCATTTAGACAAATATCCAAATGTTATGACTGAAATTGCTGCTGTAATAGCAGAATTAGGGAGACAACCAATTTATGCAAGAAATTTTCTTACAAAATATCAAGATAGAATATTGTTTGGTAAGGATACTTATAGGGTTTCAGAATATCATCTTTACTTTAGAGTTTTAGAAACTTCTGATGAACATTTTGATTATTTTAGAAAAAGGCATGCTCATTGGCGAATGTATGGTTTAAATCTATCTGATGATGTATTAAAAAAAATTTATTATAAAAATGCCTTACGATTATTTCCTTCTATTTCAGGAGATTTATTCGAATAGTAATTTGAAGGGGAACGGCTTTATATAAATGTTTATAACTTAATATAGAATAATACTATAATACATAATGTTACTTTTAAAAAGGCTAATCAGTTTAAATTTATTGTTATTATTTGCTTCATGTAATCAGATAAATATTAATAATAATTTAAAAAAAAATGTATTAATAATTCTAGCAGATGATCTTGGTTATACTGATCTTGGATGTTATGGTAGTGAAATAGAAACTCCTAATATTGATAAATTAGCTTTAAAGGGAACAATTTTTTCTAATTTTTATACTTCACCTTTATGTGCACCTTCTAGGGCAATGTTGCTATCCGGTAATGATAATCATACTGCAGGTATTGGAATTCAGAGTTTTTCATCCAATTATTATGGTTATGAAGGTATTTTATCTAAAAGGGTAGCCATTATTCCAGAGGTATTGAAAATGAATGGTTATAGGACTTATATGGCAGGAAAATGGCATATAGGTGGTGATCCAATTGAAAGAGGATTTGATCAAACATATGCACTTTTACCTGGAGCTTTTACTCATTATGATAATAATAAACCAATAAGAGAATATCCTGATTCTGCATTTTCTGAAAATGGAATTAGAAAATTATGGAAAACTGGTAACTATTCTTCTGATTTTTATACTGATAAAATCATAGAGTTTATAAAATCTAATAGTGATAAACCTTTTTTTGCTTATGCATCTTACACTGCTCCACATTGGCCTTTACAAGTTGATAAAAAATATTCTGATAAGTATAAGGGAAAGTATGATGAAGGTTATGAAGCTTTAAAAATTAAAAGGTTTGAAAATCTTAAAGTAAATAATTTTATTTCTAAAAACACTGAATACCCATCTTTTAATACTGCATACCCTAATTGGGAAACCTTAAGTAATAAAGAAAGAGCAATTGAGTCTAAAAAAATGGAAATTTATGCTGGTATGGTTGATAACTTAGATTATAATATTGGTAGAATAATAAATTTTTTGAAAGATATAGGAAAGTATGATAATACTATTATTGTTTTTATGTCTGATAATGGTGCTGCAGGAGAGGATTTTTATTACAACAATACTTATGGTAATTATATTCAAAAACATTTCACATATGCTTATGAAGATATGGGTAAACCTAATTCATTTGTCTCTCTTGGGGTTGCTTGGGCAGAAGCAATTACTGCGCCCTTTAAGCTTTATAAAGGCTATGCTACTTCTGGTGGTATGAGATCTCCATTGATTATCAAGGGTTTAGAAAATAATAAATTAAGGGTTACAGATAAATTTTTATCTATTTTAGATATAGCACCTTCTTTATATGATTATTTAGAGATTGATTACCCTAAAATTTTTAATAGTTCTAAAATAGAACCATTAGATGGTATTTCTATTTTGCCATATATATATGGATATAAAGAAGAAATTTATAGTAAAAGTGATGTTTTTGCTTTTGAGCATAGTGGAAATGTTATGCTAAAAAAAGGAAACTGGAAAATAATTAATTTAAATCAACCATTTGAAATTGACAATTTTAATCTTTATAGTACAAAGGATGATATTTCTGAATTATATGATAAAAAAATAGATAGTATTAATGTATATAATGAGTTAATAATGGAATGGGAAAAATTTTCTAAAAGTAAGAAGTTAATTTTTCCAACCCCTTATATAGATAATTTAAATTAGTTTTAGAAATTAAGATCAATTTTATTTTTTTTGTAGAAATTTTTTAAAATAGTTTCAACCTCTGAAGTTTCTTCTACAAGATTTATGAGATTAATATCATTTTTTGAAATTAGTTTCTTTTTTACTAAAGTATTTTTTATCCAATTATATAATGGTTGGTAATGTTCTTTTCCTACTAATATTATTGGAAATAATCTTGATTTTTCTGTTTGTATAAGAGTTAAAGCATTGAAAAATTCATCAAGAGTTCCAAATCCTCCAGGCATAACTATAAAACCTTGAGAATATTTTTGAAACATTAATTTTCTTATAAAAAAGTAGTCAAATTTTAATTGGTATTCTGCATCAATATATTTATTTGATGTTTGTTCAAAAGGAAGATTTATTTTAAGTCCTATTGATTCGCTTTTTCCTTCTTTTGCTCCTTTATTAGCAGCTTCCATGATTCCAGGTCCTGCTCCAGATATAATTCCAAATCCCATTTTAGAAATCATTTTTGAAATTTCTACAGTTTTTTTATAGTATTTGTCTTTAGGTTTAGTTCTTGCTGATCCAAATATGGATATAGATGGTCCTATCTTTGATAATTTTTCAAATCCTGAAATAATTTCTGAATTATATTTTAAAATTCTCCAGCTATCATTTGTTAATTTATCATTCCAACTTTTCATTATTTTTATGTATTTTTGAGCAATAAATTATTAATTAAATCGTCTAATAAGTATAAGTTAATAATTTAAAATACATAATATCTATGAAATTTATCAAATTTTTTCTTGTAATTTTGACATCTTTTTTTATTAATTCATGTGGTCAATTTGGAGATTCTATATTTCTTCCTAGTGAAGATCCAGAAGATATAGTTTTATATGAACTTGATAATGAATATTTAGCTCCAGAATCTAAAGAATATATAAGCTTTGCTCATTCATCAAAGGAATTAAATTCATCTTATATTTTGGTGGGTAAGAAAACATATGGTTTTGAGGCTAATCTTAATACTAATGAAAGTCTATCCTTTGATGAAGATGGAGCATTGAGATTAGAGAGAGATCATCCATTTTTAGCAGATAAGTATAAAAAAGGTGATATTAAAAATGGTGGTAAAGATAGAGATAAGGATGATAAAGATAGAGATAAGGATGATAAAGATAGAGATAAGGATGATAAAGATTGGGATAGAGAAGAAAAGGAAAAATGTTTTAAACTTGTTATGCCTTATACTTTAATAATGCCTGATGCTTCATTGATTACAATTGAAACTGAAGAAGATAGAGAAAAGGTAGAGGAGTGGTATAAAAATAATCCTGATTCAAAAGATAGACCTTCATTAGAATATCCTGTTGATGTTGTTATTGAAACGGATGAAGGAGAACGTACAACTACTGTTAATAACGATGATGAGATGAAGGAAATAATAGGAAGATGTAAAAAAGATAGAGAAGAAAAGAAAAAATGTTTTGAACTTGTTATGCCTTATACTTTAATAATGCCTGATGCTTCATTGATTACAATTGAAACTGAAGAAGATAGAGAAAAGGTAGAAGAGTGGTATAAAAACAATCCTGATTTAAAAGATAGACCTTCTATTAAATTTCCTGTTGATATAATTGTTGAAACTGATGAAGGAGAACGTACAATAACTATTAATAATGAAGAAGAGATGAAGAAAGCAAAAGGAAGGTGTGAAAGAGGTAGAAGAGATAGAGATAGAGATGATAAAGATAAATGTAGAAAACTTCATGGTGATGATATAGTTGATTGTATTTTAGAATATGTTCATTTTAATTATCCAAATGATGAAATTGTTCATGCTAGAAGATTAAAAACAAAAGATGGTGATGTTTTCTATGTAGTTAAGCTTAGTGATTCTACTATACTTAAGTTTAATGATAGTTGTGAACTTTTAGATTAATTAACTTGTTTTTAGGAATATCATGGGATTGTAAAGGAACTTGGAAAAAAGCAAAGAGAAATACTTTGTGGTGTTTACTTGGATGTTCAATAGGTGATTTTGGAACAATTTTATTTTTTCAGTATACAGAATATTCACTCCCAGTTTCTTATATATTATTGTTAGCTATAGTTAATGGTTTAATTACCTCAATTATACTTGAAACTATTATATTAAGTTATTCTCAGGCTATATTTTCTGCTTTTAAGACAGCTATAGGAATGTCATTTATTAGTATGATAAGTATGGAATTAGCAATGAATTTGGTTGATTATATTATGACAGGAGGAGCTATTATGAATCTTTATACTGTTTTTCCAATGCTAATTGTGGGTTATTTTACTCCCCTTCCTTATAATTATTATAGATTAAAAAAATATAATCAATCATGTCATTAATTATAATTCTTTAATTTCTATTGCAAACCCACCTCCAGGAGCAACATACATATTTATAATACTCTTATTATCAACTTCAATAGTTTTTATCTGATATTCCATTGGATTATTTTTCCAATGCGTATTATTAGTATCTGAATATACAGTTGCTTCATAGCTTTTATTTTTATCTAGAAAATTAAGATTTAGATCAAAATTTCTTTCTTTTTCATCTGTTATACTACCAATATACCAATTTCCAGAATTACTATCTTTTCTTGCAATAGTTACATATTCAGAAATTTTGCTATTTAAAATTAATTTTTTATCCCAGTTTACTGGTACATTTTTTATGAATTGAAAAGCATCAAGATGTTTTTTATAATGTTTTGGTAAGTCAGCAGCCATTTGCATAGGAGAATAATATACAACATATAATGCAAGTTCTTTTGCAATAGTTGAAGGGACTATAGCTTCTTTATCAATTTCATTTGAACTTGGGGATGTGTACCTAAAATTATTTAATTGAAATATACCAGGAGTATAATCCATTGGACCACTAAGAAGTCTTGTAAATGGTAAATCAGATGCATGATTTACACCATTTGTCCAAAAACCATTAAATTCTTGCCCCTTTGCTCCTTCTCTTGATATATAGTTTGGATATTTTCTTCTTAGACCCGTATCTTTAATTGGTTCATGAGTGATTATATTAAGTTTATATTTTGCTGCCATTTCAATAACTTTTTGGTAATGATTAACCATATATTGTCCATGGTGCCATTCATACACCGTATCACCATCTAAATTAATTCTTTTGATATTTTTACTAACATCATTAACATATCCGGTTTTGATATTTTTTATTCCATTTATGTTATAAAGTTGAAATGCTTTTTCAAGTTGATTTTCATAATTTTCAATTTGACCACCTGTTTCATGGTGTCCTACTAAAAATATATTTTTCTTTTTACCATATTCTGATATTTTATTTATATCAAAATCTTCTTGAGTTTCGGTAAAACTAAATGGAATTCCATTACCTGAACAGCACCATGCAGGGTACCATCCTTTATTCCATCCTTCAACTAATAAACCATTAAATCCATGTTTTGAAGCAAAATCTATATATTCTATTACTTTATTTGTATTTGCTCCATGATGTTTTGAAGGCCACCATGTGGATTCGTTTGTACCTATCATTTCCCACCAAATACCCATGTATTTTCCAGGTTTTACCCATGAAAAATCTTCTCCTTCTTTTGGATCTTCGTTTAAATTAAGTATCAGATTTGAAGTGAGTAAGTCAGAGCTATTGTCTGCTATTTGAATAGTTCTCCATGGTGTAATAATTCTATTTTTCAATTTTACTTTTGTTCCATCAGACCAAGGGTATAGTTCTACTTCCAATTTACCATTCCCTTTAGCGGCAAGAGTCATGCTCGAATAATTTGTTAAATCTGCCTCATGAATGCTGATAAAAAAACCATTATTTTTTTTGATTGTTAATGGCGTTTGTGCTGCATCAATTCCTTGTGTATCATAAGAAATATCTTCAACGTATTTAGAAAAAACTTTTTTAGAAATTTCATCTATTGATGTATTAGCATATAAAAATTCATATCTTCTGTATGCAAATGCTGGAATCCACCATGCAGAGTCATTTTCTGATAAATTAAATTCAGTTATTTCATCAATTATATCATAATTTTTAATTGAATTTTGATTTGGAACTTCATATCTAAATCCAATTCCATCATCATAAATTTTAAAATGTAAGTTTAGTTTTACTTCATTCTGATATAATTCAATAAATAAGTTATTATAGTTGTTTGTTATTTTTTTTTCTTCACCATATAAAGGTTTCCAAGATGAATTAAATGATTTTTTATTGTAGTTATTAATTTTAAAATTATTACTTAATTTTAGATTCTTTTTTAAATTAATTCCAAGATTAGATTTTTTAATTATTGTTTTATTGTATTTTTTGACAGTGTAATTAGGAATTCCATCCTCAATTTTAAATTCTAGAGAGATATTCTTGTTTGGTGATTTTATTATTAAATAATTATTTTTGTTTTCACATGAATAAATTATTATTAATAAAATTAATAATTTAATGTATTTCATAATTTTATTTTTGTAAATATAAGTAAGTATGATAGATTATCTATTTCCATAATAATTAATTAAATTTTCTTTTATCATATGATTATTTTACTTTTAAGTAAGACTATAAAGTGCAAAAATGGCAAAAATATATATTATACTTTTCTTTATTTTTGTATCAAATAATCTACATTCTCAGTATTATCTTGAATTAAAAAAAGTTTCACAAACTAAATCTTTTAAATTTTTTCCTGGAGAAAAAATTAGATTTAAATTAAAAGATGATGAAAATTTTACTCAAGCATATATAACGGGTATTTCTGAAGATAAATTAAGATTTAACTATATTGAAGTTCCTGTCTCAGATATTGAAATTGTTGATATTACACGTAAGTCAAGTAATTTTTTTAAAAGTTCAGGAAAATATATAGCAGGAGGTTCAATTGCTTTTTTTATAATAGATTTTGTGAATTTGTCATTGGTTCAAAAAGTTAAGTATAGAGATGTTTACAATAAAGATCTTTTGATTGGGTGTTCATTAAGTTTTGGTGTTGGAGCTTTATTTACATTTGTTAAAAGAAAATATTTTGTTAAAAAAAAATTGAATAGAATACGGGTTCAAAAATCTTTATAGTTTTATTTTTTATGATTTAATGCAATGAAATATATTTTAGGTTTAATTACTCCTATTTTTATATATTTATTATTAATTAGAGTCAGTGGTGTAAATTTATTTGAAGAATTAGCTGAAAAAAGATGGGGAAATTCAAAGGATTATATTTTAAAAAAAAATAATACATCAGTTTTTTTTCTAGATTATTTAAATAGAAAAATTATTTTGTTTTTATTAAAATAACACCACCACTTCCTCTAAAACCATATATAGCTAAATCTGCTCCATTTTTTAGAACTTGTATGCTTTTTATATCATTTGGATCTAATATGTTAACAATTTGAGAAAAAGTACCAACTTGAAATCCGTCTAGTATAAATAGAACTTCTTTTGGAAAATTTATACTGTTTATTCCTCTAGTATATACTCTAGCATTTTCTTCATCATTTCCTTGAATAATTATTCCTGGGCTAGTTCTTATCTTATTTAATAGACTTATACCAGATTTATTTTTTAGAGTTCTTGAATCAAAAATATTTGATGAATTCGAAACAGTTGTTTTATTTATTTCACAAGAAAGAAATATTAAAGGAAATATAAAAATATAAAATTTCACTGAATTGATTTTTTAGTTTCAATAAATATAAATATTATAATTAAAAGTAAGAGAATTATGCTAGAAATTAATATTATAGAATTTCCAATACTATATGAGCTTGGATTAAATGTCATTTCTATAATATTTTCTCCAGCTTCTAATTGTGTGCCTCTTAAGACATAATTAACTCTTAATATTTCTTTATTATTTCCATTAATTGAAAGATTCCAACCTTTAGGGTAATATATTTCAGAAAAGACAATAAATGAAGTGGAATTACTGTAAGTTTTTAATTTCATTTTATTAGGGAAATACTCTATTATTTCAATTTTTCCATCATTCGAATAGGTGTCATTATATGAGAAATTACCAAATTTTGATACATCAATAATTGCTTCATTTTTAGTATTAATGGTTTTTAATAAGTTTAGTTCTTCTACTGGTGAATTAACTTTATTAAGTTTAGAAATAAACCATGCATTTCCATTTGAAAAATTATTTTTTATAACTCCTTTTTTTGATTCATTGAATTTTATGTATCCTGTATTTAGCATGTTTAATGTATTTAAATCACTAAAGTCAATGTTATTATTTTGAATTTTTGATATTAGTTTACTTCTTTCATCCGTAATTATATTTTCAATTAAATCCTGGTATCTTCTTAATTTTGCTCCATGATATCCTCCAATTGAAGAATGATAATAAGATGTCTTTGCTTCATTGAAAGGGTTCTGAATATTTAATACCCTTTTTCTTTGATTATTATTTTCTAAAATAAATTCATCTGCTTCTGAAATATTTACAGTATTTATTTTTTTTCTAGTGAATGAACAATCATTAAATAGGTTACAATTATTATTTTTTAGAAAATTCTTATTTGCAGAAGTCATATCATATATTCCAATTATTATTATAATGGAATAGTATAAATATTTTTTTATTTTATTATAAATAAATAGGTAAGTAAAAAATGAAAAAGTTGCTAATATTATTACTCCTTTTATAATATCATTTACATATAATGCTTTTCTATCATTTATTAAAGCATTTAAAAACCAATTTGGAATATTACTAAAATTTGAGTCTACTGGACCTGAAAAAGATAAGAAAAATGAGGTTATGTATAAGAATAAATAAATTCCAAGAGTGTACAAAATAGCTTTAATAAATTGTTTTTTATATTTTTCTTTATCAGATATGAATTTTTCTAGAGCTAGTAATCCAATTAGTATTATAGAAAAGATTGATATTATAATTATAAATGTTAGAGATCTAAATTTATTATAACCTGGTAAATAATTAAATATAAATTCATTTAGTAGTGCAAAATTACTTCCCATACTTAATAAAATACTACTTACGAGAAGACCTATGAGCCAATATTTTTCATGTGGTTTTAGAATAGTTATTGAAAGTATCAATAAAAATAGAAATAATGCTCCTGCATAGTAGGGAGCTGTAATTGGTTGATCTCCCCAATACATAGGAGCATTTCTAAGTTGTTTGTTAATCTGGTCTCTGTTAAAATTATTTCTTTTTAATTCCCTACCTAGATTAGAGTTTTTACTTAATGATTCTCTACTTGATCCTCCCAATATATGTGGAAAAAATAAAGTTAACGGTTCATAAATTCCATTGCTGTATTGAAATGCATATTCTTTGCTAAGTCCAGAATTTTCAGCTATTAAATCAGATTGACCTCTTATTGAATATTTACTATATTCTAATATAGACCAGATCCCTCCAAAAAAAGTTCCAATAGCTAGAAATGAAGCTATAATTAATACAAATAGTCTGTTAAAAAAATGTTTTAATTCATCTTTTTTATAAAAATAAATTAATTGAGATATTCCATAAAAAATAAGAATTATTAAGGTATAATAGGTTATTTGTAAATGATTTAATCTTAATTGTAAAGCAAGTGATAATGCTGTTATGATAAATCCTAGATTTCTTTTTTTATGAAAACAAAGATGGACTCCTGCGATTATTAATGGAATAAATGCCGCTGAACCTATTCTAGTATTATGACCAGCATTTATTCCTACTATCATATATGTTGATAAAGTAAATGCTATAGCACCAAAAATTGAAATTTCAGGCCTTACACCAAAACAAATAAGCATAAAATAGAAAGAAATAAAGGATATGAAAATTAAACTCACAGGATGTGGTAACCATAATCCTAATAGCTTGTGTAAAAAAATTATAATATCATTTTTCCATTTTACATCTATAAGATAAGCTGGCATTCCAGAAAACATTGAATTTGTCCATAGTGCCTCTTTATTTGTATTTTCTCTATAGTCAATTATTTCATTTGCTCCATTTTTCCATTGTTCAATATCGTGTTGTTTTAATTCTTTATTTTCAAAAATAACAGGATTAAAAAAGTATATAGTTAGGGATAGGAAAACACCTAAAGAAATACAGTGCTTATATATTATTTGCATTGAGTTGTAAAATTACTTTTGAAATATAAATACTATTAACTAAAAAAATGAATCATTATTTGCTTTAATTATTATTTTTGTGGTGAAATGTTTGAAAATTTAAGTAATAAATTAGATCGTGCTTTTAAGGTATTAAAAGGAAAGGGAAGTATTACTGAAGTAAATGTTGCTTCGACTATTAAAGAGATTAGAAGGGCTTTAATTGAAGCTGATGTTAGCTATAAAGTTGCTAAAGAAATAACTTCAAATATTAAGGAAAAGGCAATGGGTCAGAATGTTTTAATTTCTGTTTCACCCGGTCAACTTCTTACTAAAATTGTTTCTGATGAATTAGCTATGTTAATGGGTGGTAACTCAGCTGATATAAATTATACTGGTAATCCAAACATTATTCTTTTATCTGGTCTTCAAGGATCTGGAAAAACAACTTTTTCTGGAAAACTTGCTCATTATTTAACGAAAAAAGGAAAAAAGACTCTTCTTGTAGCTTGTGATGTTTATAGACCTGCTGCAATAAAACAACTTCAGGTTATTGGAGAACAAATTGATGTTGAAGTTTATTCTGATGAAAAATCAAAATCTCCTTTAAATATTGCAAAAAATGCTATTAAGCATGCAAAAAAGAATGGATTTAAATCTGTGATTCTTGATACTGCTGGTAGGTTGGCTATAGATGAAAAAATGATGAATGAAATAGAGGGACTAAAGAAAAATTTAAAACCTCATGAAACTCTTTTTGTTGTAGATTCAATGATTGGTCAAGATGCTGTTACAACTGCAAAAACTTTTGATGAAAGAATAGACTATGATGGTGTAGTACTCACAAAGCTTGATGGAGATTCAAGGGGTGGGTCAGCTTTATCGATTAGAAAGGTAGTAGATAAACCTATAAAGTTTATAAGTACTGGAGAAAAAATGGATGCAATAGATGTTTTTCATCCAGATAGAATGGCTAAAAGGATTTTGGGTATGGGAGATGTTATAAGTCTTGTTGAAAGAGCACAACAAACTTTTGATAAAGATGAGGCAAGAAAATTACAAAAAAAAATGATTCAAAATACTTTTGGTCTTGATGATTTTTTATCACAAATACAGAAAATTAAAAAAATGGGAAATATTAAAGATTTAATGGGAATGATGCCTGGTATGAGTAAAAAAGTTAAAGATTTAGATGTTGATGATGAATCTTTTAAATCCATAGAATCAATTATTTATTCCATGACTCCAAAAGAAAGAAAAACGCCAGATATATTAAATGGTTCAAGAAAAAAAAGAGTTGCATTGGGTAGTGGTTGTAGTGTTCAAGAGGTAAATCAACTTTTAAAACAATTCAATCAAATGAAAAAGGTGATGAAATTAATGAAAAAATCAGGATCTTCAGGTATAATGTCTGCATTAGGAATGAATGAATCTTCTCAAGGAATTAAGAATAAGTAACTTTTTTAATTGCTTTCATTGTTTTATTTAGATCAGGAACAATTTCTTTTAGTAGGGTAGGCGCGTAGTGAAAAGGCACATCCTGACAAGTTATTCTATGAACTGGAGCATCTAAATAATCAAAAGCAAATCTTTGAATGTGATGACTTATTTCAGATGAAATTGAACCTAATGGCCATGCTTCTTCAATAATAACTAGTCTATTTGTTTTTTTTACAGAATTGATAATTGAATTATAATCGATTGGTCTTACTGTTCTTAAATCAATTATCTCAACACTAATATTTTCTTTTTTTGCTTCTTGGTAAGCGGACTCTGCTATTTTCATCATTTTTCCAAATGATAATAATGTAACATCATTCCCTTCATGCACAATTTTTGCTTTTCCAATTGGTATTAAATATTCACTTTCTGGTACTTTTCCTTTATCACCATACATAAGTTCTGACTCCATAAAAATAACTGGATCATCATCTCTTATGGAAGTTTTTAATAACCCTTTTGCTTCATAGGGATTTGAAGGAATAACGACTTTTAAACCAGGTGTATTGGCGTACCAACTTTCAAAATTTTGAGAATGTTGAGCACCTAGTTGTCCTGCATTTCCTGTAGGTCCACGAAATACAATAGGAATATTAAATTGACCACCAGACATTTGATATATTTTAGCAGCACCATTTATTATTTGATCAATAGCTATAAGAGAAAAATTAAACGTCATAAATTCTATAATAGGTCTTAGTCCATTCATAGCAGATCCAATTCCAATTCCAGAAAATCCAGTTTCTGCTATTGGTGTATCAACTACTCTTTCAGGACCAAATTCATCAAGCATTCCTAGACTAACTTTGTATGCTCCATTATAATTAGCTACTTCTTCTCCCATTAGATAGATGTTTTTATCTAGTCTCATTTCTTCAACCATTGCTTCTCTTAGAGCTTCTCTAAATTGTATTTCTCTCATCTTATGCAAAAATAATATAAAATTTTAAGTAGCAATTAATTTATTAAATAAAAAAAGCCTCACATGTGAGGCTTTAATTGTTAATGTTGTTTGTATAACCTTAAATTTATTTTAATGCAGCTTGTACTGCACTAGCATAATCTTTAAATTCTAAATCATTTACAGCTTTATTTTTTAAATCAATTTCATAATCCATTGAAAAAGCAGTATTAAGATTTTTGGTAATTGCAGATGAATTTCCATCTCTGGCAGCACAAATAGCAAGAACATAATAATAACTTGCATGTAAATCCCATTCATTATTTTCAAATAATTCACCAAGTGAATCCATTGATGACTTAGCATCACTTGCATTTCCTAAGACAAGGTTAGCAATAGATTTTCTCCATAATGACCATGCTTTGTAACCACTAGTACCACCAACTTTATCAAAAGTAACAATCGCTTTTTCAAGATCTCCACCAGTTATTGCAATTGTACCTTGAGAAACATAAAGAGCATTTTTTGTCCTTTCATCATTTAAATTAGCTGCTTTAGCAAGATATTCATTAGCAGCTTTCCATTCATATTTTACTGCACATGCTGCTGCTAGATTTAAGTAAGCTTCTGCACTTTCTTTTTTGTTTATTGAAATATTTAATTGTGTTTCGGCTGCTTCTAATAGTTTAAGCTGAGCTTCTGATCCACTTTCTTCTTCTTTTGCAAGCTGGATATGGACTGAACCAAAATCATTGTGAGCTTCCCATGAACCTCCCCATTTAACAGCAGCTTGGTATATAGCAGCTTTTTCTTTAAGGTCAGGTGTTAATCCTGCAGCAAATAATAATTCACCATGAGTTAATGCATCTCCAGATGCACTACCATTAACTATATTTTGGGCTATTGCTAAAATTTCATTATTAGGTTTTTTATTAATTACAGTAATAACTTCAGTTTTTGCAGTTCTTAAATCAGGATAAACATCGTTCATTAACGTTTTATATGAACTAAGTTTTGAAAGAGCTTTTTCTTTATCGACAAAAGACCCTCCTCCATTTATAATACTTGAAATACTTGATTTATCAGATGCACTTATTGCATCAGTAGAATTAAGAGCATCTCTTAAAGAGCTCCAATCTTCTAAAACAGGTTTAATATTAAAAGCTATATTTTCTGCTTCGTCTTTGTAATCATAATTTTCCATTTGTTCTCGATAGTATTTTTCAATAGTTCCACCTCTTTCTCCAGCTAAAGCTTTATTAATTTTTGTAGAACCTTCAGGAGAATGTGCTCCTATAATATCTACACTTTTAGTGACATTTTTTTCTGCTAAAAACGCAGAAAATTTTTCACCTCTATCACTTTTTTTCTCGGAACTTTTTAGGTAGGAACTTCCTTGATTAAAGTAAAAACTTACGTTCGTTGCTTCAGTTTCTTCAGCATCAGTATATCCTGGAACAGTTTTTGGATGGGCAATCCTCGACGCTTGATTCCATCTTTGGGTACTATTTACTCCGTCAGCAACATCACTAGACTCTGTGTTAAGATTTTTTCCAGAAACTATAATTTTTGCATTACCAACTACTGTAAGTTTAGATGGGTTATCATTCATTGATTTGTTATAAGGAATTGATAGAGTTTTTGATGATTTAGAAACAGAATTAATACTGTTCGGATAGTCAGATGCGTTAAATTCAATAGATCCAGCATCGTTTCCATCATATGCAAAATTTAATGTATAACTTGTTCCTTTTGGTAACATTCCTTTTGGTAATGTTGATTCTACATCAAAAGTAACGCTACCACCTTTCATAAGCATTGGGTTTGGATTAACGTTAATTTGTTGGTCTTTCGAAAGTTCAATCATTTTTTTAAGTGGATTACATCCAATGATTACCAAAGAAAGAATAACTAAGAAATTTAAAATTCTAATATTTTTCATTTTTATTTTATTTATTATGTAATTGATCTATGTAATGTGGCAAAATTACATATTTTTTGTGAATATTGATGATAAAATTTATAAATCGCTAAACCTTTTTTTACCTCTAATAAAATATTCAAAAGGTATGATTAGATTCTTTAGATTAATGTAATTTAATTTATTATTTCTTTTTTTAAAAAATATAATTGGTAGAAAAGTAATAAAAGATAAGTATGCTCTTAATATTGAAGTAAAGTGAAAAATAGATTTTTTATTTATTAATATTTTTATTGCAGCAAAAATATCTAAAATTAACCTGGAAGGGATTTTATATAATAGATTAATAAATCGATCATTTTTAGATATCATTATAAGATTATTTCTAAAGTTTAAATATGTTTTTTTTGGATTTAAGTAGCTTAGTGTTTCTCCTCCTATATGATAAATAACACTTTTTGGTATGCAATAATTAATAAATCCTTTTCTTTTTATTCTCCAGCATAAATCAATTTCTTCCATATGAGCAAAGAAATCTTTGTCAAATCCATTTAGTTTGTGAAAAAGACTTGATTGAATTATCATACAAGATCCTGATGTCCAAAAAACTTCTTTTTCTTCATTATATTGTCCATAATCTTTTTCAATAGTATCAAAAATTCTTCCTCTACAATAGGGATAACCTAAAAAATCTATATATCCCCCAGATGCTCCCGCATACTCAAAATAATTTTTATTCTTTTCAGATAGAATTTTTGGTTGACAAGCTCCAATATTACTATTTGATTCCATCTTATTAAAAAGGGGGTTTAACCAGTTGCTTGTTACTTCTACATCAGTGTTTATAAAAACATAATAGTCAGCTTTTATACTTTTTACTCCTTCATTATAACCACCAGCATATCCTAGGTTTTTTTTATTTATAATAACTTTTATTGAAGAATAATTTTCTTTTAAAAAAGATACAGAATCATCATTTGAAGCATTGTCTATGACATAAAGATTTGATATTTTTTTGTCCGTATATTTCATTAAATAAGGAAGAAACCTTTCTAAGAGATTTTTTCCATTAAAATTTAATAAGATTACAGCTATTCTTTTATCTGTATTTTTCATTTAAAGAGGTTTCCAATGTCAAATCCTGGAATATTTGGAAACATATCACTTGTTTTTTCTTTCATATGTTCTTTTATCTTTATATCTACATCTTTGAGTGCTTTGTTAGTTGCTGCCACAACAAGGTCTTGTACCATTTCTTTTTCATTTAGAATGCTATCATCAATAGAAATTGAGATAACTTCTTTTTTTCCATTTACTTCAACTTTTACTAAACCTGCTCCAGATTCTGAAGATACTTTTATGGTATCTAGCTCCGACTGAGCTAATTTCATTTTTTCTTGGGCTTCTTTTATTTTACCCATCATTTTCATCATATCGAACATAAGCTATTATTTAATCAATACAAATTTACCTGTTTGTGTAATTTCTTTACTATTTATTCTAAATACAATTTTATATACGTACGATCCTTGGCTAATTTTTCCTTTAAAATAACCATCCCAACCTATATTTATATCATTACTTGTAAATATTTTTTCTCCAAACTTATTAAAAATTAACATGGTATAATCTTCTACATTAGATTCATATGGTTTAAAAGTATCATTTAAACCATCATCATTTGGTGTGAAAGCATTTGGAATAGGTATTGGATTATGATTATTTTCAGGAGTTATGCATACTGTATTTGATATGGATATTTTTTTTTCATCATATCCTTTTATTGTATAACAAATTTCTTCATTCATAATTATACCTTGATTATCTATGTATTTATTATTAATATTTTGAAATGTTTTCAAAGCAGTACTATTTTTATAAATAGTTGTAGAATCAAAGTTTCCAATTGATTCTAAACCTAAATTAATTCCTTCATTATTTTCATAAGACGATAGATATACAAGACAAATTTCATCATCAATAAATTTTGAATTACAATAATATTCTTCTATTACTTGAATACATTGTTTGTCAAATGTTAAATTATTAAAATTAATTTTTGAGTCAGAAAAATATATGTACGAAGAACTTAAAAATGTTGAATCAATTACATTATCAATGTAAATATTGTAATTAGTACTTTTATTTGGTTTGTAATATAAGTCAAAATTAGTTTTATCATCTGATAAAATTATAGAATCTATAATTTCTTCCTGTGGATTTTGAATTGATGCAATTTCAAAATTAAATTTATTACAGTTGTCATTTTTATTATTAAATAAACCTACTATATAACCATTTATTTTATTATTTATTCCAACAAAACTTGAGTAATCAAAATCATTTTTTCCACTAAGTAATGTTTGAATTAAGATATCATTTATATACAATTCATATCCTTGATAATAATTGTCACTAATAGAAATATTCATTTTATTATTTTCACAGTTATATAATTGAATATCTATGTTTTTTGATTCTTTTATTTCAATTTCTAAAAGATCAATTTTTTCCACACCATCTTGATTTATAGCTTGGGCTATTATATATGTACCAGCTTCTAGATAAGTATGAGATTTTGAATTTGATGGATTAAAAATATTTGTAGTTAATGAGTAATTAAAATCATATTGAATAACCGTAACATTTGAATCAACATTTTCATTAATTATTTCTACTAATATTGGTAAACAACCTCCAATGTTATTTATTTCAAATCTGCCAAAATCACTAATTTGGGAATATAAAAAAGAGTTAATAAAAATAAATAATAGCGTAATAAAAGATGATTTATAAGATTTTTTGTTCATTTATTTTAGAGAAGACATTTTATTAATTATTTCATTAATAGTTAATAAATTTTGATTTCCATCTTTCATATTTTTTAATATGTATTTTCCATTCCTTATTTCATCTTCACCAATAATTATAACGAAAGGTATGTTATTATTATTTGCATATTGTAATTGTTTTTTTAGTTTAGCTTTTTTTGAATAGAGATCAGTTGGAATTCCTTTTTCTCTTAATTTATTAGCTAATTCTAATGAATTTTTTATTAAACCATTAGAGAGATAACTTATTAAAA
>Ga0209554_1000954_pt1 | contig 23122 bp, 19 predicted proteins | sample MarorgKNORR_S2LV_5_FD_188221 | JGI IMG/M metagenome (GOLD analysis project Ga0209554, IMG submission 188221) | Marine microbial communities from the Southern Atlantic Ocean, analyzing organic carbon cycling - Bottom_A/KNORR_S2/LV (SPAdes) (version 2) | ecosystem: Environmental > Aquatic > Marine...
AAAGAACTCAGGCGTTATTTGGATAAGGATTTGAGAATTTATGAGCGATTAGATCCAAATTTTTCATTAATGAAATCATCATTGCAAGAATTGGACAGTCTGACGAAAGACCTGATCAAGTCTGTTCGAAAAATGAAAAGGAAAAGAAGAGCAGGCCTTGATTCCTTTTCCAACATTTCAGAGTTGACCTATCGTAAACTGTTTCGAACAAAAAGTATTGGCATTCAAAAAGCACAACGCAGTTATGGGGATGGGAAAAATGGCATAGATAAGGGATTTAAAAAAGTTCGAAAAAGGATCATTTTCATTGAAGAACAAACTTTACCCTGGAAGCGTGAAGTTTATGATCTCAAATACAAACGAAGCCTCTTTGATCCTCATCTTGATTATTTTAATAAGATCCTGAATCAATCCCTGTTTAGGGATCCTGGATCTGCTTATTCAAAAAGGGTCCGGGATAATTCCAGGATTTTGGAAGAATTCAGGGTGGAATTGGACGATTATGAAGAATTCCTGTCTATGGTAAATGTGATTGGTCGTAAGGAGGTGGGTGGCCATGTTTCATTGAGATCAATGGATCAAGAAAAAATGAAATATGAGAAAAAATATTTAAATGGAAAAGAACGGTACTTGGTTATCCTGAAGGAGGTCAGGAGGATCACAGAATCAATCTGATTTTTTCAGGTAAGTGACTTTTTTTACTTTCCTCACGTTTTCGCCTTCTATTACGATTAAATAAATTCCGTTGGCCACATGCTGACCGGGAATATTTTTTCCATTCCAGGTAATCGTAACCACCTCAGGTTCTGTAAAGGATAGTGAAGAATTCCAAACTTCTTTCCCCAGCATATTGATGATTCGAATTTCAATACCCTGCTCCTGGATAACCTGAAGATCAAAATTAATTTCGTTTCCAAAGGATGGATTCGGATAGGGTGGATAGAAAGTAAAATCATCTGAGTGTCCGTCTTCGAGTCTTAGGGTAAAATCCCAATCACTTTCATCTTCACCCAGGGCTGAAATAATGAGTGATATCCACTCAATTTCCAGTGCAAGATCAATATTTAATTCATCACCGGACCGAATGATCCATTTTTCAATTCCAGCTTGTTTGACGACGGAGGTTAAGGAAAACTCTCCTGCACTGGCGTTAAGAGAAACCAAGACAGGGTTATCCGTATTTAATGAATAATAAAAAGATTCATATAGATCAAGGGTCTGGCTTGATTCAGATTCAATATCTCCTTTTTCAAACATTAAATATTTTTTTATGGCAGGGCCGGATACAACTGTCAAATATCCTTCCGCTTCTTCGTAAGTATAGATATCGGCATTTTCATTGGAACTCAAGACCTGATTTGCAATTCTCATGCGATTATACGCTTCTTCAAAACTGGAATTCTGAGATTCCAATGCACCATCAATGACAGAATAACTCATATCTATAAAAACTTCGGGCATTTCTCGGGATTTTTCCCAACAGGATCGTATTGTTTCGGGCCCACCAATGTGTTCGTCAATGTATTGGAAAAAAATGAATGTACCGTACATATGGCTGTTCTCTGTGTTGATCGCTTTATCCGGATTTGAGAACCAGGAGGGCATATACCGATACATATCGTTAATATCGTCGTAAAGCTCATCCTCGCTCCACACGGCGGTGGCTTCCATGAACCAGTATTGTTCCCAGCAATTATAGCCAAACTGAATGGCATGAAAAAATTCATGGACAGCTGTGACTTTAATATTGTCAATTTCGGTGTGTATACTAAATTGGGATCCTGAGTAGGAGTTTCGCATTTTGATATAGCTCACACAAGAAGGGAAGCCGATATCATCAACAGTTGTATAGGTAATACCAAAATAGTTGGATGGTAGGTTTACAATATAAACATCATATTTATCATCATCATTATTTGGATTCCCAGGGGGAGCATCATACCCCAGTGTATTACCAAAAAAATTCCAAACTTGTTCAAACACCTGGCTCATGATAATAACATAACCCAAACTATCAACCTTATCTATGGATTCATTATCCAGCGTATAATAAAACCTAAAATGATCTGTTTCATAGATTTCATCAAGAGTGGCAGGGGCTTGTGCAATGATGCGGGAACCTTCATTTGTTAGACCAATTTCACCCAGTCTGGATATTTCTTCCTGCGTGAGGTGCTGATTTCCATTCCTGATCAGATTTGTGATGTGGGGTGTGGCATGTACCCTCCCATACGAATGAAACAATTCATTATAGGATTCTCTAATAGTGATCCCTTTTCCAAAAACCAGGGATTGAACAAGGATGACTGAAAAGATCCTACTCGTCCAAATCATCAAATCTGTCTTTGAATTTATAGCGGAGATAGATGCCCATTACGATGAAAACAATCGCCCAGACCATTGATAAGAATATGAGTGAATCTTTCATAGGTAAGACCAAATTTTATCCAGGATGAACGTCAGAGCGAGTAATCCTATTCCTGCTTTTGTTTGTGTATTGATACTATCATCTGAATTTTGAAGCAGCCCTGTCAATGTGAGTCCGGACCCTGTTATATAGAACCAATTACGAACTCCAACGGGGAATCCTCGTTCTTGTGATTTTAAATTCATTTGTTTAATGGTGTTAAGTCCAGCGAGATATGTTGTGGAATAAAGCAAGGTTGCCACAATGGATCTATCATCCTCACCAGGGGAAAAATCAAATTGCGAAATGGGTTCTATGATCTTAATTCCCAATTGAATTGATTCTTCCGATTCAATGACCTGGAATTCTTTCACACCATCTGGCAATGTGCGAATTGATAGGGATGCTGAATCACCTGAAACTTTATAAAGCGTTATATAAAACCAACCGGAGTTTGCCTGCCACCCAGTGATATTTGAAATATTTACCGTTGTATCTAAATCCAGGGAAACAATAATTCCATTTTTTTTAGACTTAAGTTGAACGGATTGCAACTCAATGGATTGGGGATATAGGTGTCCCGCCATAAATATTGAAAGAGAAATATGTTTTAAAATCTTGATGTTATAACCTGATAGGATCGTGGATAAAATTAAGTTATTCTAAGGAATGGATGAGGGTGAAAACTCATTTAATTCTTAAAAAGTTTCTCAAATGTTATTTAAAGCGGGATAAACAAGTATCCTCGGGAGATTTACCCATTGTTCAGATTAATATGGCAAGGTAATTTTCCCGTCTATAATCTCCCAATAAATGCATTTTAAAACAATCACACTCAGTACTCTCCTTTTTGCGCAAATAGCTATAGGCCAAACAGATATGTCTGTCCAGGGTGCATTCGGAGCTGTAACGATCGATGGCGAACTCTGGAACCAGATCGCTTTCAGACCCATCCTGCCATTCGGAAAGCTTTCTGTAGCTCTGGATATTATTTTTTATGTCGATGAGGATGGAAACATTCACGAAGATGAGTGGGATTTCTCATCGGGAGAGAAGGTCAAGAATTCACTTATCGATAAGATCTATTATATCAAATATGGAAATTCTTGGGATGGAAATTATTTTAGAATTGGTGCGTTGGATGATGTGACCATGGGATATGGGATTCTCATTTCGAATTATACCAATACCCTTCTTTATCCTCAGTTCAGGAAAGTGGGGATGGAATTTACTGCCAGGGCATTGGGACTCACAGTTTATGGATTCACCAATGATTTTAAGGAAAATATGTCCGTGAGCGGGTTTCGAGTTTCTGCACCCACATTAAATGGATTTACAGTAGGGATATCCTGGGCAGGAGACCGAAACCAGTATTTGGGTCTTCGGGATTCCGATGGCGATGGTCGTCCCGATCTCGTGGATGATTATCCAGATGATGATGAATATTGGTTGAATTCAGACGGTGATATTTGGCCTGATGGGCACCCGGATGAATGGGACATTGACGGGGATGGTATTACCGATACTTTAGACAGCAGGATTCCCGGTTGGAATTTAGATACGGTTATAGTCTTGGATCATGATATTCAAACCAAACCAGAACCCATTGATATCCATGAACAAAAAGAAGGGATACAATCCTTCGCATTAGATATAGGTATTTCGCTTTTGAGTGATGGTCCTATTTCTCTGGATGCCTATGCTGAATATGCAAGTTTATTGGGGAAAACGACCAACCCTATGGATGGGACTCGAGAAAATGTGGGCTATGGTATTATACCCTTGGGATTTTCCGCACAATTTGGTCCATCTGTTTTTAATCTCGAATTTCGGATGGTACCAGAAGGGAATTTTGAATTCGGGTATTTCAACCGGTCTTATGAGATAGAAAGGGCAACATTTCAAAGTAACGCACTCAATCAAGGTACTATAGTCACCAAGGCAAGTAAACTGGGAACGTTTGGAAAACAAAATGGTTTTTATTCCTCCTTGAATATTAGCTTGGGGAGCCTGTTTGATGCAGGATTATCGTTTCAAAACCTGAAGGGTGAACAATACAACGCATCTATAAATGAATTTGAAAAAGCATCCAACCAAAGTTTTACAGCTGCCCTAGAATTACAAAACCCCATTTCCAGAATTGATAATGCATCCTGGTTTTATCAACAGCGAAATGTACCCAACCCATTTGATTTTAAATATTCTGAATCAACAATTATTGGATATGATGTAGGAATTAGTCTCGGTAACGGAATGGTGTTGACTTATACTTTCAGGAAAACATTCCGGGATATGAATGGGGATGGCGATGTAATGGACGATGATGAAATGATAAATATGACCAGTATCGAAACGAGTTTTTCATTTTAATTATTAAACACAGAATACGCAGAGAAGTAAAGAGTGATTAAAATTAAAATGGAAAAGATTATTAACCAAAAAAATATTTGCCAATTTTTGCGAGTGATATGACTGATAAAATGACATCTGAAGAGATCAGAAAATCTTTTATTGAATTTTTTAAAGACAAGAATCATCAATTCGTCCGCAGTTCACCCGTGGTACCAAACGATGACCCTACTTTATTGTTTACCAATGCGGGGATGAACCAGTTTAAACCTATTTTTTTGGATAAAACTACTCCAGAAAATCCACGGGTTGTTAATAGCCAGAAATGTATCCGCGTCTCCGGAAAGCATAACGATCTTGAAGAAGTGGGTGTGGATACCTTTCATCATACGTTCTTTGAAATGCTTGGGAATTGGTCCTTTGGGAATTATTATAAGAAAGAAGCCATTCAATGGGCATGGGAACTTTTTACGGATGTGTGGGGATTAGATAAGGATCTGCTCTGGGCAACAGTTTACGAAGATGACGATGAAGCATTCAACATCTGGACTGAAGTGACAGACATTGCACCCAATCGTGTCCTTCGCTGCGGGAAAAAAGATAATTTCTGGGAAATGGGTGAAACCGGTCCTTGTGGCCCCTGTTCGGAGATCCATTACTATGTGGGCGATGATCCGGAAAACCAGGATGCCTCTAAAGTGAATGATTCAGATGAATATTGGGAATTGTGGAACCTGGTTTTTATCCAGAATAATCGAATTGATGCGGATACCTTGGAAGAACTTCCGGCAAAACATGTTGATACGGGCGCGGGTTTAGAACGGATTGTGACAGTCCTGCAAGGAAAGACGAGTAACTATGATACAGATCTGTTTTTACCCATCATTGAAAAAATTGAATCCATGTCAGATCATTCATACAAAAATGAGCCCATTCCGTTTCGTGTGATCGCTGATCATATCCGGATGTTGTGTTTTTCAATTGCGGATGGTGCTTTACCCTCTAATGAGGGACGTGGCTACGTTTTAAGACGGATTCTCCGCCGTGCTGCCCGTTTTGGCCGAACTTTAGGTCTGACTGATCCATTTTTGTTTGAACTGGTTCATACGGTTGGAGAGATCATGGGTGGCATATTTCCGGAAGTGGTAGAGAAGCGATCCCACATTGAAAAAGTGATTCGTGCTGAAGAAGTCTCCTTTAACCAAACATTGGATCGGGGAATCACCCATTTTGAAAAAATGATCTCCAAATTAGATGGAAAAGAGATCAGTGGAGCAGATGCGTTCAAACTATATGATACCTATGGATTCCCATTAGATCTGACACAACTCATGGCTCGGGAACGGAAATTGACAGTAAATGAGAATGGATTCAAGATGTCCATGGAAGCGCAAAAAAAACGAGCCAAGGAAGCAGGCAAATTCAAGACTGGAACCAATTCAACGGATTGGGTAACAGTATCTGATGGGCAAGATTCTGATTTCCTGGGGTATGATTCGTTAGAATCCGAATCGCAAATTCATCGCTATGTGATTCAAGGTGACCAAATCCTGGTCGTATTGAACCAAACACCATTTTACGCAGAATCCGGCGGACAAATTGCCGATACAGGCACTATTTCAGGTGCGGGGATTGATCTCAAGGTTTTGGATGTAAAAAAGGAAAATAATTCATTTATTCACATTTGTGAAGGAAATTTGGATAAGTCGGGGGAAGTTACCTGTAAAGTGGATGGGCCTCGGCGTCGATCCACTATGAACAATCATACTGCAGCTCATCTGGTGTACAAGGCATTTAAAACGGTTTTAGGCGATCATGTGAATCAGGCAGGTTCCTATGTTCATCCAGATTATTTAAGATTTGACCTTACACATTTTGAGAAGATCACAGCTGATCAAATAAGGGAAATTGAATCAAAGGTTAATGAACAGATCCTTTTAAATACAAAGTTGGACGTCACAATTAAAAGTTACGATGATGCCAAGGCTTCCGGCGCCGAAGCTTTATTCGGAGAGAAATATGGCGACCTAGTCCGAGTGGTTCGGGTTGGGGATTATTCTTTGGAACTCTGTGGCGGAACTCACGTGGAACGGACAGGTGATATCGGCTCATTTAAGATCATAGAAGAATCATCCTTATCTTCCGGAGTACGTCGAATTGTAGCTGTCACGGGATTGAAGGCTGTGGAAGAAATGCAATCCAATGCTGCCGTTTTATTATCATTGCAACAATCGTTAGATACACCGCCGATAGGAATGAAAGAACGGATTGAAGGGCTATTGAAAGAGAAAAAAACCCTTGAGAAAAAACTCAAACAAAAAAAGTCTTATCCATCATTGGATTTTGATTTTTTTACAGATGCTGCATCCGTAGGTGACTATCAAGTGGTGGTGAAAAAGGTATCTTTAGATTCCATGGATGAATTGAAAGGGCTGGGGGATCAGCTATTCAATAAGCTCACCAAGGGAATTGGTGTATTATTTATGGAAGGTGAAGAGAAACCTTCCGCAGTGGTTGTTGTCTCGAAAGACCTGAATGAAAACGGGATTCTTGCTGGAAACCTGGCGAAAGAGATTGGCGGCTTTATGGGCGGTGGCGGTGGCGGGAAACCCTATCTTGCCACAGCGGGTGGAAAGGAGAACAATGCCATCAAGTCAGCAATGGGAAAGACAAAAGAATTAATCACTGAAAAGTTGCAGGGATAAAGGAGATGCAATATAAACGTGTCGAAAAAGATTATTTCATTTATATCGAAAAAAATGAGAAGGTCATGGACATTCTAACTCAATTTTGTGTGGATCAGAAGATCTTGAATGCAAGGATCTCCGGCTTTGGTGCTGTTAAAAAAACTGAGATCGGTGCTTTTGATACCGTTGCAAAAGAGTACATTCGAAAACCGTTTCCGGATGTTTGGGAATTAGTCAGTTTTGAAGGGAATGTAACCCTGAAAGATGGATATCCATTCATTCATGCTCATGTTGTTTTATCAAACCATGACATGCAAACCATCGGCGGCCATTTGTTTGAAACCACTGTGGCAGCTGTAGCCGAATTTTTTCTTCGGAAATTTGATGGGACTGCCTATCGTGAGCTCAATGAGGATGTGGGACTGCCCTGCATATGTTTAGAAAAGAGGTTCGAGATATCATGAAAAAAATTATTCATACACCCTATGCACCTGCCGCTATCGGTACCTATAACCAGGCGGTGCAATCCAAAGGATTCATCTACACAGCAGGCCAAATAGGTATCTTGCCAGGCACAGGAAAATTGGTAGAAGGAGGGATCAAATCTGAAACATTTCGTGCGTTACAGAATATTGATGCTATTCTCAAAGCTGCCGGGGTTGATAAATCCCATATTGTGAAACTCACTGTTTTTGTCACGGATCTGCGGGGATTCAATTATGTGAATGAATCTTTTAAGGCATTTTTTGGCGGCATTGATTTTCCTGCGAGATCAACAGTGGAAGTATCTGGATTACCTTTGGGTGCCAAGGTCGAAATTGAATGTGTTGCGTTTGTGTAGGTGAATGAGATTACGGTTTCTCCTTATTTTGATTTTTCTAACTAGTCTAACTTTTAGTCAGGAAAAAGAGCAAGAAAGATCAAAGAATCCTAAAGTAGCATTTTATCATTCCTTGATCCCGGGTCTGGGGCAGATCTATAATGGAAAATGGATCAAGTCTGGCATGATCGTTGGATTGGAGATCGCTGCTTATGGTGCCTGGATTGAAAACAGTGACATTTATAATAATTATGAAATTAACACCTATCCATTGCGGAAACACCGATATCTTGAAAAAAGGAACAAGTATGCCTGGTGGATCGGATTCATTTATGTCTATGGCATGATCGATGCGGTGGTGGATGCACATTTACACAAATTTGATCATTTAATGGAAAGTCCGTTAGAAAGCGAAAAAAAGGGAAATATATAGATGCAGAATAGAGAACAGTGGGGCTCCAAACTCGGATTTATCCTGGCAGCATCCGGATCAGCTGTGGGGTTGGGCAATATTTGGAAATATCCGCATATGGCCGGTGAAAATGGTGGAGGAGCCTTTACCATCGTTTATTTGATCTGTATTCTCATTGTGGGTCTTCCAATCGTAATTGCAGAATTTGTAATCGGTCGAAAAACACAATTAAGTCCAGTAGGTGCATTTGAAACGATTGCACCCAAATCTAACTGGAAATGGGTTGGTATGCTGGGTGTTGCTTCCGCATTTGTGATTCTTTCTTTTTATGGTGTTGTGGGTGGGTGGACCCTGAAATATACCCTTATTTCTCTCACGGGTGGGTTTCAGCAGTTAGCAGGTGATCCAGAAACATCGGGAACGCTTTTTAATGCATTTATTACAGGCACATTTGCACCCATCCTCTGGCAGATCTTATTTATGGGATTCACCATTTTTGTGATTGTGCAGGGTGTGAAAGGGGGCATCGAAAAGTGGACAAAAATTATGATGCCGGCTATTTTGGTTATCTTGGTGATACTCATGATCCGGGGACTCACGCTTCCTAATGGGATGCAAGCTTTGGATTTTTTGTTTAAACCCAAATTTGAAGACCTGACCGCATCAAGTATCGTACTGGCATTGGGGCATTCATTTTTTACTCTGAGCCTGGGCATGGGTACCATGATCACATACGGAAGTTATTTACGTAAAGATCAGAATTTGTTGTCGTCGGCTTTGTGGATCATTTTTTTGGATACTCTTATTGCTATGATGGCAGGTGTGGCTATTTTCGCAACCGTATTTGCCATGGGCGCTGACCCAGGGGCTGGTCCCGGATTGATCTTTGTTGTCCTGCCAACGATCTTCCCAAAAATTGCCGGGGGCGCCATTTGGGGAACATTATTTTTCTTCCTCCTTTTTATGGCAGCACTAACATCTGCCATTTCCATTTTAGAAGTGATCACAGCTTACTTTATTGATCAGAAGGGCTGGGGGCGGAAAAAGGCCACCATCATATTCGGATCGGTTGTAACGGTTGTAGGTGCTTTTTGTTCACTCTCCATGGGCGCTTTCAATCTCACATCTTTTATGGATATGAGTTTCTTTGATGTGTTAGATTACTTGTCATCTAAATATATGCTGCCCATTGGCGGGATGCTTACTGCAGTATTTATTTTATACCGGTGGGGTATTCCGAATTTTATTGCTGAAATGGTTGTTGGGATGGATAATCCTAATGTAAACCCTGCTTTCGTTCGGATCTTATTTGCCGTCTCCGCAACCGTGGTTGGGTTTATCTTGTTGAATGAGATCATTGCCACCATCACCGGAACCCCAATCATTGGATAATTCATGATCATAGAACGCATTTTCCCACCCAGTTCAACCCATTATAACAAATGGCGGAATTCCTTTTCCCGCTGGGGAGAACTGTTGGATGCCAAAGGATTGATTCAACTTTTTACGATCTGGACGTTCACAGTAGCGGGATTTGTTCTCCAAATGGGGTCGAGTGATCGGTTTGTGTATTGGGAATGGAATGGTTGGTTAATTGGTTTGATCAAACTTGCTTTTGTGACCGCATTATTCATTTCTGTTTTTCAACCAAAAACACAATGGGTTGCGGGTAAAAAACGTCTAAATAAAAAGGAATTTGGAATACATTTTGGTATTGCTTTTTTATTATTGATAGTTGGCTGGATCAACCCGGATAGTTCACTAAAGGACCTCATTAAAATTTTGCCTTATTTAACAGCTTTCTTGGGTGGATTGGCCGTTTTTCAATTCGTGATCGAATTTGATGAAACAAAAGGAGAATGGTATAATTTTCACTGGGAGCGAAAAGAATTCTTCCTGCTCAGTTCTATCATGCTCATTTTTTCAGCAGTTCTTCTGGGATTTTATTTCGATGATCCTATTATTAGTACTGCCGGAATGGTGGCTTTACCTTTCCCTGTTATTGCACTTATCTGGCCCAGCCATGTTCGGCATTTGCAGCGGGCACGATTTTACCCGCTGTTCATTTTGGCCATGTTCCTCTGTGTCCGCGCGCCGTGGTTCCTTTTTCCACTGGCAGGGTTATTTTATACACTGCGGACAGTGAATTATTTCAGGTATGGAATTGTTTATCCGTCATTTGGCGTTGACCTTTTAGAAAAGTAATAAAAAATGTATGATGTTATAATTGTCGGTGCCGGCCCAGCTGGTACAACTGCTGCTTTATATGCTCATCGCCTTGAGCTGAAGTGTATTTTGCTTGATAAAGCTGTTTTTCCCCGGGATAAGATCTGTGGCGATGCCTTGTCCGGGAAAAGTATCCGCATCATGCGGGAATTGGGTATCTTGGATGAACTTAATAATTTGGATGGATCCGAGATCAATCGAATCACATTTGGAAGTCCCAAAAATATACAGTTTGATGTGAACTTGAAAGGAACCAAAAATGATGATCAGATCACTAAAGGATTCGTGATTCCCAGGGAGATATTTGATAATTATTTGTTTGAAAAAGCAAATGCAGTAGCTGACACAAGACAAGGGTTTTCGGTCAAAGATCTTATTTTTGAAAACAACTATGTTGTGGGTGTAAAAGGGAAAACAAGGTCAGGAAAAGAAGAAGAATTTCGCGCGCCAGTTGTGATGGGTTGCGACGGGAGTAATTCAATCGTAGCCAGAAAACTGGGACTCTATGAGATGGAAATGGATCATACGTCTGTTGCCGTTCGCTGTTATTATGAAGGTGTGAAAGGTTTAACTGATCAGATCGAACTCCATTATGTGAAAGAGGTAAATCCAGGTTACTTTTGGCTTTTTCCCGCTGGGGATGGCAGAGCCAATATTGGTATCGGTTTGAGCAAAAGTGATATGAAAAAAGAAAATCGAACCCTGCGGCAGATCATGGATGAGGTCACTCAAACTGAATATTTTAAAGAACGATTTGCCGATGCAAAACAACTGGAGCGACCCGTGGGATGGAATTTGCCTTTAGGGAGCATCCATCGAAAAAACCATGGTAATGGATTCATGCTTCTTGGCGATGCTGCTGGGCTTGTCGATCCATTTACGGGCGAGGGGATTGGGAATGCCATGGTATCAGGTCAATATGCCATGGAAGTAGCTGCAAAATCTAAGCCATCCGGTGATTTTTCTGAAAAAGCTTTTGCTGAATATGATGAATTGCTTTGGAGAGAAATTGGGAAAGAATTAAGGACCAGTACCAAACTACAAAGTCTGGCCCGGTCTAAATTTCTCCTTAATTTTGTGATCAACCGTGCTTCAAGAAACGAGGAAGTCCAAAATATCATTTCCGGCATGTTAGCCAACGAAATTCCGAAAGATGAACTCTCGAGTCCCCTATTTTATTTTAAAATCCTGTTTTCATAATTGGATAAAACCTTGGACAGAAAAGATCTTCTCAAAATACTCAATTTATCCCGTTTTACAGCATTTGACTTTGAAACCACAGGCCTTGATCCTTATAATGACAGGGTCATAGAAATTGCCGCCATCCGATTTGAAGATGGCAAGATCACAGATCGATATGTAGAACTGATAAATCCTGAACGACCCATATCGAGAATGATCACTGAAATCACGGGTATTTCCAATAAAATGGTTCAAAATGCCCCCATTGAAGAAAACATTATTGATGATTTTCTTCATTTTCTCGGGGATGATCCCCTGGTGGCACATAATGTTCATTTTGATGAACAATTTCTAACAGTAATGTGTGATCGTCTTGGACGGGATGAAGGTGAACATCTCAAATACGACACACTCCAACTTTCACGGAGTTTATATTTTGGTCAGCCTGTGTTTAATCTAGGCGCTTTATCTGAATATTTTGACTTATCAGCAAAAGGGGCACACCGTGCTGAAAAGGATACAGAAAACACCGGGTTGATCTTTTTGGAAATGTTAGATGAATTAGCCACTTATCCATTGGAAATGATCTCAAAAGTCATTGCATTGATCAAGGGATCCGAAATTCCGAACCAGCAATTATATGTAAATCTTGGAAATGAATTAACGCGCCGGGGCGATCTGAAATCAGGATTGATCCAACCCAATAATATTCATGATCTGAAATGGAATACATTCCGATGTGACGGGTCACGGGATATTAATCAGATCACAGCAGAAGATGTCTTTGGACCCAATGGATTTTTGAAAAATGTTCACCCAAATTTTGAAAGCCGGCCCAATCAGGCAAAATATGCAGCCATGTCGGAAGAAACTTTAACACAGGTTAAGGGCGTCGGTGTAGCAGAGGCGGGAACGGGACTGGGAAAATCCATGGCTTACTTGTTTGGCGCCTTCAAGAATTCCCTGAACATAGAAGAAGCTGGGCCAACCGTGGTTGCCTGCCATACAAAACATCTCCAAGACCAATTATTTTACAAGGATCTGCCCCAACTTGCCGAAACGCTGGATGTCCCTATCAAGGCAGTTATGATGAAGGGGCGGAACAATTATATCTGTAAAACACGATTTGATTGGTTGATCTCCGATGCAAAAACACTGGATGGCTTAGATGTGGAAGCTTTGATCCCGGTTTTATTCTGGATGCAGTGGACAAAAACAGGAGATCTATCGGAATGCTCAGGATTCTTTAATGCGCGAAGAATATGGCTTAAATCCACTTTTTGCAGTGAACCAGGCTTTTGTACAGGTGAGGTCTGCAATCGGCACGATGGGTGCTATTATGGAAAATTAAAAAAAGCCATTTTTCGGGCTCATATTATCGTTGTGAACCATTCTCTATTAATGACAGACGCAGCCCAGCCAGGGTTCTTACCGGACTTCAATTCTGTGATCGTAGATGAGGCCCATAATCTCGTGAAATCTGCCTATGCTCAATTCAAAACCGAATGGAATGAACAAGGCACATCTTATTTACTTCAAACCGTGGATCCATCCTTTCCAAGGTCAGCCCGCTGGAATAATATATTACACAGAATTAGTGAAATGGAGCCCCGCATTGGTCAACTTCGTGATGATCTAAAAGATGCTGTAAAGCAGGCACAAAAATGTTTAAAAGAATTCATGGTAGCTTTAGCCGATGACAATCATAACAGGTTTACACCTGCGAAAGCCTATCAGGACAAGCCAATCCTTGGGCGCTTAGAAAAAGTGTATGCACCGGTCACACTTGACCTTTACGCCATGAAACAAAGCCTCGAGGGGGTCTTTTCAAAATTAGATAAAATTCGGAAGGCTGTTTTGGAAATGGATCCATCCCGAACGGATTTCCCTGTCCTGCATTCTGTATTGGACCGTGGATTGGAAACCACCAGCGGCTTAATGACATCCCTAATTCGATTGACGGAGAATCAGGACCCTGACTGGGTCTATTGGATGGAAGGTGAATACTGGAATCCGAATACATCCAGAGAAAAGTTGATCTTGTCGCTCCATGCATCCCTGGTTGATGTTGCGGAAACACTGAACGGAAAATTCTTTAAACGGTTTGATCATTGTTTATTGACATCTGCAACCTTAAAGGTGAATCAGTCATTTGATTATTTTTTACGGCGAGTTGGTTTAGATGATTTTGGTCATGTCAAAACACGAGATTTTTTAAGTCCATTTCTTTATAATGAACAAGTTACCTATCATCAATATGGGGGTGCGCGGGAAATATCCACCGACCCAACTCTGATCGCAGAAATAGTATATCATTTACATAAGACTATTGGTAAAAGGACAATGGTCTTATTTACTTCAAGGAAAGCATTAACTGATACAGCCAATGTTTTAAAAGATAAACCCGGTGGAAGAGACCTGCCCTTATTTGCACAGACCCGTGGTGCCTCCCGCCCGGGAATCATCAAAGGTATGCATCAGCATCCCAACGGGATCCTATTTGGAACAAACAGTTTTTGGGAAGGGGTTGATCTTCCTGGCGACCTTTTAGAGATCCTGGTTTTGGTAAAACTGCCATTCGATGTGCCAACGGAACCACTGGTAAAATCCTATTCTGAATTTGTAAGTCGCATGGGCGGTAACAGTTTTATGGAGTATACTGTCCCGGAATGTGCCATTCGTTTCCGTCAGGGCTTTGGCAGATTGATCCGCACCACCTACGATGCGGGAAAATTTATTTGTCTCGACAACCGCATTGTCACCAAGCGCTATGGTGAGATCTTTGCGCGATCCTTGCCTGTGGACATGACCACCTTTTCGGAGATGGATTCAATTCGATAAACCTTTTTTCTGTGGTTTGATTAAAATCATACAAAATCATAAGTTCACCGATGGAAAACCTACGAATTTCTACCCGTTCCTATTCCTACCAGGATTTCGCTCCTCTTTTTGCCGGACCTGTACACGTCTCACTGACCAAAGATTCCCTTAATAATCTCAAACGGTCTCATCATCGTCTTCTTACGCAAATTGATGCAGGAGAAACGATTTATGGTGTCAATACAGGATTTGGAAATCTGAGTCAGATCAAGATCGCACCAAAAGATCAAAAAGTTCTTCAACTTAATTTGGTTCGGAGCCATGCTGCGGGTGTTGGTAAACCACTTGAACTGGGTATTGTACGATCCGTATTCGCCTTAAAACTTCTCACCTATGTTAAAGGATACAGCGGTATTCGCCCGGATGTAGCAGAAAAAATTGTTCAATTCTTGAATAGAGATATTCTTCCCGTCATTCCTGAAAAAGGGTCAGTGGGTGCCAGTGGCGATCTTGCGCCATTGGGACATATGGCTTTGGCACTTATCGGTGAAGGACAGGTTTTTTTTGAAGGGAAGAAAATGGTGACCAAAACTGCTCTTTCAAAAGCAAATGTCAAACCATTGGTCTTACATCAAAAGGAAGGATTGAGCCTCATTAATGGCACACAGGTTTCCACTGCATTGGGTATTAAATCATTATTGGATGGGGAGATCCTGTTAAAAACAGCGGACATTGCCGGTGCATTATCTGTTGAAAATAGCTTTGCCAGCAGGAAAGTATTTAAACGGGAGATCCATGCAATAAAAAGACACCCCGGGCAACAGTCAGCAGCCAGAAATGTCTATAAACTCCTAAATGGGAGTAAGATCGTCCAATCACATTCCAATTGTGGTACCGTTCAGGATCCATATAGTTTTCGCTGTATTCCTCATATTCATGGCGCAACCAGGGATGGGTTCGCGAATGCTGTATTCATGATCAATAATGAGATCAATAGCGTTAGCGATAATCCATTGGTAATGGAAAATGGTGACGTGGTCAGTTCCGGCCATTTCCATGCAGAACCTGTGGCGCAGGCAATGGACTTTCTGGCCATATCATTTTCTAAACTGGGCGCCGTGTCTGAACGGCGAACTCATTTTTTTATGAAAGGTGTGAAAGAAAAATTCCCACCCTTCGTGACCAAAACGCCCGGTGTTGAATCAGGCTATATGATCGCACATGTGACTGCAACTGCTTTGGCATCCGAAAATAAAACATTGGCCCATCCAGCCAGTGTGGATTCATTGTCCGCTTCAGGAGGACAAGAAGATATTGTGAGCATGGCACCTTGGGCCGGGATAAAACTTTTACAGATCCAACATAATTTAAGGCACATACTCGCTATTGAATTGATTGTAGCCGGTGCAGCAAACCAAATTGCATCACCCAATCTTAATCCAGGTAAAGGAACAGATGCTGTCCTGAACATTCTGAAATCTGTGTGTAAATATCAAAATGGTGATCGTGTCCTTTCAGGAGAAATAGAATCGATCGCAGAAAAAATTCAAAGCGGTGAATTAGTAAACACTGTCATGAATCAACTTTCATTGGAGTAACCATGAAAAATCGTCCCCCCTTCAAACAAGCCTTAACTTTTGATGATGTTCTTCTGGTTCCACAGGTATCATCCGTTCTGCCAAGAGATGTAGAACTAATCACTCGGCTCACTAAAAAAATAACTCTCAATATACCGATTCTCAGCGCAGCAATGGATACAGTAACCGAAAGTGGAATGGCGATCGTCTTGGCTCGATTAGGTGGTATGGGTATCATACATAAAAATTTATCCATAGAGGATCAAGCCAACATGGTGGATCGGGTGAAACGTTCCGAAAGTGGAATGATCCTGAATCCTGTAACAGTTAAGGCATCAGATACGATCGCCGGTGCAAAGCGAATTATGGCCGACTTTAAAATAAGCGGCCTGCCAGTGATTGATAATGATCGACTGGTTGGTATTTTAACAAATCGGGATATACGTTTCGAGACAGATGACTCCCTGAAAGTTTCCGTGCGAATGACATCCGAGAATTTGATCACTGTCCCAATAGGCACATCCTTAGAAAATGCAAAAATGATACTCCAGGAACACCGAATTGAAAAATTATTGGTGGTTGATCCTGATGGAAATCTTACTGGCTTGATCACAGTGAAGGATATTCAGAAAAAAGAAGATTTTCCGGATGCCTGCAAAGACGAAAATGGCAGACTTCGCGTAGGTGCAGCCATTGGTGTTTCTGATGATGCTATCGATCGTGCCGGTGCCCTTACTGATGCAGAAGTGGACGCCATTGTAATTGATACTGCCCATGGGCATTCAAAGGGCGTCCTAAATTCAATCGCAAGAATTAAAAAAACCTATGCAAACCTTGCAGTCATCGCAGGGAATGTTGCCACTGGTGACGGCACTAAAGCGTTAATTGACGCTGGGGTGGATTGTGTGAAGGTTGGGATTGGAGCAGGTGCAAGTTGCACCACTCGTGTGATTGCCGGTGTTGGGTTGCCTCAACTTACTGCGATCATGGATGGTGTGGATGCGGCCAGAGAACTTGGAATACCGGTGATCGCAGATGGGGGATTGCGATACAGTGGAGATATTGCCAAAGCATTAGCTGCAGGTGCAGATTCTGTCATGCTGGGCAGTATGCTAGCCGGAATGGATGAAAGTCCGGGAGAATCAATTCTTTACGAAGGGCGACAGTATAAATCATACCGGGGGATGGGATCCATGGGTGCCATGCAAAAAGGCAGCGGTGATCGATATTTTCAGGAAGGTGCAGAAGCAACCAAGCTCGTTCCGGAAGGAATTGAAGGAATGGTACCCTATCGTGGCCTGGTTCAAAATACGATCCACCAATTGATGGGTGGTGTACGCTCATCTATGGGATATTGCGGTTGTAGAACAGTTTCAGAATTTGGGAAAAATACCACTTTTGTTCAGATCACCACAGCAGGTATAAAAGAAAATCACCCACATGAGGTCAGAATAGTTAAGGAAGCCCCTAACTACCAACTCTCAGATGGGTGATAAAAAGTAAACTGAGTTTATATTAGCTCAGTGTATTGAGATGGCGCGTGATCTGTGATTTACGACGGGCGCCAGTGTTTTTATGAATTAAGTTCTTATTCACTGCTTTATCAATAAAACTCACTGCATCGAAATACGCATTTTCTGCAGCAGCTTTTGTTGTTGTTGATAAAACTTTTTTAATCTGTGTACGGAGACGAGACATATTTGCTACATTTCTTGCACGTCTCTTAATATCTTGGCGTTCCCGCTTTATTTGTTGCGGATGTCTATCCATTTAATAAAATTCCTTTAGTTTTAAGCCTATAAAATTACACTTTCTTTCTTCTCTTAGTCAATAAACTGTTATGATTAGTATATATAAACAAATTACAAATCAGCTTAGGGAAAATTGAAGTGATCATTCGATTAATTTTAAAGGAACAGAATTTGAAAAGTAGAAAGGACACCGTATTTTTTTGCTATGAATAAAATTGAATTATTACAATCTGTTTCAATCTTTTGGGATCTCACGGATAAGGAACTGGGATATATCTCTGAAAAAATGGTCCACAAAAGCTATGAACATGGGCAAATGATCCTTCTGGAAGAGTCTGAAGGTGAACAATGCTTTTTTGTTACGAAGGGCAGTGTAAAAATCACACGGCTGAGTAAGGAAGGACGGGAAGTGATCCTTGCCATCTTGAATGATGGCGACTTTTTCGGTGAAATGTCCTTATTGGATGGAGAATCCCGTTCTGCCAATGTGATCGCACTGGAGGACACGGAAGTCCTCACCCTGAACAGGGATGATTTTTTAACCGTTCTTAATGATTATCCTCATATCGCAATTCTGCTCCTGAAAGAGATGGCTCATCGATTACGAAAAAGTGATCGTCAGATTGCAAGTTTGTCATTAAGTGCCGCCGAGAAACGAATAGCGCTTTGTATCCTTCGAATTGCTGAAGAGCAGGGTGTGATCCAAAAAGGGCATGTGAGTATTCCTAGAGCCCCTATTCAGCAGGATATTGCCAATATGTCCGGGACTTCCCGGGAGACAGTATCCAGGGCATTAAAATTGCTGGAGAAAGAAGGGTTTGTTCAACGAAACGGTAGAGAACTTATTATTCACGATTATAATCGGTTTGTTGAGGAGTTTGATTCTTAAATGCCCACAGCACTGATTCCGGGAATCCTGGAAAATGATACCGGATCCATTTCAAAAGCCATCACCCGAATTGAGAATGGTCAACGTGTTCCTGATTCTTTTTTCAGGGAACTCCATGAAAATTCATCTCGATCTATTCGAATAGGTATCACCGGTCCACCCGGCGCAGGCAAAAGCACCTTGGCCAATGAATTGATCGAAACCTGCCTTTCAAATAATAAAACGGTTGGTGTGATCGCTGTAGATCCTACAAGTCCGTTCACAGGTGGTGCGCTTCTTGGAGATCGTGTCAGGATGAATAAATATTTATGGGACGACCGGGTTTTCATCCGCAGTATGGGAAGCCATGGTGATTTGGGTGGCTTAGCCAGAAAAGCTCAGGAAGCAGGGGATGTATTGGCTGCCAGTGGCAAGGACATTATTCTGTTTGAAACTGTCGGTGTGGGCCAAGGCGAGCATGATGTAGCTAAGGCAGCGGACTTAACTATTGTTATCCTGGTTCCGGAATTTGGAGATGAAATCCAACTTATGAAAGCAGGGCTCATCGAGATCGCTGACTTGTTTGTGATCAATAAATCGGATCGGGATGGTGCAAATCGATTGGCATCACTCTTAAAGAATATTCTCCATAATTTTACAGCTCGTGGAAAAATAGAACCGCCAGTCTTCAATACCGTAGCCAATCAAGGTCAGGGCATCATAGAACTATTTATGGGCATCCAGGATCATCTCAAATTGATGGGTGGGAATGGCATGCTGGATGCTCGTCGGTTGAGTCGATATCGAAACAGAGTGTTGGACCTCATTCGTGAAAGGTTGGAAGATGAGTTTTGGACTGAAAAGAAAAGAGCCATTTTAGATCAAGCCACACAAACATTGAATTCCATTAAATCTGCACCAGTCATTATGGCCCAAAAATTATTGGACAGGCGATACTATGAATCCTGAATCAAAAAGTGAAATGGGATTCCTTGACCATCTTGAAGAATTGAGATGGCGTATTGCTAAATCCCTTTTGGCAATAATTGTTGGCTCGGCTGTTTCTTTTGGCTATATTGATCAGATCCTGGAAATCCTTCTTTATCCGACCAAAAACACATCTAGCCCAATTAACCTCCAGGTTTTATCTGTCCAGGGCATGTTTTTGATCAAATGGTTTATTTCTTTTATATCAGGATTTATTATCGCGCTCCCAGTCTTGATTTTTCAATTTTGGCAATTTGTGGCGCCGGGTCTTAAGATCAATGAAAAGAAATATGCTTTTCCCGTAGTTTTCTTTTCATTCACATCCTTTTTGATTGGTGTCTCATTTGGATATTTTATTTTAATCCCATTTTCCCTGGAATTTTTTAGCAGCATCAGTTCCGGACATGTAGAAAATAATTTCTCCATTCAATATTATTTCAGTTTCCTGACTTGGCTTTTATTGGGTGCAGGATTGATCTTCCAATTACCCGTCATTGCCCTGTTATTATCGGCTATTGGACTATTAACACCACCCTTTATGCGGCATTATCGCCGCCATTCCATTGTTGTGATCCTTATTTTGTCATCATTTATTACGCCGCCGGATCCTGTGTCCATGCTCATCATGTCTTTCCCATTGATCCTGCTTTATGAGTTGAGTATCGGCGTTTCGTGGATAGTGAATCGTAACAAAACCTGATTGAACCCCACCAAGATTCTTCGGTAATTTCCACGCAATCATGCACAAAGATTTGGTCACATTAAAACAGATCACCGCACCAATCATGGACGATATAAAGATCTTCCAACAGGAGTTCGAAAATGCCCTGAAATCGGAAGTGCGACTCATCAACTCCATTTCCAAATATATGATTCGGAACCGGGGAAAGAAAATTCGCCCTATACTGACCATCTTATCCGCAAGATTATGTGGTGAACCAACCCTTAATAGTTATCGCGCCGCTGCAATGGTGGAATTGCTCCATATGGCAACATTGATCCATGATGATGTGGTGGATGATGCTACCATTCGTCGCGGGAAACCGTCCATCAACCAGGTTTGGAAAAATAAGATCTCTGTTTTAATGGGGGATTTCATTTTAAGCAAGGCACTTATAAATATGATAGGCATTAAGGATTTTGATGCATTGGAGCAGATCTCCAATACGGCGGAAAAATTGAGTGCTGGGGAGATCCTGCAAATAGAGAAAAATATTACCAAATCCATGACGGAAGATGTGTATTTTGATATGATCAGCCAGAAGACAGCATCCTTGATCGCAACCAGTTGTGAATTGGGAGCTATCACGACGTCAAAAACAGATCAGGATAGAAAAGCCACTTATAATTACGGGCAAAACCTGGGGATGGCTTTTCAGATCAAAGATGATCTATTTGACTTGCTAGGAAAAGAAAGTGATACAGGTAAAAATAGCGGGGGTGATGTGAAGAGAAATTTGATGACACTGCCGTTAATTTTTTCTTATTCCCACATGACGAAATCCGAAAATCGACAATTGAAAAAATTGATGGGTACCAAAAAGAAAACCCGGAGGATCCTGACAGATATTCGTGGCATGATCGATGACTCAGGTGGATTTGAGTATGCGAGAAAGAAACTGCATGATTTTTCAAATAATGCCCTTGATGCCATTTCTTTTTACCCCGATTCTCCTGTAAAACAGTCCTTATCCGACCTCGTCGCATTTAACGCTCTCCGGGTTAAATAAATCCATGTCCTTCGATCAGAAAATTCTGGTCATCCGATTCAGTTCGATAGGAGATATCGTTCTTGCTACATCCCCACTCAAAACAATTCGAAACGCATTTCCAGGGGCACAAATAACATTTTTGACATTAAATCAATTTGCACCGATATTGGAATTCCATCCGGACATTGACAGACTCATCCCGCTCAGTAAAAATATGTCAGGTTCAGATATTTGGGGATTTGCCGATTACATCCGGAAACAGAAGTATTCAATCATTTTTGATCTTCATAATTCCCTGCGCTCGAACATTATAACCTTCCGTACGACAACCCCAGTCCACCAGTTAAAAAAACCCAGGTGGCATCGATTTATGCTTTTCCAATTCCATCAAAATGAATTTGCGGAAGATTTCTCTACATTGAAAATGTATCATGAATATTTAGGAGATATTTGGCAGTTCGGGGATAAAATACCAGGCACATCCTTGGTGGTCTCAGATCATGAGAAAACAACGGCAGCCGATCTGGTAAATATGGATGATTTCATTACCATAGTACCTGGAGCAGCTTGGAGACAGAAACAGTGGTCCGCGGATAAGTACGCTGAATTGATTCACAGGATGGAAAAGCCTGTTGTATTACTCGGGGCGAAGAAAGACAAGATCTGTTTCCAAATCGCTGAAATAGTGCCATCTGTTTTTAATTTAGCCGGAAAATCATCCTTACGAGAAGCTCTGGCTGTTTTGTCTAATTCTTCTCACATTGTGGGAAGCGATACGGGATTGACCCACGCTGGGGAAGCATTAGGAATTTCCGTGACCATGATCCTGGGACCCACATCACCAGAAACAGGAGCGGGGGTTCATTTGGATAGCTCCACCAATATAGAGACAGAACTTTGGTGTCGCCCTTGTTCTCAAAACGGGAAAATGCCCTGTTATCGAAAAACACAAATTTGTATGGATTCCATTTCCGTTCCTGACGTGATTCAATCACTTCCACCTGGATAAACAATGAAACTGGCTTGGGCCGTTATTTATAATGTCATTTTTTATCCCATCTTTTTTGTGGTTGGATGTATTCTTTGTTTATTCAATTCAAAATTGCGACAAGGTGTTTTGGGTCGGTTTCGTTCTATATCTCAGTTAAAGAAATACTTTATGTTAATTGATCCTACTAAAGATATATATTGGTTTCATGCAGCTAGTCTTGGAGAATTTTACCAGGTCAAGCCCGTATTGGAAGGGCTCAAGGAAGTGGAGCCGGACTGTGTCTCACTCTTAAGTTTTTCATCTCCATCCGGATTCAAAAATGCTAAAAGTGAT
>Ga0209554_1000957_pt1 | contig 23094 bp, 20 predicted proteins | sample MarorgKNORR_S2LV_5_FD_188221 | JGI IMG/M metagenome (GOLD analysis project Ga0209554, IMG submission 188221) | Marine microbial communities from the Southern Atlantic Ocean, analyzing organic carbon cycling - Bottom_A/KNORR_S2/LV (SPAdes) (version 2) | ecosystem: Environmental > Aquatic > Marine...
CGCGCAGATCGATATCGAACAGGTCAGCCACTGGTTCGACCGCAAGGGCGGGCAAGGCCCGCTGCAGGTCCTGGACGAAGTCTCGCTGCAGGTCGCCCCCGGGGAATTCGTCGCCCTGCTCGGCCCCAGCGGCTGCGGCAAGACCACGCTGCTGCGGTCCATCGCCGGGCTCGAGCGCCCCACCCGGGGCACCATCTCGGTCGGCGACCGCGTCGTCACCGGCAACGGGACCTTCGTGCCGCCCGAGCGGCGCCGCATCGGCATGGTCTTCCAGGACGGTGCCCTGTTCCCCCACCTCGACGTCCGGCGCAACGTGGCCTACGGGCTGCCTCGCGACCAGCGCCGCTCCGGACGGGTCGACGAGGCACTCGCCATGGTCGGCCTCGCCGACGTGGCCGACCGCATGCCCGGCACGCTCTCCGGCGGCCAGCAGCAGCGGGTGGCCCTGGCCCGGGCGCTGGCCCCCCGCCCCGGGGTCCTGCTCCTCGACGAGCCCTTCTCGAACCTCGACACCACGCTGCGCCTCCAGGTCCGTTCCGAGATGCACCGCCTGCTCGTCGACCTCGGCGTGACCACCATCTTCGTCACGCACGACCAGGAGGAGGCGTTCGTGCTCGGCGACCGGGTGGCGGTGCTCCACGACGGCCGCCTGGCCCAGGTCGGCACGCCGGACGACCTCTACCGGCGGCCGGCCGACCGCTGGGTTGCCACCTTCGTCGGCGACGCCAACCTGTTCCGGTGCGACCGGCCGAATGGCTCGTGCCAGACGCCCGTCGGCGAGGTGCCCGTGCTGGTCGGCTGCGACGGCCCGGCCGACCTGCTGCTGCGGCCCGAGGACCTGGCGGTCGGCGAGGGCGACAGCGGCACGATCGAACTGGTCGAGTACTACGGCCACGACGCCATGGTCCACGTGCTGCTCGACGACGGGCCATCGGTCAAGGTGCGGACCGAGGCCGATGTGCCCCACCACCGGGGCGACCGCGTCGGTGTGACCTATGTCGGGTCGGGAGCAGTGGCCCTCGGGGTGTGAAGTTCGATGCCTGTTAGTTAGGTTCCCCTAACAACAAGCGGACACCGACCTTCAGGAGTTTCTCCAGCAATGCACTCCCCCTCCACCCACGCCCGCCGCCTCGGCGTCGCTGCACTGCTCGTCGCCGGCCTCGTCGTCGGCGCCACGGGCCTCAGCGCCTGCGGCAGCGACGACGACAAGTCGATCACGATCTACTCCGGCCGCTCCGAGAAGCTGGTCGGACCCATCTTCGAGGCCTTCACCGCCGAGACCGGCATCGCCATCGAGGTTCGCTACGGCTCCTCCAACGACATGGCCCTCACCCTCGAGATCGAGGGCTCCAAGAGCCCAGCCGACGTGTTCCTGTCGCGGAGCCCCGGACCGACCGGCTACCTCGACGACCTCGGCATGCTCGCCGGGCTCGACGCCGACGTGCTCGCCGAGGTCGATGCCGCCAACCGTGCGGGCAACGGGAACTGGGTCGGCTTCGCCGGCCGGGCCCGTGTGCTCGTCTACAACATCGACGAGGTGGCCGAGGCCGACCTGCCCGACTCGGTGTTCGACCTGACCGGCCCCGAATACGCAGACCTCGTCGCCGTACCCGGCTCGAACTCGTCGTTCCAGGACTGGTTCACCGTGTTCCGGCTCCGCAACGGCGACGACGTCGCCATCGCATGGCTCGACGACATGGTCGCCAACGGCTCGCACTTCTACCCCAAGAACCGGGCCATCGTCGAGGCCGTCGGCCGCGACGAGGTGCGCTTCGGCCTCGTCAACCACTACTACAACCACCAGGAAGTCGAGAAGAACGGCGACGCCCAGCGCTCGGCCAACCACGGCTTCGCCGCAGGCGACGACGGCGGCCTCATGATCATCACCACCGCCTCGGTGCTCGACAGCAGCGACGACAAAGACATCGCCAACCGGTTCCTCGCCTTCCTCCTGAGCGACGGACAGCAGCGCTACCTGACCGACACGGTCTTCGAGTACCCGCTGGCCATCGGCGTGGCCCCCGCAGACCGGCTCCCCGAGCGGCCAGCCGACACCGTCGGGGCCGTCGACATCGATGACATGGCCGCCGAGTTCAAGCGGACCATCGAGATCATCGAGGCCAGTGGAGTCCTCGACCAGTAGGCGCCACGTGACAGAAACCGGGATGTCGCGATGACGACACGATCGACGGCGCGCTCCGGGCGGCCGCCGTGGACACTTTCGGGCAGCGCCGTCCTCGTGGCGGCGCTGTTCGCGCTCCCTGGGGGCTACGTGCTCTGGCGGGCCCTGAGCGGCGGCGCCCTCCACCTGCTCACCGAGCGGCGATCGCTCGAGCCGCTCTGGCGCACCGTCCAGCTGGCGTTCCTGGTGTCCGCATCGGCGGCACTGATCGGCACCACGCTGGCCTGGCTCACCGTCCGCACCGACCTCCCCCTGCGCAGGTTCTGGCGCATCGTCGCCCCCCTGCCGCTCGTCTACCCGAGCTTCGTGGGTGCGGCCGCCTTCCGCTCCGGCCTGACGCCCGGCGGCATCGTGCACGACCTGGCCGGCCACCTCGGATTCGACCTCCAGTTCCGCCTCCACGGCCTGGTCGGGGCATGGCTGGTCCTGACGCTGTTCACCTACCCCTACGTGTACCTCCCGGTGGCGGCACGGCTCTCGGCCCTGCCGTCGTCACTCGAGGAGAACGCCCGACTCCTCGGCGACCGGCCGTTGCAGGTGTTCCGGCGGGTCGTCCTGCCACAGGCGTCGTCGTCGATCGCCGCCGGCTCGCTGCTCGTCTTCCTCTACACGGTCAGCGACTTCGGCGCCGTCCACCTGATGCGGTTCGAGACCCTCACCCAGACCATCTACCGCACCCGACTGTTCGACCAGGGCCGCTCGTTCGCCCTCGCCCTGCTGCTGCTCGCCCTGGCGCTCGTGGTCGTCGCCGCCGAGCGCACCGTGGCCCGGCGCGGATCGCGCACCGAGGTGATCGGCGACCGGTCGTCGCTGCGCATCCCGCTCGGACGCTGGAAGGCGCCGGCCATCGCCACCTGCTCGCTGGTCGTGGGCCTCGCCCTCTTCGCCCCCGCCGTGTCGCTGGCCGACTGGGGCCTGTTCGGCTGGTTCCGGCAACGCCGCGGGCTGGCCGGGCTCCGGCTCGACTGGGGCGACGTGGCCGGCGCCACCTGGAGCACCGTGTGGGTCAGCATGGTCACGGCCGTCGTCGCCGTCGCCGTGGTGCTCCCGGTGGCCTACCTCCTGGCCCGCCACCGCTCCCGGGTGGGCGGCATCGTCAACGGCGTCGTGGTGGCCGGCTTCGCCATCCCCGGCCTGGTCGTGGCGATCTCGCTCATCTTCTGGACGCTCCATGCCTCGCCGTTCGAGTTCCTGATCGGCACGATGCCGGTCCTCGTATTCGCCTACGTCGTGCACTTCGGCGCACTGGCGGTGCGGACCGCCCAGGTGGCGGTCTCGGCGGTGCCCCGCCGCATGGACGACGCCGCCCGCCTGCTGGGCGCCAGCCGGCTGCGACGCCTGCTCACGGTCGACCTGCCGATCATGGCCCCAGGGCTGGCCGCCGGTGCGGGCCTGGTGATGCTCTCGACGATGAAGGAACTGCCCGCCACGCTGCTGGTGTCGCCGATCGGGTTCCGGACGCTCGTGGTCGAGATCTGGGACACCTACGAGGCGCTCTATCTCGCCGAGATGGCGATCCTGTCGCTCGTGCTCGTGGCGATCAGCGCACTGCTGACCTGGTTCCTCGTGGTGCGCCGGGCCGACCACCTGGCCTAAGCCGGCGGCGCTCCCTGCAGGGTGGCGGGTCAGCCGGCCGGCGGGTCAGTCGGTGACGAGGATGCGCTCGGCGGCGAACGAACCGACGCCTACGTGGGTGCCCTCGACCTCGACGGTCACCGTGCCGTCCGGCGATGCGGCCGTGACCACGCCCCGGTTGCCGGGCAGCAGCGCCGACTTCTCGAGGAACTCGAGCAGGCCGGGCGTGAACTCGAGCTCCTCGGTGATGCGGTTGACGGTGAAGCCGGTGCCGACCGGCACCTCGGCCAGGTGGCGGGTGTCGGGCACCGTGTAGTCGGAACCGGGGATCGGGTTGCCGTGCGGGCAGGTGGTGGGCTGGCCCAGCAGGCGGATCAGCGCCTCCTCGACCACCGGCGAGATCACGTGCTCCCACTTGCCGGCCTCGTGGTGGGCGTCGGTCCAGTTCAGGTCGAGGACGTCGGTCAGGAAGCGCTCGGCGATTCGATGTCGCCGGACCACCTGGGTGGCGAGCTCCATGCCGTCGGTGGTGAGCGAGATGGCGCCTTCGCCGGTCGATACGAGGCCCTCGGACTCGAGGCGCCGGATCATCTCCGAGACCGCCGGACGGCTCACGTCGAGGCGTTCGGCGATGCGGGCCTGGATGACGTCGAGGTCGTCCTCGGCGAGTTCGAAGATGGCCTCGCAGTACTCCTCGAACGCCGGGTGGTACTCGGGTGCCTCGTAGACCATGACGTGGAGTGTAGGCCGCTGTGAAGGATGCCTAACAGGGGCACCTCGGCTGACCCACCTCGGCGGCAGGGGCGCCCGTGCTGCATGCTGTGCCCATGGCCATCGACCCCCGCACCCCGGTCATCGTCGGCGCCGCCCAGGTGACCGACCGGGTCGACGACCCCACGCAGGCCCGCACGCCGCTCGAGCTGATGGTCGATGCGCTGTGCTCGGCGGCGATCGACGCCGACGCCCCCGGCTGCCTTCCCGGACTCGACGTCATCGGCGTGGCCGGCGGCCTCTGGCGCTACACCGACCCCGGCCGCCAGGTCGCCGATCTCGTCGGCGCCGTCGATGCCGGCACCCTCGTCACCTCGTGGTCCGGCCACTCCCCCCAACTGCTGTTCAACGACCTGGCCGCCCGCATCCGGGCCGGCGAACTCGACGCGGCGGCGATGCTTGGCGGAGAAACAAACGCCTCGCGTCGGCGGGCACGCAGGCTGGGCGTCGACATCCGCCGGGACGCCGACACCGACCTGCCCCCGGCCGAACAGTTCGGTGACACGCTCGCGATGGCGACCAGCGAGGAGAACGCCCGCGGCGTCGATGCCCCGATCTCCGTCTACCCGCTGCTCGACTCGGTCATCCGGTACGACCGTGGCGAGACGATCGACGAGCACCGCCGGCGCCTCGGTGCGCTCTGGGCCGGCTTCAACGCCGTCGCCGTCGACAACCCGCACGCCGCCGTCCGCACGCGCATGACCGCCGACGAGATCGCCACACCGTCCGAGGGCAACCGCCTCGTCGGAGCGCCGTACACCGTCGCCATGAACGCCCACAACGCCGTCGACCAGGCATCGGCCCTGCTGCTGCTCTCGGCCGAACGCGCCGAGGCGCTCGGCGTACCCAGGGACCGCTGGGTGTTCCCGCTCTCCGGCAGCGTCGGCCTCGACACGGCCTGGATCAGCGAGCGGTGGGAGCTGCACCGCGCACCTGCGCTGAGGCTGGCCGGCGAGGCCGCCCTGGCCGCCGCCGGCCTCGGGATCGACGACCTCGCCCACCTCGACCTCTACTCGTGCTTCCCGTCGGCGGTCCAGATCTCGACGGCTGAACTGGGCATCGGCCACGACCGGCCACTCACCGTCACCGGCGGGCTCACGTTCGCCGGTGGGCCGTTCAACAACTACAGCGGCCAGGCCATCGCAGCCCTCGTCCACCGCATGCGCGAGCAGCCGGGGACCGGATTCGTGCACGCCAACGGTGGCTACGCCACCAAGCACGCCTTCGGCGTCTACGGCACCGAGCCCCCCGACCGGCCATTTCACGTGGTCGACGTCCGGGAGGCGGCCGCCAACCTGCCGACCCGTGCCGTCGACCATGCCTATGCCGGTCCGGCGACCATCGAGGGCTACTCGGTGATGCACGGCCGGGACGGCATCCCCACGCACGCCCTCGTCGCGCTGCGCACCCCCTACGACGCCAGGACCTGGGGCACGACCCGTGACCCCGGGCGACTCGCCGCCATGTGCATCGACGAACACATCGGCCATGCTGCCGAGATCGACCCCGACGGCCTCGTGGCCGCCTGACCCATGTCTCCAGACATCCACTGCGAAATGAGCCCCACATGAAGACCCCCATCACCGAGATGTTCGGCATCGAGTTCCCGATCTTCGCCTTCAGCCACTGCCGGGACGTGGTCGCCGCCGTGTCGAAGGCCGGCGGCCTCGGGGTGCTGGGCGCCGTCGCCCACAGCGACGAGGCCCTCGAGGTGGACCTGGCATGGATCGAGGACGAGATCGGCGACCGCCCGTACGGGGTCGATCTCATCATCCCGGCCCGCTACGCCGGTGACGAGTCGGGTGGGTTCCAGGCCGCCGACATCGCCGCCCTGATCCCCGGCACCCACCGGGAGTTCCTCGACGAGATCCTCGAGCGCTACGAGGTGCCCCCGAACCCCGAGGAAGCGGATGGCTGGGCGGATCGGCCCGGCGACGCCCCGTTCTCGCTGAACCGGGCCGAGCGCCAGCTCGACGTGGCCCTCGCCCACCGGCCGGCGCTCATCGCCAACGCCCTCGGCTCGCCGCCGCCCGAGATGGTCCAGCGCTGCCACGAGGAGGGCGTCAAGGTGGGCGCCCTGGCCGGCACCCGGGTCCATGCCGAGCGGCACGTGGCCGCCGGGGTCGACCTGGTCATCGCCCAGGGCGGCGAGGGAGGCGGCCACACCGGCGAGATCGGGACCATGGTGCTGATCCCCGAGGTCGTCGACGCCGTCGCCCCGGTGCCGGTGCTCGCCGCCGGCGGCATCGGCCGCGGCCGCCAGATGGCCGCATCGTTGGCGCTCGGCGCCGCCGGCGTGTGGTGCGGCTCGGTGTGGCTCACGACCGAAGAGGCCGAGACGCACCCAGTCGTCAAGCAGAAGATGCTCGACGCAGCTACCACCGACACGCTGCGCTCACGGTCGATCACCGGCAAGCCGGCCCGCATGCTGCGCAGCGCCTGGACCGACGAATGGGACCGGGCGGACACCCCCGACCCACTCGGCATGCCCTTCCAGCCGATGCTGACCGACCAGGCGCTGCTGCGGATCAACCGGGCCGCCCACCACGAGGGCTCCGGCGCCGAACAGCTGGCGACCTATTTCGTCGGCCAGATCGTCGGATCGATGAACAAAAGCCGGGGCACCGGTCAGGTCGTGATGGACATGATCGAGGAGTTCATCGAGGCCGCCGAGGGCCTCGCCGGCCAACTCGAGGTCTGAGCCGGCCGGTTCCGCCCTGGTTGCCCTAACCAGCCGGCCCGACGTGGATCCGGTCCAGGTCGGCCGGCAGGAGCACCTCGCCGTCGAAGTGTTCGGCGGCAATGGCGATCCACTCCCCCTCGGTGCCGGGTGCCGGCGTGGGCACACAGTGGTTGAGCACCAGCGTGCCGACCCCGGCCCGTGCCGCCGTCTGGGCGGCATCGATGACCGACGAGTGGTAGTCGATCACGTCGTTGAGTCGGGCGACGGGCACCTGGCGGATCAGGTCGTCGCGTATGACCGTCTGGACGTAGACGTCGGCCCCGGCACAGAGCTCGTCGAGGGCAGGACAGGGAATCGTGTCGCCGGCCAGGACCACGCTGCCGCCCTCCGCCTCGATGCGGTACCCGACGGTCGGGTGGACGGGCCGGTGTTCGGTGGGGGCGGCGACGATCCGGACCACATCGTCCTCGAAGACGAGCCCCCCGGCGGTCTCCTGCACCGGCACCACCGGCGGTGCCTCCAGGTCGTCGTGGTGGGCCATCCGCCATCCGATGTCCCGGCCCAGCATGGTCAGGGTGTCGGCGATGAACGCCGCCGTGCCCACCGGTCCGACGACCGGCAGGGGTGCTGCGGGAAAGCCGGTGATCCACCGGGTCGTGACGAGGTCGTTGACATCGGTGATGTGGTCGCTGTGGAGGTGGGTCAACAGGAGCCGCTCGATGGCTGCCGGCCCGGTCGCCGCCCCGGCGAGGCGCATCAGGCAGCCCCGGCCGCAGTCGATGAGGAGGTTCCGGCCGCCGACCTGCACGAGCTGGGACGGGCCGGCGCGGTCGGGCGACGGAAGTGGGCTCCCGGTGCCGGTCATCACGAGATCCATGATGTGCTCCCGTTTCTCGCCGTTGAGCCGCTCAGCCGTGGGGGAAGCCGACCTCGCCGCCACCGTCGGCGATGATCGTCTGGCCGGTGATCCAACTCGAGGCGTCCGAAGCGAAGAACAGCACGGCCTGGGCGATGTCCTCGGGCTCGCCGAGGCGCTTCAACGGGTATCCCAGTGCCACGTCGTCGCCCCGCCCGTCCGCCCACAGTGCCTTGGCGAAATCGGTCTTCACGAGGCCCGGGCACACGGCGTTGACGCGCACACCGGGAGCGAGCTCGGCGGCGAGCTGGCGGGTCAGGTGGAGGAGCGCCGACTTCGTGATGTCGTAGGTGCCGAGGATCTGGTTGGTGTGGAACGCCCCGACCGACGAGATGTTGACGACGTTGCCGCCGTGCTCCTTCATCCAGGCGTGCCAGCAGGCCTGGATCCAGACCAGGGGCGCCGTCAGGTTCACGTCGAGGGTCTTCTGCCAGCGTGGCAGGTCGGCGTCGATTACCGGACCCGCATAGGGGTTGGTGGCGGCGTTGTTGACGAGGATGTCGAGGGCGCCGAAGGTGTCGATCGTGGCGGCGACGACCCGGTCCATGTCCTCTGCCCTGCCGACGTTCCCGGCCTCGTAGGCCAGGTCGCCACCTGTCTCGGCCGCCAGTTCGGCCACCGTGGCCTCGCAGACCTCGGCCTTGCGGCTGGTGATCATGACCCTGGCCCCTGCGCCCGCAAGGCTGCCGGCGATGGCCTTGCCGATGCCGCGCGAGCCGCCGGTCACGAGCGCGACCTTGCCGTCCAGACGATTTTCCGTGGTGTGTTCCATGGCGGCCGACCCTAGCCAGCGGCCCTGTCCGGCCTCTCAGTGGGCAGCCCCGCCGGGCGCCTGTCTGCGGGTCAGTTGACCCTGCGCTCGCGGCCCTCCCAGTAGGGGTCGCGCAGCTCGCGCTTGAGGATCTTGCCCGACGGGTTGCGTGGGATCGTCTCGACGAACTCGACCGTCTTGGGGCACTTGAACCCGGCCAGGCGTTCCCTGGCGAAGGCGAGGATCTCGTCGCCGGTGATGCCGGCGTCGGGCACCGGGATGACGAGTGCCTTGCCGACCTCGCCCCACTTGTCGTCCGGGACGCCGATGACCGCCACGTCGGCGATGCCCTCGTGGGCCATGAGGGCGTTCTCGACCTCGGCGGGGTACACGTTCTCGCCGCCGGAGATGATCATGTCCTTGACCCGGTCGTGGATGTAGAGGTAGCCGTCCTCCATGTAGGCGGCGTCGCCGGAGCGGAACCAGCCGTCGCCGGGCATCGACGAGGCGGTCTCCTCGGGCATGTTCCAGTAGCCCTTCATGTTCTGGAGCGACCGGATCCAGACCTCGCCGACCTCGCCGTCGGGCAGCGTCGCACCGGTGTCGGTGTCGACGATCTTCAGCTCGACGCTGGCGATGGGCTTGCCGGCCGATCGCAGCAGGTTCTCTTTGGGGCCGCCGGGGTCGTGGTCCTCGGGGTCGAGCTGCGTGACGGCACCGGTGGTCTCGGTCAGGCCGTAGACCTGCATGAACTGGCAGCCGAACATCTCCATGGCCTTGACGAGGACGTCCTGGGTGATCGGCGAGGCGCCGTAGACGATCAGGTCGATCGACGAGAGGTCGATGCCTTCGCTCGGGACCATCAGGAAGAACTGCAGAATGGCCGGCACGAAGATGGCGTGGGTGATGGCCTCCGACTCGATCAGCTGCAGGGCCCCGACCGGGTCGAACTCGCGGGTCATGATGGTGCGGGCACCACAGCCCATGCCGAACAGGGCCCAGCCGCTGCCGGCGATGTGGAACAACGGCATGACGGCCATGTTCACGCTGTCGTCGTCCATCTGCCATTCGACGACCTGGAAGAGCGTCTTGAAGTTGTCGTTGGTCAACTGGGCGCCCTTGGGCAGGCCGGTGGTGCCCGACGTGTAGAGCTGCATCGACACGTCGCCCCCACCCGGCGGGGTGATCTCGCAGTCGGTGGGCTGGGCATCGCGCCACTCGGCGTAGGAGCCGTGCGTGTCGTGGTCGCCGATAACGAGGATCGTCTCGGTGTGGATGAGGTCGGCCTCGAAGGCGGCCAGCTGTTCGGCGAACTCCTCGTGGATGACCAGCACCTTCGCCTGGGCGTCGTTGACGATGTAGGCCATCTCGGGTGGGGCCAGCCGCCAGTTCACGGCGACGGTGACCGAGTTGGCGAGGCTGCAGCCGAACGCCAGCTCGAAGTACTCGGCGCCGTTCTTGTCGATGTAGGCGATGCGCTCCTGGGGGCCGATGCCCGAGGCGCGCAGGGCGTTGGCGACCTGCCCGGCACTGTCCCTCATCTCGGCCCACGTGATCCGCCGGTCGCCGATGACGAGCATTTCGGCATCGGGCTTCTCGGCGACCCCGGTGAGGATGATGTCTGCGACGCTGGTGACTTCTCGGATGTCCATGGTCGCCGAACCTACACGCGGACCGCCCTGCCGCCAGCCCCGCGTCAGTCGGGCCAGATGCCGGTGTCGGTTTGGTAGGCGGCCCAGCCGTACCACTCGGTCACGAATCCGGTGACGAACGTGAGGCGTTCGTCGTCGCCGACGCCCTCGAGGCTCCAGGTGGCGCCACTGTCGTCGACGAGCAGGCCGTCGCCGGCCGAGAAGGTCCGGGCAGTCCCATCGACAACTGTCGAGAACGCCATGCCGAACATCGAGTCCGGGTCGAGGACGACGACGACCGGTACGCCGCCGATCTCCTCGTTGAGGACCGTAAGGCCATCCGCCCCGTCCATGCGGTATGCCCGTGACCCGCTGCCCGATCGCACCTTCGGTGCCGGATGGCGCGACACTCGCACCCGGACAAGGGAGCCCACCATGGTTGAACGGAAACGTGCGACACGGATCGTCCTCGCGCCCGAGGACGAGTACAACCACGAACCCGACCCGGTCCCCAACTACAACGAGTCGATGTACCTCAACGTCATCGACCACGCAACGACGGTGGGCGCCTGGTTCCGGATCGGCAACCGGGTCAACGAGGGCTACGCCGAGATGACCTGCTGCGTGTACCTCCCCGACGGCCGGGTGGGGTTCATGTACCAGCGGCCCACGATCACCACGAACGAGGTGTTCGACGCCGGCGGCCTGCGCATCGACGTCGAGGAGCCGTTCCGGCGGCTCCGGGTGCGCTACGAGGGCAAGGTCTGCCTCCTCGACGACCCCGGCCAGATGGCCGACCCGAAGACGGCGTTCTCTGAGAACCCGTCCGTGCCGTGCAACGTCGATCTCACCTACCGGGGCATCTCCCCGATGTACGGCGGCCGGCCCGTCGACGCCGAGACCGGTGCCGAGCCCGAGCAGGACGCCGAGTCGTCGTTCTCGAAGGCCCACTACGAGCAGCACGTCGCCGCCACGGGAACCATCGAGGTCGACGGCGAGCGCTTCGAGGTCGACGGCCTCGGGCTGAGGGACAAGTCGTGGGGCGCCCGCTACTGGCAGGCCATCTCCTGGTACCGCTGGCTGCCGATGGCCTTCGACGAGGACTTCGCCATGATGATCTCGCTGATCAGCAGGGACGGCACCGACCGCAACCCCGGCGGCATGGTCCTCCACGGCGACCGCTACCACCAGATCCGCGAGGTGGCGATCGACACCGACTGGGACGACGACGGCTACCAGACCGGCCTCACCGCCGTCGTGTCGACGGACGAACGCACCTACGAGGTGCGGGGCACGGTCACGTCGCTGATCCCGCTGCGCAACCGCCGCACCACCCCCGACGGCGAGCTGCTCCACACCCGCATCACCGAGGGGCTCACCCGGTTCCGATGCGACGGCAAGACCGGCTGGGGCCTCTCCGAGTACCTCGACCAGGTCATCGACGGCCATGCCGTTGGAACGGGCGGCTGAGCGGCACATTTCGCCTTGCAACCAGCGTCATACGCTGTAGTGTCAACCGTATGACACTGCTGAGCGTCCGACTCGACGATGAGGTCTCCAACGAGATCGACACCTGGTCCGAATACCTCGGCGTTTCACGGTCCGACCTGGTCCGCGACGCCCTGCGCCGCCACCTCGTCGCCCTGACCGGCGAAAGGGACGCCGAGATCTGGGAGGAACACCCGTTGGACGAAAACGAACTCCAGCTCGCCAAGATCGCCGACTTCGGACCTGCCGAGGACTGGTCGGACTGGCACGATGCAACGGGGTGAGGTCTGGTACGCCGCGATGCCCGACGGTGACCGCCCGGTGCTCGTCCTCACCCGCGATCCGGTCGCCGATCGGATCGGTCAGGTGGTCGTGGCGCTCCTCACCAGGACGAGGCGGGGCCTGATCTCAGAACTCCCCCTCCGTCCCGACATCGACGGTGTTCGAACCGACTGCGTGGTCAACTTCGACAACATCCACACGATCGCACGGGACAAGTTCCGGCGACGCGTGGCGACCCTGTCGGCGGCCCGGATGAAGCAGGCCTGCTGGACCCTCGAAGCGGCAATGGGCTGCTGAGAACCCACTCCCCCTAGAACAGCTTCGAGGCGGTGGCTCCGTCGAAGCGTTCGACGGACAGGCCGGTCACGCCGAGGCCACCCAGCTTCCCCTGGAACTCGGCCATGTGCGGCGCCTTCATGTGGGCGGCCAGCGCCTCGTCGCTCGCCCACTTCTCGAAGATGCGGATGCAGCCGGGCGTGACCGGGTCGGCGCTGAGCACGTAGTCGATGCAGCCGTCCTCGGCGTGGGTGCCCTCCATGAGCGGCACGATGGCGGCGAGCGCCTCGTCGACCTTGTCGGGATCGAGGGAGATGGTGCCGGCGATGAGGATCATGGGAACTCCGATTCGGTGTGGTCTGGCGTCGGGACAGGGGCAGCGGGAGCGTACTGTCGGACCCCATGACGGGTCCCAGCCGGAGCGCGGTTCGATCGACGAGGGAACGATGAGCGAGGAACTCAACGTCGGCGACGACGGCGTCACCCGCTGCTGGTGGCCGGGCGCACACGCCGACTACGTCGCCTACCACGACCAGGAGTGGGGCCGGCCCGTGGTCGACGACCACCGGCTGTTCGAGAAGCTCTGCCTCGAGGGATTCCAGGCCGGGCTGTCGTGGCTGACGATCCTGCGCAAGCGCGAGCGCTTCCGGGAGGTGTTCGCCGGCTTCGACCCGGCGCTGGTCACCCGCTTCGGCGAGACCGACGTCGAGCGCCTGCTGGGCGACGCCGGGATCATCCGGCACCGCGGCAAGATCGAATCGACGATCCGCAACGCCGCCCGCTGCCTGGAGATGGCCGACGAGTTCGGGTCGCTGGCGGCGTACGTGTGGTCGTGGGAGCCCGAGGCAAGCGTCCGCGAGGCCGACGGGTCGATCCCCGCCACCACGCCGACCTCGACGGCGCTGTCGCGGGACCTCAAGCGGCGAGGCTGGTCGTTCGTCGGACCGACCACCGTCTACGCCTTCATGCAGGCCATGGGCATGGTCAACGACCACCTCCCCGGCTGCGCCGCCCACACCGAGGTCGAGGCACTGCGGGCGAACCTCGTCCGCCCATCGTGACGCTGCTGACCGACCGGCTGCCCGACGGGGCCGACCCGGACGAGTTGCTCGAGGGGTTCGTCGCCTGGACCACGGAACAGGGGCTCGACCTCTACCCGGCCCAGGAGGAGGCCGTCCTCGAACTGCTGGCCGGCAACCACGTCATCCTCGCCACGCCAACCGGATCGGGGAAGTCGCTGGTCGCCACCGCCGCCCACGCCTCTGCCCTGGCCCGCGGCGAGCGCAGCGTGTACACGGCCCCGATCAAGGCCCTGGTCAGCGAGAAGTTCTTCGCCCTGGCCCGCGACTTCGGACCCGACAACGTCGGCATGGTGACCGGCGACGCCTCGATCAACCCCGACGCCCCGATCATCGCCTGCACCGCCGAGATCCTCGCCCACCGGGCCCTACGCCAGGGCGCCGACGTCGACGTAAGCCTGGTCGTGGCCGACGAGTTCCACTTCTACGCCGATCCACAGCGGGGCTGGGCATGGCAGGTGCCGCTGCTCGAGCTGTCCCACGTGCAGTTCCTGCTGATGTCCGCAACGCTCGGCCCGACCCGCCGCTTCGAAGAGGACCTCGAGGCCCGCACCGGCCGACCCGCCGTCACGGTCGCCGGAAGCGAACGGCCCGTGCCGCTCATCACCGAGTACCGGGAGACCCCGCTCCACGAGTCGATCGACGAACTGCTGCGGACCGACCGGGCGCCCGTCTACATCGTGCACTTCACCCAGCAGTCCGCCGCCGAGAAGGCCCAGGACCTGTGCAGCCTCGACGTGCTCACCAAGGACGAGAAGGCGGCCGTGCGTGCCGAGGTCGGCGGCTTCCGGTTCGACACGCCGATCGGCAAGGACCTGCGTCGCTTCATCGGGCACGGGATCGGGCTGCACCACGCCGGGCTGCTCCCCCGCTACCGGCTGCTGATCGAGAAGCTGGCCCAGTCCGGCCTGCTCAAGCTGATCTGCGGGACCGACACGCTCGGCGTGGGCGTCAACGTGCCGATCCGCACCGTGCTGTTCACCCAGCTCTGCAAGTACGACGGCACGACCACCCGGCTGCTCTCCAACCGGGAGTTCCAGCAGGTCGCCGGCCGGGCCGGCCGACGGGGCTTCGACGACGAGGGCCACGTCTGGGTGCAGGCTCCGCCCCACTGGATCGAGAACCGGCGGGCCGAGCAGAAGGTGGCCGCCGACCCGGGCCGCAAGAAGAAGCTGGTCAAGAAAAAGCCGCCGGACCGCGGGTACTCCCACTGGAACGAGGAGACCTTCGACCGGTTGGTGGTCGGCCGTCCCGAGCCACTGGAGTCCAGCTTCGACGTCACCCACCAGATGGTGCTCAACGTGCTGTCCCGTCCCGGCGACGGCGGGGCGGCGCTCAAGCGCCTCCTGCTCGACAACCACGAGCCCCGCAAGCGCCAGCGCCGGCACATCCGCAAGGCCATCGGCGTCTACCGCTCGTTGCGCGACGCAGGCATCGTCGAGGAGCTGGACGAACCCGACGCCGAGGGCCGCCGGGTGCGCATCGGCGTCGACCTCCAGGACCGGTTCGCCCTCCACCAGCCGCTGTCACTGTTCGCCCTCGAGGTCATCCCCGAACTCGACGTCGACGAGCCAGGGCACGCCCTCGACGTGCTCTCGGTCGTCGAGTCGGTGCTGGAGAACCCCGGCGTGGTGCTGGCCGCACAGGTGAACCGCCTCAAGTCGGAGCTGGTGGCCCGCCTCAAGATGGAGGGCGTCGAGTACGACGAGCGCATGGACCGCCTCGCCGAGGTGCGCCCGCCGCGGCCGCTGGCCGAGTTCCTGTACGGCACGTTCGACGTGTTCCGCTCACACCACCCGTGGGTGGGCGACGAGAACGTGAAGCCCAAGTCGGTGGCCAGGGAGATGTTCGAGTTCGGCTACGGGTTCCGGGACTACATCGGGCACCACGGCCTGAAGCGCTCCGAGGGGACCGTGCTGCGCTACCTCACCGACGCCTACAAGGGGCTCGTGCAGAACGTGCCGCCGGCGGCCCGCACCGACGAGGTGGCCGACCTCGAGGCGTGGCTGGGCGCCACCGTCCGCCAGGTCGACTCCAGTCTGCTCGAGGAGTGGGAGCGGTTGCGCAACCCCGACGAGCACGACGCCACCGACAGGGTGCCGGCGACCCCGATGGACGACCGGCCAGACGTGACGGCTGAGCCGCGGGCGTTCCGGGTGATGGTGCGCAACGAGGTGTTCCGCTGGGTACAGCTGCTGGCCCGCCGCGAGCACGCTGCGCTGGCCGAGGTGCCGGCCGTCGGCGATGAGCCCTGGACGGCCGCGTCGGTGGCCGAGGCCATCGCCCCCTACTGGGACGACTTCGCCGAAATGCCCACCGACGCCCACGCCCGCGGTGCCGGGTTCTTCGTGTTGGACGACTCGGGCGGCGTGGGCTCCGTGACCTGGCCCGTCACCCAGACCATCGCCGACCCCGACGGCTTCCACGAGTGGATCCTGGAAGGCGTCGTCGATCTGCCGGCGTCCCGCGAAGAAGGCCGCGCCGTCGTGAACCTGAAAGCGATCCGGCGGCTCTAGAAGTCGCGGTCGACGACGAAGCGGGCGAGGTCGTTGAGGTCGGCCACGGCGCCGTCGTCAAAACCCAGGCCGTCGAGCGCCGTGAGCGCCAGGACCAGGTGGGCGCCGGCCGAAGACTCGGCGTGCGACCGTCCGCCCGCCGCCTCGAGCGCCGCCGTCGCCCTGGCCACATCGTCGTCGCTGAGGTCACCGTCGCGGCCGTAGATCGCCAGCAGCTCCTCGGCCGCCTCACCGCCCTGTTCGAGCACCACGGCCACGGGCAGCGACTTCTTGCGCTCGCGCAGGTCATTGCCGACCGCCTTGCCGGTGACCGACGGATCGCCCCAGATGCCGAGCACGTCGTCGACGGCCTGGAAGGCACAGCCCAGCTCCATGCCGAACTCGTCGAGAGCTTCGACCTGGGCAGCCGTGGCCCCGGCCAGCACCGCGCCGACGCTGGAGGAATAGGCCAGCAGGGCGCCGGTCTTGTCGGCCTCCATGGCGACGCACTCGGCGAGCGTCACCGTGGGCAGGTCGTCGAAGGCCATGTCGGCGGCCTGGCCGGCGATCATCGCCGCCGTGGCCCGGGTGAGGCGGGCGGCGGCCACCTGACGCAGCGGCGACGGGTCGTCGAGCAGCACCTGGTAGGCGAGGTTGTGGAGGGCGTCGCCCGAGATGATCGCCTCGTCGGTGCCGAACGCCGACCACACGGTCGCCCGGTGCCGGCGCTCCGTGTCGCCGTCGATGATGTCGTCGTGCACCAGCGAGAAGTTGTGCACCAGCTCGACCGCCACCGCACCCGGCACGGCCACCTCGGCGGGAGCACCCACCGCCTCGGCGGAGAGCACCGCCAACGTCGGGCGCAGGCCCTTGCCGGCCCCCACATCCGACGGCGAGCCATCGACCTCGGTCCAGCCGAAGTGGTACATCGACGACGGGCGCAGGCGCGGGCTGAGACCCTCGACGACCGCCCGCAGCGCCGGCTCGACCAACGAGCGGGCACGGCCGAGGACCTCGGGCGTGGTCACCCGCGGCGGTCCTGCAGGAACGGGTAGCGCGCCCGCACCTCGGCCACCCGTGCGGGATCGACCTCGGCGACGAGCACCTCCTCACGGCCTGGCTCAGCCTCGGCCAGCACCTCGCCGAACGGGTCGACGATCACGCTGTCGCCCGTGTACGACAGCTTCGGATCGGTGCCGACCCGGTTGATGCCCACCACGTAGGCCTGGTTCTCGATGGCCCGTGCCCGCAGCAGCGTGCGCCAGTGCTCCCGGCGCGCCTCGGGCCAGTTGGCGGGCACCAGGTAGAGGTCGGTGTCGTAGGCCAGGTCCCAGAAGGCCTCGGCGAAGCGCAGGTCATAGCAGACGAACAAGGTGGTGCGGACGCCGTCGATGTCGATGGTGACGTGCTTCTCGCCGGCCCGGTAGCGCTCGTGCTCCCTGGCGTAGGAGAACGGGTAGAGCTTGTCGTAGTGGTGCGTGGCGCCATCGGGGGCGGCCACGACGAAGCGGTTGACCGGGAGCTCGCCGGCGATGTCGAGCGTGGGGATCGAGCCGGCGGTCCAGCAGCCGTGGCGGGCCGACTGCTCGCACAGCCACTCGACGCTCGGCCCGTCGGGCGGCTCGACGATCAGGTCGGTGGCCAGCGAGAAGCCGGTCGGGAACATCTCGGTCAGCACCACCAGGTTCGCCCCCCGGTCGGCCGCCTCGGCGACCATCCCCGCAAGGTGGGCGTGGTTGGCATCACGGTCCTCCCAGACCACATCGTGCTGGACGGCGGCGACCTTCATCGTGGACCTTCCGGGGCACTGCCGGTCGGGGAAAGTGTGGCGAGGCGGTCGACCGCCTCCGTCAGCACCTCCGGCTGCTTGCAGAACGCGAACCGCACCAGATGCCGGCCGGCCGTCTCATCGTCGTAGAAGACCGCGCTCGGCACGGCGACCACCCCGCAGCGCTCCGGCAGCGACAGACAGAAGTCGACGCCGTCCTCGTAGCCGAGGGGCCGGATGTCGGCCGTGGCGAAGTAGGTGCCCGACGGCGGACGCACCCCGAAGCCCACCTCCTCGAGCCCGGCGCAGAACAGGTCGCGCTTGGCCTGGAGGTCGTCGGCCAGCTCTGCGAAGTAGTCGTCGCCGAGGTGCAGGGCGGTGACCATGGCGTGCTGGAACGGGCCTCCGCTGACGTAGGTCAACGACTGCTTCGCCACCAGCACCGCAGCCAGCAGATCGGCAGGCCCGTGCGCCCAGCCGATCTTCCAGCCGGTGAACCCGAACGACTTGCCGCCCGACGAGATGGTGAGGGTGCGCTCGGCCATGCCGGGCAGGGCGGCCAACGGGAGGTGCTGGAGGCCGTCGAAGATGAGGTGCTCGTAGACCTCGTCGGTCACGACCAGCAGGTCGTGGGCGATCGCCACGGCGGCGATGTGGCCCAACTCGTCGGCATCGAAGACCTTGCCGGTCGGGTTGTGCGGGGAGTTGAGCAGGATCAAGCGCGTGTCGGGGCCAACGACCGCCTCGAGGTCGGCCACGTCGAAGTGCAGATCCGGCTCCTGAAGGCGGACCACCCGGCGCCGTCCACCCGCAAGGGCGATCGAGGTGGCGTAGTGGTCGAAATACGGCTCGAACAGCACCACCTCGTCGCCGGGCTCGACCAGCGCCAGCATCGCCGCGGCGATCGCCTCCGACGCGCCCGTGGTGACGAGCACCTCCGTGTCGGGGTCGACCTCGAGGTCGTAGAAACGCCGCTGGTGGTCGGCAATCGCCTGCCGCAACGGGGCGATGCCGGGGCCCGGCGGATACTGGTTGTGGCCGGCACGGATCGCCGCCACGGCCGCCTCGAGCACCTCGTCGGGGCCGTCGGCGTCGGGGAAGCCCTGCCCCAGGTTGATGGCGCCGGTGCGCGCCGCCAGCACCGACATCTCGGTGAAGATCGAGGTGCCGAGCCCCTGGAGGCGCTCGACCAGATAAGGATTGCGCTCACCCATCGTTGCCACGGTAGCGGGGGCAGGCGGTCTGGGGCTTCTCTTGTCGCCGACCCCGGTTGCCTGCTCCGATTGCCGGCCCCCGCTCCTGTTCGACCAACTAGGCCGTCGGCGTGCCGATCAGGGTCTCGCGCAGCTCCCGCTTCACGAACTTGCCGTTGGCGTTCCGGGGCAGCGCCTCGTCGACGAACCACACGTGCTGGGGCACCTTGAAAGGGGCGATGAGGCCAGCCACGTGTGCCCGCAGGCCGTCGGCGTCGAGGGACTCGTCCGGCAGCAGCAGGATCGCCACGCCGACCGCCTCGCCCAGGCGCTCGTCCGGGACGGCGAACACGGCCGCCTCGGCGATGGCCGGATGCTCGTAGATGGCGGCCTCGACCTCGGCCGAATAGACGTTCTCGCCACCCCGCAGCACCATGTCCTTGGCCCGGTCGACCAGGAACAGGAAGCCGTCGTCGTCGAGGTAGCCGATGTCGCCGGTGTGGAACCAGCCGTCGGTGAGGATCTCGGCGTTGGCCTCCGGCTGGTTGAGGTAGCCGCGGAAGACGTTGGCGCCCCGTACCCACAGCTCGCCCTTGCCGCCCGCCGGCTGGTCGGTGCCGTCCTCGGCCACGATGCGGGTCTCCATGATCGGCAGGGCCGGTCCGGCCGACTCGGGCTTGGCGAGGAAGAAGTGCGCCGAGTTGATCGTGATGACGCCGTTCACCTCGGTGAGGCCGTAGCCGGTGCTGGGCCGGCCCTTGATGCGCTCCTCGATCTTGGCGACCAGGTCCGGCTGCACGGCGGCGCCGCCACCGCCCAGGTGCTCGAGGCTCGAGGTGTCACGCTTGTCGAAGTCGGGGCTGTTGACGAGCTCCCTGGCCATGGTGGGCACGCCCGTGAACGACGAACTGCGTTCCCGCTCGATGAGCTCGAGGGCCCGCTCGGCATTCCACCGGTGCATCAGCACGAGGCGTCCGCCGCCGGCCGTGATCGGGTGGAGGCAGCAGTTGCAGCCGGTGACGTGGAACAGCGGCACCGCCAGCACGGACCCGGGGTTCGACTCGCCCTGCACCTTGTCCGACCCGGGAGGCGCCTCGCCGGCGGCGACGGCCTTCGCCTGGGCGGAACCCGCCATCGTCTGCCAGAAGGCCAGGTTCAACAGGTTGGACACCGCTCCCCTGTGGGTGAGCACGGCGCCCTTCGGCTGGCCCGTCGTGCCCGACGTGTAGAAGATGCAGACGTCGTCCTCCGGACCGATGGTGGGCGGCTCGGGCGGCTCACCGGCGGCGGCCAGGGCGTCGTCGAAGTGGACGGCGTCGTCGGGGAGGTCGCCCCCGGTGCGCACGGCCACCACGTGGAGGCGGCGGCCCTCCCGCAGGCCGTCGAGGCCCGGGGTGATCCGCTCGAGGCGCTCCTGGTCGCACAGCAGCACGGTGGCCTCACAGTCGGCGAGCCCGAACTCCATCTCGGGAAGCGTCCACCAGGCGTTCATGCCGACCACCGCCGCACCGAGCTTGACCGTGGCCCAGTAGCCCATCACCCATTCGGGGTAGTTCCGCATGGCGATCGCCACCCGGTCGCCGTGCCCGATGCCCACCGATGCCAGGTGGGCGCAGAGGGCATCGACCCGCTGGTGCACCTCGGCGTAGGTGAGGCGCTCGTCCTCGTAGACGAGGTAGTCCTTGTCGCCGTGGGCTACCGAGGCGGCCCAGAGCAGCGCCAGAGTGGGCGGTGCGCTGTCGTAGGCACGTGTCGGTACACCCCGGATGTCGACGACCGACCAGGCGAACGGTGCGCCCGGTGCCGTGAGCTCGTCCCACGCCTCGCGATAGTGCCGATCCACCTGATTGCGTCTCCCGATTTGCTGTCTGCATCACCGTCACCGTCACTGGCGACGGCTCGTGACCCTAGACAACGCCTTGTCCCGGCCCGGCACCGCGGCCGGGGCCGGGGCCGGAGGCCGGAGGCCGGAGGAGGCTGTCACACTCCCGGGCAATGATGGGGACATGAACTCGACGACCACCACCGCTGCCGCTGCCGCTGCCGCTGCCGCTGCCGCTGCCGGATCGACTGTCACACCCCCGGGCAATGATGGGGACATGAACTCGACGACCACCACCGCTGCCGCACCCGCTGCCGCTGCCGGATCCATTGTCACACCCCCGGGCAATGATGGGGACATGAACTCAACGACCACCGCCGCCGGCCCGAGCCTCGGTGCCGGTTTGCCGGTGGGCGAGGCCGTCATCTCGATGGCGGTCGTCGAGTCGGTGCTGGGATCGGTCGGCGACCTCGACGTCGAGGGATTCGACCCCGGGCAGCTCGAGCAGTGGCTTCATGTCGGCCAGCACGGCGAATCGTCGTTCGCTGCACTCCAGGCGAAGGTGCTGACACGGTTGCGTCGGCTGGGCGACGAGGACGGTCGGCGCATCGACCCGGCCACGGTGCTGACAGCCGGGCTGGGGATGGCGTCGCGTGAGGCCCGGGCCCGGGTCGAGGTGGCCGACACGCTGGCTGCTTCTCCGGCAGCCGCCGATGCCCTGGCCGATGGCCGCATCAGCCGGGGCCACGCCGACGTGTTCGCCACCAGGATCCCCCGACGCCTGCGTGCCGAGGCCGGAACCGATCCGCAGCTCGTCGCAGCCGCCGCCGAACAGGGGGTCGATGCGTTCGCCCGCACCGCCACCGAATGGACCCGCCGACGCGAGCTCGGCGCCGACCCCGACGGCAGCCGGCGGGCCGCCCGCCAGCACCGCAACCGCAAGGCGTCGGTGTTCACCAACGACGACGGCATGTTGTGCCTGCGCGCCGATCTGCCGCCCGACACCGGTGCCATCGTGGCCGCCACCCTCCACGACATCAGCGAGCACAAGTGGCGCACCGAGGACGGACGCACCGCCACTCACGTTGCGGGCATCGATCCCGACAGGTTCCGCACCAGCCAACAGCGCCTTGCCGATGCACTCATCGACCTCGCCCGTGCCTGGGATCCCGACGGCACCAGTCTGGGCGCCGGTCCCGGCAACCGCTCGACCCGTCGCCGGCGGAAGCGACGCCGGGCCGACACCAAGTTGCTCGTTGTCGTCGACCACCGTTGGCTCACCGACCAGGTCATCGCAGCAGCCCACGACGGAACGCTCCCGGGCGCCCGATCGACCGACGACACCCTGCCGGAGGGCCACTCTGCCGACCCGAAGAATTTCGAACCGGGGTTTCCCGATCCCGACATTCCCGCTCCGGAGATTCCGGGCATCGGGCCGATCACCCCGGCCACGCTGCGGCGGCTGGCCTGCGACGCCGGGATCCTCCCGATCGTGATGAACGGGCCCAGCGCCGTGCTCGACCTCGGTCGCGAGCAGCGCACCGTCGGCGACGACCAGTGGTGGGCGCTGGTCGTCCGAGACCGCGGCTGCCTGTTCCCCAACTGCGACCGGCCACCCAGCTGGACCGAAGCCCACCACATCGACTGGTGGACCCGCGACCGGGGTCCCACCGACCTCGAGAACCTCTGCCTGCTGTGCAGCCGCCACCACCACCTCGTCCACGAAGACGCCTGGCACATCATCGGCCGACCCACAACCGGCCTCGAGTTCCGACCCGCCCACCAACGCCCCGGCATTCGCCAACCCCAACCCCCGCCACGACCGCCACGGGCCCACGACCCCGACATCCACCCCAGCTTCAGACAACCCGCTCCCACTGCCGACCAGCCCAACCTGCCCCTGCGCTGCTGAGGGGCTGAGGGGCTGCATCTCTGAGCGGCTGCGTGATCGGCTGCGTTACCGGCCGGCTGCGCGATCGGTTGCGTGATCGACCGGCTGACCGGCTGCGTGATCGGCTGCGTGATCGACCGGCTGACCGGCTGCGCGATCGACCGGATGACCGGGTGACCGGCCGACCGGCTGACCGGCTGACCGGGTGACCGGGTGACCGGCTGACCGGGTGACCGGCCGCGTTACTTACCGGCCGAGTTGCTGACCGGCTGACTGTCGGCTCTGCTGAGA
>Ga0209554_1000963_pt1 | contig 22966 bp, 19 predicted proteins | sample MarorgKNORR_S2LV_5_FD_188221 | JGI IMG/M metagenome (GOLD analysis project Ga0209554, IMG submission 188221) | Marine microbial communities from the Southern Atlantic Ocean, analyzing organic carbon cycling - Bottom_A/KNORR_S2/LV (SPAdes) (version 2) | ecosystem: Environmental > Aquatic > Marine...
CCCTTGCCGAAGACACTCAAGAAAAAAGCGAGAAACAGCCAGCCCGGCCAGCCTGCGGGCAGTTCCCACACATAGGAGAAGATACCGTACACCCCCAGGCCCAGCAACACGGCAAAAGTCGCCCTGCCGATGACTTTGTGATGTCGCCCGAACAGGGCGTAGACGATATGTCCTCCGTCCAGCTGACCCACGGGAAAGAGGTTGAACGCGGTGATAAAGAGGCCCACCCAGCCGGCGAAAGCTACGGGACTCAGCAACACCAGGTCGTCGGGGCCGACCGCGGGTATAAGCAGGCTTGCCAGTCCCTCGAAAAGCAGCGGTGAACCCAGGCGGATGAAGGGATCGATCTGCGCGATTGGAAACTGGCCGAAGTACGACCTGTTCACCACCTCCGACAGGGGCAATCCGATCACACAGGCGGCGACGGCGACAACGAAGCCGGCCAGGGGTCCGGCGGCGCCGATATCCAGTAGGGCCCGCTTGTGCGGAATGGGAGAGCGAATGCGAATAACCGCACCCAGTGTTCCCAGGAAAGAGATGTAGGGCAGAGGAAGAAAATAAGGCAGCGAGGCCCGTACCCCCCACTTGCGAGCGGCGAAGTAATGTCCGAACTCGTGAACGGTGAGAATTGCCAACAAGGTGGCCGCGAAGGGAATACCCTCGACCAGGTGGACGATGCGGTCCAGGCCTTGAAAGGGGTTCACTCCCTGCTGGATGGCGCCGGCGGCCATCATGGAAATCAACGTCAGCACGAAGAGGGCGACGTGGGTCAGGGCACTGCTCTGAGCGGGCGGATGGCTCACCCACGCCGCCGATCGCGTCCCCGGTAAGGCCGGATGGGCCGTGGCGGCGATGGCGCCGGGCTCGCTCGAGTCCGGACCGGACCAGCCGCCCCAGCCGCCCGGTGTCGGGGGAGAGAGCGCCGGGACCGGTGAGGGGGTCTTGCGCCAGAAGTTCACTGGATCGCGTCCTGGACCGGACCAGCTGATTCGCTCAGATACAACGTCACTCTGTGGGCCTCTCCCAGTCCCGATCCAAAGGGGACGACAGCGTAGTCGACCCGCCAGTTTCCCAAGCCTACTCCGACGCCCATAGAGAGCGCACGCGTGTCAGCGGTCTGGTAGCCTGCTCGCAGGTGCAGGTTGGACCGCCAGGCATACTCGGCGCCCAGATGCAGAGAGGAATCCGCCCCCTTCACCCATTGGCCATCGGCCAGCAGCATCACGCCGGGACGCGGACGCGCCAGGGCCCCGAGACGAAGCTGGCGCGGCAGGTCGGTGGACTCCTCCCCGAGCTCGTTGAGTCCCCCCAGGTTACGGGCGGAAGCACCGACGGCGAGGCCGGGGCTCACGTCGTAGAGGAATCCGACATCAGCCGCTGCTCCGCTGGCGGACTCGGTGAAGATGGACTGACGCAATAGCTTGACGCCCACACCCAATCGCATCCTGGCGGAGATCGGACGGCTCCAGGCCGCCCCGACGGACCACTCGTAGACTCCGAACTCGCCCAGGGGCTCGGCCGAAGGACCGACGCGGCGCTCCAGCCCACCGGCGTGAAACAGCTGGGCCTGCAGGCCGACGACATCCCCGTCTCTCCCCCTGTAGGCGGCGGTGAGGTACTCGTGCCGGATGTTTTCGATCCACTCGCTGTGAGTCAGGCCAAAGGAAGAGCCGCCCTTCACCAGCAGGGCAGCGGGATTCACCGAGAAGGCGTCGCCATCGGCGAGGGCGGCGCCGGCATCTGCCAGCCCCGAGGTCCGGGCGCCGGAGGTCAGGCGGAGTATGGAAAAGCCGGAGGCCCCGGCGGCGGGCAGGAGGCCGACCAGGTTGAAGATGATCAGAATGACGAGCAGAGCCATGGAAGACACGGGTTCGGTCAGAAGTGCAGAGAAAGACCGGCCAGAGTGCGGCTGCCGGCATCCACATCGTCGGTGACGATGGTAAGGTTGAAGAGGACGGTGTCCTCCTGCATGGGTCGAAGCGTGACGCCGAAGGCCGAGCCACCGCCGCCCTCCTTTCCCCCTACGCCGCGTATTCCGCCGCGCATGGTCAACATGGGGGAGATCCGGTATTCCACGCCGGCGTTGGCGTAGGTATCGATGTCGTTCGTCTGGACGTCGGCCGCCACCAACAGGTTGGCCATGACGCGATGAGCCCCGCCCAGGGTCAGCGTCAGTGGCAGGTCCTCCCTCGTCTTGTTGGACTGCAGGGCGGAACGTCTCACCGTCCAGTCCAACTGTCCGGCCAGATTCTTCACAGTGGCCCCCAATCTGGTGCTGCCGATGCGGTACTGGAGACCCAGATCGACCGCCCGCCCGTTCGCCGTGGAGGCGCCCAGTTGGGGAACGTCCAGGGTCTGCCAGATAAGCTTGACGGCGGCACCCGCGGCAAGATTTCCGATCAGGGGCAGCCCCACCGCGAAGAAAACCGCATTCTCACTGTCGTCGATCTCACCGAAGACATCGCCCGATCCCGTGCGCGCGTCGAGATGGTTGACGCCGGCGTAGATCCACGCAAAACCGAAGCCCAACCCTCCCCTCGAGTTCGTCGATGCGGCCACACTGGCCTGCGTGCGGTCCAATGACAGCCACTGACCAGAGAGGAGCGCATCCTTACCCCGAGCGCGAGCCAGGCCCGCCGGGTTCCAGAACACGGCGGAAGCGTCGTCTGCCACCGCTGCGAAAGCGCCTGCCATTCCCTGGGCCCTGACCCCCAGTCCGTTGTCGAGAAAAGCGGCGCCGAAATTGGCGGCTCCCAAACACGGGGTCGCCAGCCAGGGAGTCGCGATCCAGCACACGGCCAACAGGCCGGCGAGACCGGAACCAGCTCGGAACCTCGCTCGCCATCTATCCACCCGGGATCGGAGGCGATGGCCAGCCCCGGCCCGGCATACCGGGCTCAATTCAACACCACCACTTTCCCGAAGGCCTGCCGGCCATCCGCGGTTTCAAGGCGATAAAAGTAAACGCCGTTGGCGACTGGATCGCCGTCGTCGTCGAGTCCGTCCCAGGTCTCCTTGTGGTTTTGCTGCCCGCGCCGAGGCTCGGAGTTGAGCAGAGAGCGCACCGGCCGACTGGCGAAATCGTAGATGGCGATGGTCACCTCCGTCGCTGAGGCGAGACTGTAGACGATGCGGGTGGTCTCGCCGCGGGATGGCGCAAAGGGGCTGGGTGCGGCATAGCTTACCGCACTGTCGGGCTCGGAAAGTCCTCCCTCGCCGATGATCTCGCCCGTGTCCACCGAGCGGGTCTTGAGGGGAAAGCTCAGCACGCGCCACGATTCCCCCTCGTCGTCCGACCTCCCCAGCCCGGTATCGGACCCGACCCACAGCGTCGTGCCGCCTTGGCCATCCGGCACCGCCGCCAGACCGGGCACGGCGCCCTGCAACCGGTCGCGGCTCCCTGGATCCTCGACCGACTCTTCGTCCCAGGTGGTACCGCCGTCCGCGCTCGACACCAGACCTTGATCGGTGCCGGCCCAGATATAGTTTTCGGTGAAGGCGAAATTCCACGCGAAAGGCGGACCGGAAAACCGCCAGGTCTGGCCGTGGTCGGAACTGGTGTTAATGGAATTCACCTGTCCTTGTCCGGTGGTCCGGGCGCCAGCCCAGATGACAGAGCCGCCGCCAGGCAGCAGCTGGCGCTCGATGCCCACCACCCAGTTGCCGCCAATGTTGCCCGCCAGGGCGACACCATTCTCGTCCAGGCGGACCTTGAGATTCCGCCAACTGGCGCCGCCGTCGAAACTTCGGGCGATGCCGCTGGAGGTGCCGATCCACACGGTGTCGTTGTAGGCCAGCACATCGAAGGTCCGGTGCAGCAGGTGCTGTTCCGCCAGACTGTCGGCGCCGGCCAGAGCCGCCTCGATCAGGCTCGAATCCGCACCGGCCTGCGACAGGCTGTCGGCGAGGATGAAGAGACTGTCGGCCGCGTTCTGACCACGGCTGTAGATGATCTCGTCAGCGCCGTCGGGAAGGACGCGCTCCCAGCTGCGGCCCCCGTCCCGTGAGCGGACGGAGGAGCCGGAAAAAAAGGTGGCCCAGATGGTCGAGCCATCGATGGCCAGCCCGAAGGGGGCGTTCTGTATCGATGTGGTGGGCCCGTTCTCGAATCCGGCCACGAGGGTGTCGAAGATGGCCTCGTTGGGGATGTGCTCCCAGTTCAGCCCGCCGTCCAGCGAGAAGGACAGCCCCGTGCCGACCTGGGGTGGCGGATCGACGCCGGCGATGACGGTGTCGATCAGAGTGGCGACCCAGACGGTATCGCCAACAGCGGCGAGGGCACTCACCGATCCTCGTCCCAACCCCTGGATCTCGGTGAAAGTGGCCCAGTCGCCGGTGGCCAGGCCGCTGGCCTGGCTCGGGTCCAATCGGGACACGCCCCGCTCCGTCGCCACCCACAGATAGCGCCCGCTCCAGACCACATCGCCGATCGACGTGCCGATGAGTCCCCGGAAGGGCGGCAGCTGCGCGTCGTCGTCCTGGTGGGCTCGCAGCGGCAGCAGCGATGGACCGGCCCAGCTTTCGCCCACGCCCCCCAGCACCACCAGCACCACCAGCACCACAGCGACCAGCGCCAGACGCGGTGCGATCCGGCCGGAACCGCATGGGATGGCACAGCATGAGAGGCGTCGATTGCGGGAGGGAGGGATCTGTGCGCCGATGCCAGCGCGATAGACGAGGGGACTGCTTTGGGTCGATTCAGGCATATCCAGCGGCGCGATTGGTCATGGCCTCTATGGCCTCACAGCCGATACCGTAGTCGCCGATTCTCGAACCATCAGGATCGCCGTGGCTGTCCGAGCCGCCCGACTGGAGCAGGTCGTAGCGCTTCACCAGGTTGGTGTAGTGCTCTATCTGGGGGGGCTGATGCGCCGGATGGAAGACCTCGAGCCCGTCAAGGCCGGCGTCGACGAGCCGCGACACAACCATCTCGGGCATGTTCTTGCCGGGGTGGGCGAGGAAAACCACTCCTGACTGGCTGTGAACGAGATCGATGACGTCTCTCGCCGGACAGCGTCTCTTGTGCACGACAGCGGGACCGCGATCGCCGATGTAGCGATCAAAGGCCTCCTCCTTGGTTCTGACCGCTCCCTTGACGACCATGGCCGCGGCGATGTGAGGCCGGGCGACGAGTCCGCCGTTGGCGTGATCGAGAACCTCCTTCACGGTGATCGCCACTCCGAGTTCGTTCAGGCGCTCGACGATGGCCTCACCGCGTTCGCGGCGACGCTGACGCAGAATCGACAGATAGTCGCCCAGCGCGGGGCTCTGCCAGTTCAGAAAGTAGGCCAGCAGGTGCACCTCCCGATCGTCGACGTGGGCGCTCAGCTCGGTCCCCGGCACCACCTCCACTCCCAGTTCAGAGCCAGCACGAGTGGCCTCTTCGATGCCGTTTACCGTGTCGTGATCGGTAAGACTGAGTGCTCGCACACCGGCGTTGCGGGCCTCTTCAACGGCCTGCGTAGGTGTTCGCAGGCCATCGGAGCAGAAAGAGTGGACGTGGAGATCTGCCAGATTGTAGGCCATGAGCTCGAGGGGACCGGGGTGTTGGAGCCGACGGAGGAACAGCTCGATCGATCGCGAGCCGCTGCCCGTTACTGAAAGGCCGACTCACGGGGAACACTAAAGATAGGGATAAACCAAATCAATTGCTCGATAGCTCGAGCAGGAGATCGCCGTACTCGGAGCGCACTTTCTGGAGCGCCCGATCGCGCAACTGACGCACTCTTTCCCGTGTCAGTCCCAACAGACCGCCGATCTTCTCCAGGGTCATGGGTCTGTCGTCCTCGAGCCCGAAATAAGAGCGCAGGATGAGATCTTCGCGAGGATCGAGGATATTGAAGCAGTCGCGCAGGGCGGAGCTCAGATCCTTCTGTTCCATCACGACCTCGAAGGAATCGCCGCCACCGGCAAAGAGATTCTGGAGGGACCCCTCCTCGTCACCGTACGCGGGCGCGTCCAGGGAGACGTCGGGACGACTGAGCTCCAGCGCGTTGCGCGTGCGGCCGAGACTGATGTGGGACTCATCGGCCAGCTCCTCGGTCGTGGGTATGCGCCCCAGCTTCTGGGAGAGAGAGGCGGCGGTGCGCTCCACTTTCTGCAGGTCGTTGACCTGACTCATGGGCGGGCGCGCCGCTTTGCTGTCTTCAGCCAGGGCCTTGAGGATGGCCTGGCGAATCCACCACACCGCGTAGGTGATGAACTTGAAACCGCGCGTCTCATCGAATCTTTTCACCGCCTCCAGCAGACCGTAGTTGCCTTCGGAGATGAGCTCGGCAAAGGATAGACCAAAGTTGTTGTAGCGCTTGGCGACGCTGACGACAAATCGCAGATTGGCCGTCACCAGGGCCTCGGTCGCCGACTCGTCGCCGCCCCGGGCGCGTCGCACGAGCGCAGTCTCCTCGGCGCGGCTGAGAGGCTGAAAGTGCTCGATATCCTTCCAGTAGGCCTCGATGAGCTCGGTGGAGTGGCTGCCTCGACTGCCACCAGGCAGATCTCGCCTGGTCCTGACTCCGCTGGCCCTGCGCTGTATTGTATTTGACATGGTACGACGTAGGACTGCCCACCCGGCGCGTCAGTTCCAGCCACGTACTGGTGGGGGATGGCACCGGAGCCCGCCACTGCAGCCGATTCCGCCGGTGGCTGGAACTCAAGCTCCGTCGGGAATCCTCTTATGGAGTATTGAGGAGATCCTGGAGTTGGCCGTAGGCCTCGTCCCAACCACCGCGGTCGGAACGGGGTCGATACAGCTTCGGTTCGAAGGAGAGACGAACGACTGAGCGGATCTGGGCCAGCGAATCCACCTCCCCCAATCCCATGGCCTGCACCATGCAGTTGCCTATGGCAGTGGCCTCGGCAGGGCCGGCGATGACGGGACGATCGGCGGCGTCGGCGGTAAACTGGCACAGGAGCTCGTTCTGGATGCCGCCGCCGACAATGTGAATGACCGACAACCGGCGACCGAGAATTTCCTCGAGGCGCTCCAGGACCCAGCGGTATTTGAGCGCCAGGCTCTCCAGTGCCACGCGCACCACCTCTCCTTCTGAGCCGGGTATCTCCTGTCCGGTGCGGGAGCAGTAAGCGCGAAGGCTGGCAGCCATGTCGCCAGGCGCCAGAAAGGTCTCGTCGTCCGGGTCGACGAGGGCGAAAAAGGGTGTCGCTTCCTCCGCCAGTCCGGACAGCTGGGCGTAGGAGAAATCCCGGCCCTGCCGCCGCCAGGCGCGCCGGCACTCCTGAACCAGCCACAGGCCCATGATGTTCTTCAGGAACCGGTAGGAGGGCCCCACTCCCCCCTCGTTGGTGAAGTTGTAGGCCAGGGCCTGGTCGCTGATGAGGGGCTGAGCGAGTTCTACCCCCATCAAGGACCACGTCCCGGAGCTGATGTAGGCGAAGTTGTCGTCCTCGGCGGGCACAGCCACCACGGCGGAGCCGGTATCGTGGGTGGCTGGCGCGATGACCGGCATCCCCGCCAGGCCGACCTCGGTGGCAATGTCCGGCAGCAGCTCGCCCACCACCGTGCCCGGGCCAGCGATGTCGGGGAGGATATGTGCGGGCAGACCGAGTCGCTCCATCAGCTCCTGAGACCAGCTGCCGAGGCGGGGATCGAACAGCTGCGTGGTGGTGGCGTTGGTAAACTCCGACCGTTTGACCCCGGTGAGGAAGAAATTGAACAGGTCCGGTACCAGCAGCAGGTGCTGAGCCAGATCCAGCAGAGGTGACTCGGCCTCGCGCATGGCCAGGAGCTGATAGAGGGTGTTAAGCCGCATGAACTGAATACCGGTGCGCTGGAAAATCTCCTCCCGCGGCACAATCTCGAAAGCGCGCTCCAACATGCCCTCGGTGCGGGAGTCGCGGTAGTGGCGGGGGTTCTCAAGCAGGATGTCGCCTGGGCCGAGAAGGGCGAAATCGACGCCCCAGGCATCGATGCCGATGGCGTCGAGCTGCCCACCGTAACCGTCAGCGTAGCACCGCAGAGTCTCGAGAAGCTCGGAGAACAGTCTCAGGGGATCCCAGTACAGGGACTGGAAGAGACGGACCGGACCGTTTGGAAAGCGCCGCAGCTCGGTGAGTTCGAGGCGTTCGCCATCGAAGCTGCCCAGGATGCCGCGCCCGCTTTCGGCACCCAGATCAAAGGCTAGAAGACTGGCGCCCATCGGCTGATCTTACCTTTCGGTCCGCTCAAAGCGCCAGAGCGGAGAGCGCTGCACAGCCCTGCCCACATCCCGCTCTCCGACGGCTGTCCTCGACCTGCTGGCGCTCAGAGGTAGGTGAGGCCTAGCTCGGCCACGAGATCGCGGGTGCTCTGGTCGAGGAGAGAGCAGATGAGGGCGATACCGAAGTCTCGCTCCAGGCCGCTGGCGTATTCTTCCTGCTCGTCGCGATAGTTGAGCCGCTGGAAGCCCAAGACTGTCTTCTTGAACTGGTCCGGAGATTCGTAGATGACGACCTGGGCGAGCTCGGAGTTTGCCAGGGCGTCGCTGATGAATTCCTCGCCGAAGATCTCCTCCAGGACGGTGCGCAACTGACGGTGCAGCATCAGAAGGGGTACACCTCGTTCAATTTCGCAGTCAATCGCACAGATTCCTCCTTTTCCTCCGACTGTCGCCGCTCGAAGAGTATCTCAATAGTCGGCCGATGGAACCACTCCAGCAGCATGTCGGTCACATTCGGCGGCGATGGAGACCGCAGCTCCAAACGAATGACGAGGAAGGCGCTGACGATACTATTCAACATGGCTCGGTTGCTAGTTAGAAAAAAGGTTCGATGGCCTTCTCGATGCGGTCTTTTACCGGGATGCCGTCGGTAGCGGCGGTGAATTCCTCACCGGTGACGCGTTCGAACAGATCGATGTAGCGTTCGGCAACCTGCAGTCGGATGTCGTCGTCCATCTCCGGGATGTTGTCGTCGGAAATCCCCTTCTCCCTCAGCCACAGACGCAGAAATTCCTTGTCCAGGCTTTCGGGCTCCTCGCCGCGGGCGTGGCGATCTTCGTAGGAATCCCGGATCCAGTAGCGTGACGAATCGGGCGTGTGGATCTCGTCGGCAACGGCGATCTCTCCGGCCGCGTTGCGTCCCATCTCGTATTTCGTGTCGACGAGGATGAGGCCGCGCTCCGCCGCCACTTCCGTGCCCCGCGCGAACAGGGCCAGGGCGATCTCCTCGATCTGCTCCCAGGTGTCAGCGGCCACGAGGCCGCGCTCGATGATCTGGTCGCGGGAAATGGACTCGTCGTGATCCTCAGCCTTGGTGGTAGGCGTGATGATAGGGGCATCGAAGGGCTGGTTCTTGACCATTCCGTCCGGAAGGGGAACACCGCAAAAGAGGCGCACACCCCTGTCGTAGTGGGTCCAGGCGGCGGTATCGGAACTGCCGGTGAGATAACCGCGCACGACGATCTCGACCGGGAACATGTCCAACTCCTCGGCGATGGTGACATTCCCGTCAGGCACAGCCAACACCTGGTTGGCGACGATGTCTCGCGTCCGCTCAAACCAGAACTGAGCCAGGCGGTTGAGCACCTGGCCCTTGAGGGGAATCGTTCCCAGCACGTGGTCGAAGGCGCTCTGGCGATCGGTGGCGATGAGGACCCTCCGCTTCGGCAGCAGGTACATATCTCTCACCTTGCCCTGACGGTACTGGGAGTGCCAGCGCTCGTAGTGGGCATCGGAGAGGCAATTGCCGAGCTCGCTCCTGAGTTGATCTCGAGTAATCAAAAGAGACGACACCTGTAAGAGTTGAGTGAGGACAACCAGTGTCCTGTCGCAGAAGCAACTTGCCAGATTAGGGGGCCAACCATTCCATGGATCGACCCCGGAATGGTGAGGTGCTTCTGCGACAGGACACTATACACAATGGTATCAAGGTATTGGGGCATGAAATGGACGTCAACCGGCGCTGCTTGCATTTCTACCCGAACCGGTGTATGTTACCGGCTGAATGTAGCTGCGGGACAGGCAGTTTGCCCACCACACACACCATCGATAAAATGAAGCTGCCCGACCGAGACGAAGCCCGGAAGCTCCTCGCCGAATACACCAAAAGCCCGAGTCTCCTCAATCACTCGCTAGCTGTGGAAGCTGCCCTGGGAGCGTACGCCAGGCGTCGGAGTGTCCTGGACGTGACCGTCCGCTCGATAAAGAAGAAGTGGAAACAACGCAGTTTTGCCGAAGGGGTGAGTCGCGAGGACATCGCCCTGGGCGCTGGTGAGCTGGACGTCGATCTGGATGAGCACATCGCCACCGTGCTGGAGGCGCTCCAGGGATCGGCCGCTGAAATTGGATTAGTGCGAGAGAACAGACAGAGGCGGAAAGCTCAGCTGACAGGCTGAGCTACGCCACACCGGGCGCTACGGGGAGCGCCCCTCTCAATAACTCAACCGGGAGGAAGCCATGCAAAGGCGGCTGACAGCGATCGCTCTGACTCTAGCTCTGACATTCAGTCTGTGGGGATGCAGCGAGCAGGACCGGATCGAAGAGCTTACCACCTACTTCAAAACCGTTCAGAAACTCAGCGTATTCACCGAAAAGATGGACAGCTACATCCTTCAGTTCGACGATCCCAGTCTCGAGGTCACTCAGAATGACCTCGCGACGGCGCTGTCTCTGCTGGATGAATTCGCCGAAGCGGTCGGCAAGGTCGAGGACGAGCTTGGAGGCCTGGATGACTCCACGCTGAGGCATACTCACGGGCTCTACGTCAGGGTTTTCGACGAGGCCCGCGATCTTGCGCGCGACGAAACGGCGATCGAGTCGGGGAACCTGAGGCGTCAGGCTCAGTCCGTCGCCATCGGCTTCCGCCGCCTCCGTCGGGTTCTCGAGGATCGCGTCTACCCCAGCATCGAGCTCCTTTTGGCGCGCGAGGGAAAAGAGGGCGGAGAATACGAACTGATCTGGGCCGAGGGCAGATAGCGTCCGCCCCGGGCTGGCGCAAGACGGCACAGGCCCCCTCCGCCCAGCGGAGGGGGCCCATTTCTTGCCTGCCCAGTCTACGGGCTCGGGACCCGCCTCAGCAACCACGGTTGCACGGCCGACATGACGCCCGTGTAGAGGAATCCGGCGTGGAAGAGCAGCATGAAGGGTATTCCGAAGTAGAGCCCCACCGACCAGGCCTCAACCAGGATGTAGAAGAAGTAGCCGGCCATGAACATCTCCGCCAGGGAGAGAAGCGTCTTGGTCCCAGCGTACTTCCGCCCGGGCTTTTGTTGGGTGGTGACCCCGTATTTTGGGGTCCGGTGAAAGTCGCTCTGGTGGCCCAACAGGCCCTCTATGCCGGCACGGGCGTTGTTGACACACAGGCTTATCCCCAGAGCCATGAGCAGGGGCAGATACTTGATCTGCTTCTTCCAGTCCGCGTACAGAGCCCGCTGGGAGACGAGGTAGAAGGTGGACATGGCCATGGTGGCCATCGAGAACAGGGGCAGATCGACCAGTAACAGCCGGTGCTGCCAGACCATGTCGGCGCGAATGGAGAGCACCGGCAGCATGAGGATCGCCATGAGCAGCATGAGGATGTAGGAGCTGTTGGCGGTCAGATGGACAGTGGCTTCGATCTTTATGTAGAGTGGAAAATCGCTCCGCCATACCCGCGGCAGGATCTTTTTGGCTGTCTGCACCGCTCCCTTGGTCCAGCGATGCTGCTGGGTCTTGAAGGCGTTGATCTCCACTGGCAGCTCCGCCGGTACTTCAATGTCGGAAAGAAAGAGGAACTTCCAACCCGCCAGTTGCGCCCGGAAGCTGAGATCCAGATCCTCGGTGAGGGTGTCGTGCTGCCAGCCACCGGCCTCCTCAATGCTGCGCTTACGCCAGATGCCAGCCGTGCCGTTGAAGTTGAAGAACCGCCCGGAGCGGTTGCGGGCCAGGTGTTCGATGACGAGGTGACCGTCTAGAAAGATCGACTGCAAACGGGTGAGCAGGGAGTACTGGCGATTGAGGTGGCCCCAGCGCATCTGGACCATGCCCAGCTTTTCATCGGTGAAGTGGTGGATCGCCTGCTTCAAAACATCCGGGGGGGGGACGAAGTCCGCGTCGAGGATAAAGACGAAATCGTGTTTGGACCGCTTCAGTCCGTTGGCCAGAGCGCCGGCCTTAAAACCGACTCTGGCGTCGCGGTGGATGTAGGCTATGTCGACTCCCTGACCGGCCAGGCGCTCTACCGCCTGACGCGCCTTGTCAGCGGTTTCGTCGATCGAGTCGTCCAGGACCTGAATCTCCAGCCGGTCGCGTGGATAGTCGAGCCCGACGACGGCTTCGAGCAGTCGATCGACGACGTGATACTCGTTGAACATGGGCAGCTGCACCGTGACTCCGGGCAGCTCGTCAAACCGTTGACGGGGAACCGGATCCTCTCCCCTATACTTGAAAAACAACCGCATCATGTGATAGCGGTGAAAGCCGAAGAGGCTCAGGATAATGACAATCCCGCAATAGATCGTGAGACAGATGAGTTGCCAGAGTTCCAGATTCATCGTCGCTGTGGGAGGTCGTTATAGGGCGTGGTGGGAGAAAAAGAGCTTGCGACCTCGGTTGAAATAACCTGCGTCCGGCGGCCAGACCGGTGTGATGACTCGCACTGAATTGGTTAGATGCGGCGGGCGCGCATTTAGATGCAATCGAGCCCGGACCTGTCCAGTGCCGGATGACCTCCCAGCTAGGCGTCGCGACCGTGACAACGCTTATACTTCTTTCCGCTTCCGCAAGGACACGGGGCATTGCGACCGATCTTGGGACCGACGCGCACCGGTTCTTTTGGCGCGGGGCCATCGGTGCCCTCGCTGCCGCCAGCCACTAGCCCGCGCTCGCGAGGGGCCCTGGCCGGCTTGCCGAGCAGAAGATCGTCACCCGATGCGCGGGGCGCGGGGCGGCCGCCGGTGCCGCCGACGAAACCGAGATTGGTCGACTCCCGATGTATTGAGCTGTAGCGACCGACACGACCGTCGGCTTCGGCTCCAACCGGTCTTGTCTCGCCATCAACCCGGAGCTGGAAGAGATTGCGCAGAGTCTCCTGATCGATACGGGCGATCAGACTCTCGAACATGTCAAAAGCGCCCTTCTTGTACTCGATCAGTGGGTTCTTGCCTCCCACACCGACGAATCCCACGCCCTCCTTCAACTCGTCCATCTCATACAGGTGTTCTTGCCAGCACGTGTCCACGGTGTGCAGCAGGATCGCCTTCTCCACCTGACGGAAGGTCTCACCGCCAATCTGCTCCACACGCTGGTCGTAAGCTGTCTTCACGGATTCGACCAGCTGCTGACAGATTACATCCTGGGCGATATGGTCGCGCTCCTCCCCCTCGACGGGAAAGCTGGCGAAAAAGGTGCTGCTGAAATCCTCGGCCAGGTCGTCCCACAGCCAATCTTCGGGATGGGCCCCTTCCGGAATACGGCTGGCCACCATGCCCTCGATGGTCTCCTCGATGATCTCCAGAACGCGGTCTCGCACCGAGTCTCGCTCCAGCACGTCGCGGCGGCGGTTGTAGATCACCTGCCGCTGCTGGTTCATCACATCGTCGTACTCCAGCAGATGCTTGCGCATCTCGAAGTTGCGGGCCTCCACCTTCTTCTGAGCGCGCTCGATCGATCGCGTGACCATGCGGTGCTCGATGACCTCGCCCTCTTCAGCGCCCAGGCGGTCCATCACCGAAGCGATGCGCTCCGAGCCGAAAAGCCGCATGAGGTCGTCCTCGAGCGAGAGAAAGAAGCGAGAGCCACCCGGATCCCCCTGGCGACCCGATCGGCCGCGCAGCTGGCGATCGATACGACGCGCCTCGTGTCGTTCCGTGCCGATGACCTGCAGACCGGAGGGGTCCTCGTCCAGCCGCTGCCTCATAGAGCGACCGTCTGGCATATTGTCGTCGAGGGTGATATCCGAATCGAGGATGTCGCGCTCGATGGTGACCACGCTGGGAGCCAGTTTGATGTCGGTGCCGCGGCCGGCCATGTTGGTGGCGATGGTAACAGCCCCCGGCTGCCCGGCCTGGGTAATGATCTCCGCCTCCTTCTCGTGGTAGCGGGCGTTGAGGAGCTGGTGTTTGATGCCCTTGCTGGTCAGCATGCGGTCGAGGAGCTCAGACACTTCGACCGTTACAGTGCCGACCAGGACCGGCAGGTCGAGCTCGTGGAGGCGGGCGACTTCATCGATAACGGCAGTGTACTTCTCCCGCTTGGTGCGGAAGATCTGGTCCTCCATGTCCGCCCGTCGAACCGGGCGATTGGTGGGCACCACCTGCACCTCCAGCTTGTATATCTCAAACAGCTCGGAGGCCTCGGTCTCGGCCGTGCCGGTCATGCCGGCCAGCTTGCGGTACATGCGGAACAGATTCTGCAGCGTGATCGTCGCCACCGTCTGCGTCTCCTGCTCGACCTTGACGCCTTCCTTCGCTTCCAGCGCCTGATGCAGTCCGTCCGCGAAACGGCGCCCGGGCTGCGGCCGCCCCGTCGACTCGTCGATGATGACGACCTTCCTGTCCTCCGAGAGGATGTACTGGACATCTTTCTCAAAAAGCGAGTAGGCCTTCATCAGCTGGTTTATGTTGTGCACCGCCTCGGTGCGTTGGGAGTGATCGCGGTAAGCGACCTCCTCCCGCTCCTTCCTCTCCTCCTCATCTAGAGACTCGTCCTTGCGGATCCCATCGATCTCCTCGCTCAAATCGGGCAGGATAAAGAGGGCCTGCTCGTCGGGTGAGAGCAGATCGCGCCCCTTGTCCATGAGGTCCATGGTGTGGGCCTTCTCGTCGACCGCGAAATAAAGGGCCTCGTCGATGTCGCTCATGCGCTTGTCGCGCATATAGTCGGCTTCGACTCGTCCGATCAGGCGCTTGACCCCCTCTTCCTGGAGAATCTTCAGAAGCCGCTTGTTTTTTGGCGCTCCTCTGGTTGCCTTGAGCAGCTCGATACCCCCGGCGTACTGGTCTTCGCCCTCGGACCAGAGCCTCTCCCCCTCGGAGACGATCTTGTTCACCAGGCTGGTCTGTGCCCGCAGCAGTTTTTCCACCAGGGGCTTGAACTCGTTGTAGCGATTGGTGGCTTCTGGTACGGGCCCGGAGATGATCAGCGGCGTGCGGGCATCATCGATGAGATTGCTGTCGGCCTCGTCGACGATGGCGAAGTTGTACTCCCGCTGATTTATGTCCTCGCGGCGGGTGGCCATGTTGTCGTACAGATAGTCGAACCCCACCTGGTCTTTCGTGGCGTAGACGACGTCGGCGTCGTAGGCCACCCGTCGCCGCGCCTCCCGCCAGGTGAATTCGGTCGGCACGCCGTCCTCGGGGACCGGCATCACGTAGGCTTCGGCGCCCCCGGTCTGCCGGGCGTCCTGGATAACCCCCACCGACATCCCCAGGAAGTTGTAGATGGCGCCCATCCACATGGCGTCGCGTTTGGCCAGGAAATTATTGTGGGTGATGAGGTGCACCCCGCGGCCCGGCAGGGCGTTGAGATACAGGGGCATGGTGGCAACCAGAGTCTTGCCCTCGCCGGTAGCCATTTCGGCGATCTTGCCGCTGTGCAGAACGGTGGCCCCGAAAAGCTGCACGTCGAAGGGGATCATCGCCCACTCCTCCGGTCCCGCCACGACTTCCCACCTATGCCCCACCAGCCGCCGACAGGCCTCCTTCACCACGGCGAAGGCCCGGGTCATAAGCTCGTCCAGTACGGCGGCTTCGGCTTCCAGAATTCCGCTCTCCAGCTCCTCGTAGCGATCGTTGAGACGCTCCCGTTCGACGCCGTCCAGGTCGCCTCGCAACTGCGTCTCCACCGCGGCGAGTTCCTCTGCCCTGGGGCCGGTGCGCTCGGTAAGCAGGGCTCTGAACTCGGTTGTCTTGTGCTGCAACTCCTCGTCCGACAACTGCGCGTAGTCGGCGGCAAGGGCGTTGATTTCGGCGACGACGGGAGAGATCTTCTTGTATTCCCGATCGGCCTGAGACCCCAATATGGATTTGATCACTTTCAGCATGGTTTCAATCTTACCAAGTAAGTTGCCATTAGTGCATTAGGTGCCGTGCCGGCGCGGTCAGTGACCGCTTCGCAGTCGCGCCGCCAGGAAAGGGGGCAAGCCCGCCCGGAGTATCTTCTCCTGGGCACGGGAGATATCGTAACCGGTCCGCACCAGCTCGATGCTGCCGGCCTCGTCGTCATAGATGGCGAAGCAGGATCTGGCGTCCCGATCTCGAGGTTGACCGACACTGCCCACGTTGACGAGGTAGCGGCACCCCGCCCGCAGTTCAAACCGGCCCTCGCCCTCGGCCACCAGCTTCACGCCAGCGCCACAAGTGGCATAGGCGAGGGCCCGATGAGAGTGGCCGACAAAGCAGAACGTGCGGTCTACCGCCGCCATCGCGGCCGCTGCGTCAGTGCTGCTTTCGACGTAACCCCAGGCTCCCGGATCGACCGGTTCGGCATGCACGAAAAACGCCTGGTCGCATGCACAGATAAGGGGGAGTCCAGCCAGGAATTGACGATCTTCCTCGCCCAGATGTTCCCGCGTCCACAGAACAGCCTCGCGAGCGTAGTCATTAAAGTACTCCAGATGCTGCAGACCGGCCACAGCCGCGTCGTGATTGCCCTGCAGGATCTGATGGGTCAGGGACCGCACTGCTGTCAGGCAGGCAGCCGGATCAGCACCGTAGCCGACGACATCGCCCAGACAGACCCACTTCTGGACGGCGCGTTCCTCCGCTGCCCGGCGGACGGCTTCGAGAGCCTCGAGATTGGCATGGATATCGGAGAATACCGCCGTGCGCATTGTCCACCGCTTCGCCAGCGGCGAGGCTGGTTCGCAGCCAGGAACTACACGTCCACGCCGAGCCCGCTGGCCACAGCGTCGAGGATGCCGTTGACAAAGGAGTAAGAGGTCTCGCCCCCATAGACTTTGGCGAGTTCGACGGCCTCATCGATGGAAACCCGGGCGGGCACATCCGGCACGTGAAGGATTTCGGCCAGCGCCAGCCTCAGGATCAGCCCATCCAGGCGGGCCATGCGCTCCAGAGTCCAGTTGTGAGCCGCCTTCTCGATCAGCTGACTCAGCTGGGCGTCGTGCTCGGCTACCACGGTGACGAGGTGAGCGGCGAAAGCGCAGTATTCGGGCTCGAGGCCACTGCGACGGGCCAGGTTGTCGAGGGCACCGGCGATATCGCCCAACCTGCTGGGGGGGCTCTCACTGCTATGGTCCACACTGCTGGCGCCGCAGTACAACGCCTGCAGGGCCAGACGGCGCGCGCCGTGTCGACTGTTGGGCAGGTCCGGCTCGGTCCAGTCGAGCTCCCCCTCGGCCCGGTCACCCGACGTTCCACCGTCGCCCACCTCCCCCATCTGGCCGACATCGATCACGGCAGGCCTTTCAGCAGATTCGCCATCTCGATGGCATTGAGGGCCGCGTCCCAGCCCCGGTTGCCAGATCTGACACCGGCGCGCTCAATGGCCTGTTCGACGGTGTCGGCGGTGATGACGCCAAAGGTGATGGGAACGCCCGTATCCAGACCGACGTGGCCAATTCCCTTGGCCGCCTCCCCGGCGACATAGTCGAAATGAGGAGTATCGGATCGGACGATGGCGCCCAGACAGATGACGACGTCGAAACGGCCGCTGCGGGCGAATTTCTGTGCCACCAGGGGCAACTCGAAGGCACCCGGAACCCAGGCTACTTCGATGTCCTCTTCCTCACATCCGTGGCGTTTCAGACCATCGAGTGCCCCGGCCAGCAACTTCGAGGTGATCAGCTCGTTGAAACGGCTCACGACGATGGCGAAGTGGCTTCCCCCCGCATCCAGGTTTCCCTCATGCACGTTGAGCATCTTCGGTTCTCCCCTGAAACAAGGCAAAAGATCCTTCCAGACGATCTCGTCTGCAGCGGGTTGCGCCGATGATTGAGTCTGGGCGTGGTTTCATCGGCCCGGGGCTTCCCGCGCGCTGCTGGCGGAATCGTCCTCTGCTGAGTCGGGCAACAGCGTGCTGTGTCCCATCCGATCCCGCTTAGTCTGCAGGTAGCGGATGTTGTGTGGGTTGGGCGAGGTGGCGATGGGTACGGTCTCCACCACCTTGAGGCCGTAGCCCTCCAGCCCCACTCGTTTCTGCGGATTGTTGGTGAGAAAGCGAAGCTGTCGTAACCCCAGATCAAAAAGGACCTGGGCGCCCACGCCGTAGTCGCGGTTATCCGCGGGGAATCCCAGCGCGTGGTTGGCCTCGATGGTGTCCAGGCCCTGGCTCTGCTGCAGCTCGTAGGCCTTCAGTTTGTGGATCAGGCCGATCCCGCGACCCTCGTGGTGCTGGATGTAGACGATGACGCCTCGACCCTCCGCGGCGATCGCCTCAAAGGAGCGCTCGAGCTGCTCGCCGCAATCGCACAGGGAGGACCCCAGGGCATCGCCGGTGATACAGCAGGAATGCATGCGCACCAGGGTCGGCTCGCCGTCGGTGATATTCCCCATGGCGAGGGCGATATAGGGATTGTCATCCACCAGGCTGCGGTAGGCGAAAACGGTGAAGTCGCCGTATCGGGTCGGCATGTGGGCCGTGGCTTCCAGGCGGATCAGCTTCTCGGTGCGGCGCCGATGGGCGATGAGATCGCGGATGGTGGCGATTTCGAATCCGTGCCGCGCCGCGAATTCGAGCAGATAGGGCGTTGTCGCGACCTCACCGTCATCGTTGAGGATCGCGGCGATGAGGGCCACTGGCTGGCAGTGCGCCATGCGCGCCAGATCCACCGACGCCTCGGTGTGACCGGCTCGGCGCAGAACTCCGCCGGGCTGAGCCTGCAACGGGGTCACATGGCCGGGTTGGACAAAATCGACCCGAGCGCTGGTTGGATCGGCGATCCTGGTCACTGTGAGCGCTCGGTCGCTGGCGGAGACGCCGGTTCCCGCTACCGAGGCTGCGTTCACGGTGACCATGATGGTAGATCCGCGCGGCCCCTCGTGCCCCGGCAACATCGCGTCCAACCCCAGGGACTCGAGGCGCTCCTTCTCGGAGGTGACGTAGAGTGGTCCGCCAGCGTGTCGGGTCAGAAAGTTGATGGCCTCGGGAGTCGCGCGCTCCGCCACCATTATCAGCTCACCCTCGCCGACGCGTTCGGTTCCGTCCACATCGACGGCGCGCTCGTCGACGAGCACCACCATTTTCCCCGCCTGCAGGTTCTCGAGGACCGATTCTATGGTGTTAAAATCTGACATGGTATAGGTGTCGGTGACGCGCGGACAACGGCTGGATCAGTAACCAAGATCTCGCAGGCCATCCAGTGACAGGCCGGAAGTTGGGTGATCCACGCCGCTGTTTTCGACGGACATCAAGCGCTCGACGTAACGGGCGAGGACATCTACTTCGAGGTTTACACGGCTGCCGGCCCGGACTTGGGAAAGGTTCGTATGTTGTAATGTATGTGGTATGATAGCTATGGTAAAGGACTCGCTGAAGAGACCTGCGACGGTGAGACTTATGCCGTCCACGGCGATCGAACCCTTGGCCGCAATATAGCGCCACAACTCGGCTGGTGGGGCCACTTCGAGCACTCTCCCCCCGCCGTCGGCATCGAACCGCCGGACCGTGCCCACGCCATCCACATGGCCGAGGACGAGATGACCGCCGAGACGATCGATGGGCCGCAGCGAGCGCTCCAGATTCACCGGGTCACCGACGCGAAGCTGGCCCATGGTGGTGCGCGCCAGGGTCTCCGCCACCGACTCGACCGCGAACCCCTCGCGCCCCATGAGGTCCACTACCGTGTGACAGGCGCCATTGATGTCGATGCTGTCGCCCTTGGCGGCATCCTCGAGTACGAGCTCGGCCTTCAGCTCCATGCGCTGAAACTGTCCGCCGCTCTGCGCCCGGAGCGCGGTCACCTGCCCCACCTCCTGTATCAGTCCGGTGAACACGTGTAGCTCACATCTCCAGTAATGAGGAAATCCTCACCCAGCCGCTGAATCCGTGCCCCTTCCAGGCGCACGGCCTCGCTGGGGAACCGCACCCCCAGATCGCCTATGGCCCCCATGCCCTCTCCCATCATTGAAGGGGCGACATAGAGCATGACCTGATCGATCAGTCGCTGTCTCAGGGCGGAAGCCGCGAGCTGAGGTCCGCCCTCGACCAGGAGACTCGTCATACCCTCCCGCGCCGCTCTCGACAAGGGCTTTTTCAGGTCGATGATACCGTCCCGATCGGCGTAGGTCCAGACCGCTGTGCCGCCGGCCGCGAAGCGTGCGCGCTTCCGCTTCGACGTCTCTCGAGAGGTGATGAGAATCGCACCGTCTCCGGGTTGAAAGATCCGTGAATCCGGCGAGACCCGCAGGCGGCCGTCCACTACCAGCCGACGCGGGTTGCGCCCCCGCACATGGCGCACCGTGAGACGGGGATCGTCGGCCAGCACGGTTCCGGCCCCGACGACGATGCCGTCGACCCAGGAGCGCCAGCGGTGGACATGCCGCCGCGACGAGGCGCCCGTTATCCAGCGAGACTCGCCCGAGACGGTGGCGATGCGGCCGTCCAGCGTCTGGGCCAGCTTCAGGATGACCAGTGGCAGACCGGTCCGCCGGTGCTTGAGATAGGCCGCGTTCTGGCGCTGAGCCTGGGCCCCCAGAAGTCCCACCTCTACCTCGAGACCGGCGTCGCGAAGTCGCGTCAATCCCTGCCCTTGCACCCTCTGGTCGGGGTCCTCCATGGCGCACACCAGACGTCGCACGCCGGCTTGGAGCACCGCCTCTGTACACGGTGGAGTGCGACCCTGGTGGGCACAGGGCTCCAGCGTGACAAACAGGGTCGCGTCACGCGCCCTGTCGCCCGCGTTGGCAAAGGCGTGGACTTCGGCGTGGGGGCCGCCCAATTCGAGGTGGGCGCCCTCTCCCACGACGCGCCCACGCCGCACCACGACGGCGCCCACAAGGGGATTTGGACTGACCTTGCCGCGCCCTCGTTCGGCCAGGCGCAAAGCGCGGCGCATGAATCCGGCGTCCGTTGAGGCCATCGCGCAACCTCCCTCACTCAACGTGGAGAATGAGTTGCTCCACACCCACGTTGTCGAGCCGATCCCAGGCCTGCACCGAGATGACGTGCTCCCCTGGCGCCAGTCCCTCCAGGACGATCTCGCCTTCCTCGCGCAAGTCATCGAAAACCCCGTCGACTGAATCGACGCGATGTACCCGGTCTCCATAATCCACCGTGTACTGCACCCGCTGAATCGAGCTGATGCGGTCCTCGATCTCGATCTTCAACTGGGGGGGACTCTCGCCCGCGAGCTTCACGCTGATAGACGGGGGAGTGTTATCCAGCAAGAAGGGCTCGCTGACGCGCTCGTCGGTCAGGGCCTCCGGCGCCGAGTTGTCGGGATGGTCGGAGGCTACCAGCTTCATCTGGGTCATCCCCTCCGGCATGGTCTCGGTATCCCAGATCAGCGAAGTCCGGGAGGCGTTCTCCTCAACCAGCTTCCACTCCTGCTGATCGGCGCCGCGCAGATACAGATTGTAGTTGAGCTTATCGCCGTTGGCATCCCCCGCTTTCCAGCGCACCATGCGCAGGCTGTTGCGCTGGGGCACAGCGCGCCATCCGTTGCGGGAGCTCTGAGTTCCCGACGTCGCGGTCTGGACCTTTCCCCCTTCTCCGGTTTGACCTGGACGATAGGGAAATATCTTAAATTCAGTAATCCGTGGACGCAGATTCGTCTGCCGGGCGGCGACCGTCACCTGGCGAAGCACCGGCGACCGCGAATCGTGGGAGGTGTGCAGCACAGCGGCGTACTGCAGGTAGCGAGCAGGGGGACTGTCGATCGCTCCGGGGTGCGAACTCTCCTTTGTCCACTCACTCCAGCTCTCATCGGGCTCCTTGCTGTTGCCGGATCGGGTCTGGAAACCAATGGACGTGCGCCCGGGCAGATCGACACGCCAATCGAGCCTGCCCCACCGCGAATGGGCGTGAAAATCGTGCACCGCCGACTCCAACCTGCCCTCCCGCACAATCCGGGACGACAGCGTCATGAGACGACCCGAATGGGCGCCGCCCACCAGCATGCGGCCGTTGACGGGATCGCGCAGAAGTCGATGAGGGGCGAGGGAATCGATCCGGGCTAACAGATCTACCCGGCGTGTCCCGGGGTGCAGACGGTAGAGCTGCCCCGGCTCTCCCACCGCCACCAGCACAGGATCCGCCCCCTCCCGCGCCCCTTCCCGGCCACTTCTCAGCTCCAACGCCAAGTCGAAGATGACGGCTTCGACGTCCCACACGCGAACCGCGGTGCCCAAACTGTCGATGTGAAGCACGGCCGAGTGCTCTTTATCCCCCTCCCGCTGCCCGATGGCGACGGCGAGGATCCCGCCGTCGCCATCGGGCACCATGTGGCTGATTTCACCGTAGTCGGCCTCGTACACCAGTCGCCCCCGGCCAGACTCCTCGATCTCGTACACTCGCGCTCTGCTCGCTGGGGTGTCCTCGGCCTCGGCGTCGTCGAAGCCGCTGCCAGCAGTCGCGGCGAACAATCGGCCGCCGGTTCGCACAATCGCCATGACGTGGCGATCCGGAACGGTCAGCAGAGTGTCTAGGTCGCCATCGACGCCCACAGAGAGCACCAACCCCTCCTCTCCGGTGGCGACCAGCAGCGCGCCGCTGTCGTCGAAAGCCAGATCCCAGATGTAATGGCTGCCCGTGCGGGCAAAGACCTCGGCGTCGCCGTCGGGTGGGACCCGATAGATGATGCCATCTGGTGCGGTGCCGGCATACAGGACACCGTCTGCGCTGTTCACCGTCAGCGCGTGCACGGCTACTTCCGGCGAGTCGAAGAGAAGGCTCGTGTCGCCGTCGGCGTCGATGGTGAAGATCCGCCCCCCGTCGCCGGTCCCGACGTACACCGACCCTTTCGGACCCGCGACCAGTGACCACACCCGCTCCGCCTCCACCTGCGCCAACTCCTTAAGCTCGGGAGCGAGTTCCACCGTGCCCAGAGAAGTGACCGACACTCCCGTGGGCTTGCCGGCCGTGAAGTCCTCGAAGGAATG
>Ga0209554_1000966_pt1 | contig 22941 bp, 22 predicted proteins | sample MarorgKNORR_S2LV_5_FD_188221 | JGI IMG/M metagenome (GOLD analysis project Ga0209554, IMG submission 188221) | Marine microbial communities from the Southern Atlantic Ocean, analyzing organic carbon cycling - Bottom_A/KNORR_S2/LV (SPAdes) (version 2) | ecosystem: Environmental > Aquatic > Marine...
CTCCGACCGGAAGAGTGTCATCCCCGTTCAGGCATAGGGCCATGACACTCCGTCCTGGCCAGGTGGGATGTTTCTGTGCCCGACGATGGATTCCGGTTGCGCCTCCAGCACACGCCCACCCCGCATACGAATCATGAGCGGCTACTCCCTCATCCTCTGAATGGTCTGGGCTCTCTCCCATTGGAGGTGGTGACACATGCGTGGGGTCGGTCCCCGTAAGCAAGCCGGTGTCTTGCTCTGACGCTTTGATGTACGCCTGTGCGTCTGCGTTGGCTGGATCTAGCCGGAGGACGCTGTCGCAGAGCGTGCGCACGCGCGTCCAGTCCCCGGCGGAAATTGCCTCATCCGCTTCGTCCAGGAGCGTCTCTACTCGCCTCTGTACCCGCTCGCTTGGCACGGGCGGATGATACAGCGCGCCGAGTTATTCGTCCCGGATAGCTAAACCGGCTCCCCGTCCACGATCACCTGCACCTCGGCCTTTTCGTCGTAGAAGCACAGGTGGTCGGCAATCTTTGACGCTTCCGGTAGCGGTGCCGATACCTGCCAGACGTAGTCGGTGAACGTCTCTCCGCCTGCGTTTACGCTCCAGTAGCGCGCCGGGCCCTTGTAAGGGCACATCGTGTTGGTATCGGAGGGCTCAAGCGCAGACATATCGACGTCGATCGACGGTATGTAGTAGCGGGTGTTGTGTCCGGTTTCGAACAGCAGAATCGGATTGCTCGTATCTGCCACCTTCACGCCGTTTACCAGCACCTCAACGTGACGTGAACTGGTCAGGCAGTCGATGCGTGTGTACGGGTCACGGGCGTGCTGGAAAATCTGCTCATCTTCCTCGTACCAGGCGTCCACCCGATCCCAGTAGAACGCCACGTAATCGGCGATGTCCGGGCACTCATCGATCGGCGTTGGATAGTTCCAGACAGCGTTTTCGGAAACCTGTCCGTTTACGTTGAGAGACCAGTACCTGGCCTCGCCCTTCCACGGTCAGGTGGTGCCGTGATCGGTCGATTCCAGCAGGTCCATTCGAACGTCGGCGGTCGGGAAGTAGTAGACGGGACGGTGGCGCGTTTCAAACATCAACAGCGCGTTGGTGCTGTCTGCGATCACCTCGCCGTTGTACATCACACGCAGGCGTCTTGCTGTTGGTTCCATAACAACGCCGTAGTACTTGGGATCAGCGCCCGGGCCTTTGACTGCCTGCATGGTTCACCTCTTATTTGAACGTCTTCTGGATGGCGAGCATACGCCAGTTTTGAGATCGAGTGCCCCGGGACTCAGTCGTCCCGGGGGCCTGAGGCTCCGGCGTGCGGCAGGTCTTCGGCAGGGATCGAGCCCAGCTTGCCTGCGTGATAGTCGGTGAAAGCCTGCTGCAGCTCTTCCTGCGTGTTCATGACGAACGGTCCGTACCAGGCGACCGGTTCCCGTATCGGCTGACCGCCGAGAATCATCACCTCAAGATTTGGCGTCTTGCTGTCCTGTTTCTGGTTGGCCTCGAAGCCGACCCATCCGCCGGGACCAAACACCACGGCCTGCCCCATCTGTATCGGGTCGCGGTTCGCTCCGACGCTTCCGTCGCCCGCCAGCACATAGCCGAGCGCGTTGTAGTCAGGTTCCCAGGGCAGTTCCAGGCGAGCGCCGGGACTGATCGTGGCGTGGACCATCGAGATCGGCGTGTGGGTGACGCCCGGGCCCTGGTGTTCTCCGATAGTTCCGGCGATCACACGCACAAGCGCGCCGCCGTCGTGCGAGGAGAGAAGCGCCAGGTTGCCGCTGCGGATGTCCTGGTATCGGGGAGGCGACCATTTCTTGTCGCGGGGGAGATTCACCCACAGCTGGATGCCGTGCATCAGCCCGCCCTTGAGGACCATCTCCTCGATTGGCGCCTCGATGTGCAGTATTCCGGCGCCCGCCGTCATCCACTGCGTATCGCCGTCCGTGATCAGCCCGCCGCCGCCGTTCGAGTCCTTGTGCTTGAACACGCCGTCGATCATGTAGGTGACGGTTTCAAAGCCCCGATGGGGGTGCCATGGCGTGCCTTTGGCCTCACCGGCCAGGTACTCCACCTCACCCATCTGATCCATCATGATGAACGGGTCAACCTGTTCCTGCGGGATTCCTGCGAACCCGCGGCGAACGGGAAAGCCCTCACCCTCAAATCCGGACGGAGCGGTCGTGATACTGACGATCGGGCGCTCCAGCGACTCCGCAGCAGGACGCTCCACGCGCTCCAGTTTAAGGACGTTTTCGACAGTTACAGCGGGCATTTAAGGGTCTCTGTTTCTTTTTTATTCGGTGTGTCGATGTCGGCTCACCTTCGGGTGGAACAGTTTAGATGCGCCGTGACACGACCCGGTACACAGCCTCTAACTACTCCATCCCGGCGACGGGACGATCCTTCGGCGCGCTGGCGTACGCGCCCCGGAAATCGCGGAACGGTCCATCACGCCACTCGAGCGCCGCTTTCAGGCCTTCTTCCTGAACCCGGCGACGCCACTCTGAAGCGGCGGAGCGCGCCGAGGACAGGGCCTGAATCTCGGTGCCGGAGTGCAGTGCCTCGCGGATACCCATCGTCTCGTACTGGCGGTTCACCGCCCGCTTGGAGTACATCAACATCTCGTTGTCGATGTGCGCCATGCGCCGGGCGAACTTCTCGGTGAAGTCGCCGAGTTCCTCTTTTGGAACGGCGTAATTCGCCCACCCCGCGGTGACCATGTCAGTACCCGAGATCGAGTCGCCGATATACGCGAACTCCCGCGCCTTGGCCGGCGACATAAACCACGGCGTCCACATCATGTCCATCGTGGTCATCGCCCGGACCGGTGGATAGCCGATCTGCGCGTCCTCGGCGACGATTCGGAAATCACAGACCGTAGCGAGCTCGGTACCGCCCGCGAGGCAGTGGCCCTGGATCTGGGCCACGACGGGTTTCGCCAGCTCCCAGATAATCCAGTTGGTCATGACCACGCTACGCGCCCACTGATTGTCCCCGGGGTGTGTGGTACCGGTGTCCGGCAAGCCAGATCGACCGGCCAGATCACTGTTGCCTTCTGTCCGCGCCTGAGACAGATCGTATCCGGCAGAGAAGGAGCGTCCGTTGGCGCGCAGGATGATGACGCCCACCTCGTCGTCATGCTCGGCCTCACGCATGGCGTCCATCACTTCCGCGCGCAGGGTGTTGGTCAGCGCGTTTAGCTTCTCGGGTCTATTGAGCGTGACGTAGGCCAGGCGGCCATCAGTCTCGTATTGGATCTGGCTGTACTGTTCCAAGATGCTCTCCCCGATTGCGAAATGTGATTACGTGAAACGTGTTTGAGAAGCACAAATTCCATCAATCTGGCCTTGATGTCAAACCCGTAGCCTCACGCAACGCATCTACCGGGTCCAGGTCAAGAATCGCGGCGTCGGCCCGTTCGAACATCGTGTCTATCAACGCCTCCCGATCGGGCCGGATGTACTCCCCATCCATCCCTCCCGCCATGGTGATTGGCCGAGGGAGCAGCCTGACGGTCGTGGCGCGGTAATCGAGCCACAGACGATCAAAGTCGTAATCTTCCACGCCAGCTTCAACCAACTTCCGGTGATACAGGCGCAGCAGTCGATCTTCGTGTGCCCGGCGCGACTCCGGTTCCAGGCTGCTCACGAGAAAGTAAGACAGATCCTGCGCCCCCAGGCCCGGCCGTGAAAGCTGCCAGTCGACTATCACTACCGGCCGCCGAGGATCCTCCGTGAACAGTATGTTTTCGAGATGCAGATCTGCATGAGCGACCGTAGCTGGCCTGCCCGTCGCGTGGGTCGTTACCAGTTCACGATTGTTCAGGATGAACCGGTACGAGTTCAACGTTCGATTGAGTCGGTGTCCGTAACGCTCCATGAATGCTGGCCAACCGGCGCCTTCCAATCGGTTGATTAATTCGACAGTCGCCCCCGGCGTCGCACGCGGGAGGTCAACTCGACCCCAGAATCGGCCGTGAATTTCGGCTATGGCCACGACAACCTTCTCGGCCATATCGATATCGCACGCATCCGTCTGACTTAACGCGTGGGCAGGAGAAATGTCTTCGAGCAGGAACGAGTACAGGCCGGTATCTGGTGACCCGGCGGCTCGGTAACAGCGCGGAACCGGGAGGGCGGCCTCGGCGGCGAAGAGCGCGTAGATATCCGATTCAACTTTGTAGACACCGGCCGCGGCTACAGATTTTCGGATCGAGTCCGACCGAGTCGGCAATTTAGCGATCACCGTCAGGGGGCTGCCGGATATCTCGCGTTTGTACTCAATTCGCAGTCGTATGACATTTCCGACGATGCTCGGTACGTCCACGGAATCCGCGTCAGGTCGTACCGCCGCCACATCGCCGATATCGCAGACCCCGGCCCTTGCCAGGGCGTCTCCGACCCAATCGGCCGTGATCTGTTCTGGGGTCAGTGGGATGTCCACGCCGGCCTCTCTGGAAATCAGGTAATCGAGATGTCCGGCAGTTTATCGCTAGGGTCCCAAGCGCACACCCCGGGTATGCTCGCCCGGCTGCTCACTGGAATCGTCAGCAGACACGGAGGGTTCTCGGCAACTGTAGGACGATGGCATAGCCAGACGGAAGCTGGCGGACGCAGGGCTGTCAAGCGTTGAGGTACGGCAGTTACCTCACGACTTGCAGAATTCCTACTAAGTGGCGCGAAAGTGACGCCTGTAATAGACGCTCGGGTAGTTCGTCCGAGTACCTCACTATCGGGAGCGGCTATCTAGATAGCGCCGTTGCGTTCAGCTCGGGCCAGTGCGGTCTTGCCGCGGGCGGTGATCTCGTAATTATCGCCACCGGCGGACTGGATGTCGCCGGCCGTGGCAAGCTCACCGAGAGTTAGTTCCGCAGCCTTCATGCGCGTTCGTGAGAGCGCAGCAATCTGCGCCGCCGGTGGAGCGGGGCGACCGCTCTCGTCGAATGAGCGAAGCACGCTCAGGATCTCGAATCTGGAATCTGCCATTTGAGCCTCCGCAGCCTCTACCACAGGGAAAATGTTTGCTTACAAATCAGCTTAGGTTTGTGGCTATCGATCTTTCGTGGTGAGAATGAACATCATTTATGCGTGAATACCCACACATCCAGTAACTGTTTGAAGACCGTCCGGTCCTGACTACCCGGATCGTAGGAGAGTAGAGATGGTGAAACCGGCGACCACCAAGACGACATATGAACCCGTTGTCGGTTGGCCTGCTGTCCCGCACGGCTTTTTTCTGCATGAGGCCACTTCAGTCGGTGTGGACTCGCAAGACCGCGTTTATGTCTTCAATCGCGGGCAGTGGCCGATGATCATCTTCGACAAAGAGGGCAACTTCCTGGATGCCTGGGGCGCTGGCGAATTTGATATTCCACACGGCATCTCGTTCGACGCCGCCGACAATATGTACCTTGCGGATAACGCCAACTTTGTGCAGAAGCGTACCTCGGACGGCGAGGTGCTGTTGACGCTGGGCGAACGTGGCGTGGATAAGCCGCGCCACACTGGAGGACCCTTCAACAGCCCGACCCACGTCGCGATCGACCCCCGTAATGGCGATTGGTTTGTGTCCGACGGCTATCGAAACTCGTCCGTCCATCGTTTCGACGCGGCGGGGAAGCACATGATGTCGTGGGGAGAGTCAGGAAGCGGCCCGGGCCAGTTCGCCCTGCCGCACAACATCTGCATGGTGGGCGAAGACCGCGTGCTTGTGGCTGATCGTGAGAACTACCGGCTGCAGATGTTCACGGTGGACGGTGAGTTCATCCTGGAGAAACGAGTTCACAAGCCGCAGGCGTTGTTCGCAGGGACGGGCGAGGACACAAACATTTATGTGGCAGAGGGTCGGCCGCCGTTGGTGATGGAGGGAGTGCTCCGCCTTGGCAAGCGGGTTGCCGTGCTGGACCGTGATCTGAACGAGATTGTGAGCATCGGCAACGAGATGTCGGGGCAGGCGCCAGATCAGTTCATATCGCCGCACGCGATGGCGGTCGATTCTGAGGGTTCGATATACGTCGCCGAAGTGTCATACAACGGACTCGGTTCACGACTTGAGCCGGCACGAGAGGTCATCAGCCTGCGGAAGTGGCGTCGTACCGATATGAATGGAGCGGCCGGACAGGGGTTGTCGGGGCGGGCGCTTGAGCAGTACGTCAAAGGCCTGCGCAACGATGGCCCGGGTGGCGGCGCACCGGTGAACAGCCCTTACGGTTAGGGAGCGGGCTCGTCCCCCAAGTCGTTCCAAGGCACTGCGCCGAGGGCCTTCAGGTCCAGCGCTAGTCCGGCCGTCATGGATATGACGCGATCGGCGCGACGGGCGAAATGGGCATTGACGCGGCCGAGTGCGTCTCTGAAGGCGCGGCCTGACTCGCTCGGCGGCACGACGCCCATGCCGACCTCGTTTGTCACCACAATCCAGCTTGTGTCGCCGATTTCGTAGGCGTCGACGAGGGCTGCACTTCGGGTGTCGTAGTCTGGTTTCATTGACCCGTCCGCCAGCATCAGATTGGCGGCCCACACGGTCAGGCAGTCGATCACGATTACGTCGTAATTCCCGGAGACTCCGCTCAGCGCCCCTGCCGGATCCAGCGGCTCTTCGAGAGTGTCCCAGTGATCGGGCCGAGCTGCTTTATGCGCGGCTATGCGCTCCGCCATATCGGCGTCACTCGCCTGTGCCGTTGCGAGGAAAAGTACCCGGTCGTGCCGTGCCGCCATCTGCTCAGCGAGTGAACTCTTGCCAGAGCGCGCCCCGCCGATGATGAGCGTCAGAGTTTTATCAGGTTCAGGCACCGATGGACCTCTCCCTCACCCTCTCCCGCTGGGAGAGGGGATTCATACAGTCCCTCCCGCGGGAAGGGGAGCCTTGCGTGGTAGACCCACGATGTCAAAAAGAAGCTCCATGTCGAGGTGCTCCGTCACCAGATCCGCCAGCCGGTCAAACTCCGTATCCAGGCTTGCTGCGAAACGATCCTCTTCAATCTCGATCCCGCGACGCGACGCTAGGAATCGGAGCATCGCCCGTCGAAGTTCGTCGTTGTGGAATAACCCGTGCATGTAAGTTCCCAGCGTCAGACCGTCGCCATCGAGGCAGCCATCGAACCCTTGGGCCGGCGATCGTGAACGTTCAGAGAACTTGATCGCCTCCTGACCCTTCTCCACGCGGGTATGCCCCATGTGGATCTCGTACCCGCTCACCGGCAACCCCATAGCGCCCGAGAGCAAGCCCCGATCCGCGGCCACGACGCCCCGGACCTGCTCGGTCGATTTATCAGGACTGAACTCCGTGACTACCGGGAGAAGGCCCAGTCCACGCGCCTCCGTGAACCGCGACTCATGTCCCTCAGGGTCGGATATCCGTTCACCCAGCATCTGATAGCCGCCGCATATGCCGATCACCGGCCTGCCGTCCTTGCGGAGCCGAACAATAGCGTCCGCCCGCCCGCTTTCCTGCAGCCACCCCAGGTCTGCCGCCGTCGTCTTGGTCCCCGGAATCACGATCAGATCGGCAGCATCCAGACCTGCCGGTCCAGTCACGTACCGGAGCGAAACAGACGGCTCCCTGCGCATGGGATCGAAATCGTCAAAATTGGCGATGTGCGGCAGCAGGACGACCGCGATATCCAGCATCGCTCCGCCGGCGTCGTACCCCGCCGGTGTGTCCAGGTAAAGGGCGTCCTCTTCCGGGATGTGGATGTCTGTGTAATAGGGCAGAACGCCAGCGGTGGGGACACCGGTGCGCTCCTCAAGCATCACAAGTCCGGGGTCGAGGATCGACTGATCACCACGGAACTTGTTGATGACGAAGGCGCGTATCAGCTCCACTTCGTCCGGCTCAAGCAATGCCAGCGTCCCGACCAGGGATGCGAACACGCCGCCACGGTCGATATCGGCGATCAGCAGCACCGGCGACTTCGCGTACAGCGCCACGGCCATGTTCACGATCTCGCGCTCGCGGAGATTGATCTCGGCAGGACTGCCCGCGCCCTCGTATTCGGCCCGAAGCCGGTCCAGCGCGCCCGTGACGATCGGCCAGAGCTTCCCTGTTCGGCCAAAGTACTGCTTTGAATCCGCCGTCCCGTCCGGTCGACCCAATACCACGACCTGAGATGAACGCTCGGTCTCCGGCTTGAGCAGCACCGGATTCATATCGACGATCGGCTCCACACCCGCCGCCTCCGCCTGGACGGCGGTGGAACGGCCGATCTCGCCGCCGTCCGGTGTGGCGAATGAGTTGAGGGCCATGTTCTGGGCCTTGGACGGAGCGGTTTTATAGCCGGCGCGAGCGAAGACGCGGCAGAGCGCCGCCGTCAGCACCGACTTGCCGACGTGGGAGCCGGTCCCCTGCACCATGATCGTTTTGGCCAGATTCGTCATGCGCTTAGAACGAGAACTCCACCCGGCCATCCAACAGTCCAGGCCAGTGTTTGAAGAGAGCGACCGCAGCGATCAACGCCGTCACCTCGGTGACTTCGACTACGGCGCCATAGCCATCGCCTGTGAGTCCACCGAGTAGCTTCGCCATCCACGTCCCGAGCAGCACCGCCACAAGTGTGACGATGCCCATCAAGATGACGCCCATCAACCCGGCGACCAGTACCGACGCGGCCAGTGCCGTGACGGCGGCGATGAGCGGGAGCCAGATGCCGCGGTTCTCAAGAAACGAAGAGCCGGTGCCGGATCTCCTTCTACCCTCGCGGGGCGCGCTACCTTCGCGGGGCGGGCCGTAGGAAAAGGTCTGCATAACCGCCACGACGGACCACCTGCCGAGCAACGGGAATAATAGGATCATCGGCAGTCGAATCGGCCCGGTAAGTGTAATCAGGGCCGCCCACTTCAGAAACAGGATGCTTACTCCGCCGATCGCTCCAAAAGCACCGACGCGCGGGTCCTTCAAGATCTCCAGTCGCCGCTCACGCGTGTACCCGCCAAGCAACGCGTCGCATGAGTCCATCAAGCCGTCGAGATGCAGCATCCGCGTCGCCGCGAGCAGCCCAACGACGATCAAGGCAGCGGTTAACTCCACTCCCAGCGTGTCGTTTGCAAGCCAGTCGAAGCCGGCCAGCAGCCCCCCGAGCGCAAGTCCCACCAGCGGGAAGAAGGCGCGTGCCGATCCAATCCCTGCGCCGGAACGCGGCGCAACCGGGAGGACGGTGAGGAAGCCAAATGAGGCGCGGAGAGCGTTCACTTTGTAATGATCTTCTCGGGCTTGGCGTCCGATACACCGGCCTCGTCAAAGGTCGCCATCTCGGCAAGGCAGGCCCCCGCCGCATCGATGATCGACATCGCCAGAACCGCGCCAGTGCCCTCTCCAAGTCGCATGTCTAGATCGAGGATCGGCTCCAGCCCGAGGTGGTCGAGCACGATGGAGTGGCCCGCCTCTGCGGAGCGATGTCCGGCAAATAGGTGATCGCCAAGCGCCGGCGCAAGTCCCGTGGCTATCAGGGCTGCTGCACCGGATATGAAGCCGTCGATGACCACCGCGCTGCCGTGCGAGGCCGCTCCAAGCATCACGCCCGCCAGCACGCCGATCTCAAAGCCGCCGACCTTCGCCAGGACATCGATAGGGTCGTCGCCGTCCGCTTGATTGACGTCCAGCGCACGCGAAACGACCTCAATCTTGAGCCGTAACTCGTCCGCATTTCGTCCCGTGCCGCGACCCGTCGTGACCTCTGGTGGCATGCCGGTGATGGCGGCGGTGATGGCGCTGGACGGCGTCGTGTTGCCGATGCCCATGTCGCCGGTCGCCACGAGTCCCGATCCTGCGCCCGCTGCGTCCGCCCCGATTCGCGCTCCCTCAAGAACGCAATGCTCGGCGTCATCGCGGCTCATCGCCGGGCCTTCAGAAATATCGGCGGTTCCCGGCCCGATCCGTAGCGAGATCAGGTCTCGATGTTCCGGCAGCGACGACTTCACACCGGCATCGACCACCGTCACGTCCACGCCAAGAGATCGCGCCATCGCCGTGACGGCGGCGCCACCGGCGAGGAAGTTGAGGACCATCTGCGCCGTGATGTCCTGCGGATATGCCGTTACACCCTGTGCCACGACGCCGTGATCGCCTGCCGCTATGACCAGCGACCTTGAAGCCACAGCGGGACGGGTTGTTGCGAAGACCCCTGCCAGACGGACGGATATTTCTTCGAGCCGTCCGAGACTTCCGGGCGGCTTGGTCAGCCGGGCCTGCCGAATATTGGCTCGCTTGATGACGCCGGGGTCGGCCGGGGAGATCTTGCCTATTAGTGCCTGGAGCTCTGAATTCACGATTGCTCTCCGGTTCAGTAGTCGATACCGGCGATGACCGGCGCGTCCGATCCACGCTTTTTGATGGCCTTCATCTTGCTGACGAGATCTGCCGAATCCAGCAGTTCAGACGGCGCCGTCTCGCCGGTGACGATCACGTGAAGCAAGGAATCTTTGCCGGACAGTGCTTCGGCAACCTGTGCTGCGGAAAGCCAACCTTCAGCTATCGCATCAAGCAATCCCTCAAGTACCAGCACGCCCTCCTGGACGATGGACACATGGCGGACCGCCTTGCTCCAGAGTTCGGCAGCAGCCTCCTCGGTAGGTCCGTCAATCACGTGCGACGGGATGCCCAGCTTTTCGAGGGCCAAATTATCGCCGGACGGCTCGCCTCTCGGGTCCGGTTTGAACCTCATGTGGCGAACCGGCAGACCGCGTCCATTTGCGCGGAACAGCACGCCGAGTCCTGCAATTTCCTTGGTGGCGCCGGGGCCGTGATACACCACCAGCATCCCTTTTCGCGCCGGCGCTGATTTGTCAGGGCCATCTGGCGTGACGGCTGGGTCGTCTCGTGGGAATTCGTCGGCCATGGTTAGAAATCCAATCCCGGCTGCGCCTTGATGCCCTGGTCTCGGTAGGGATGTTTGATGTCTTCCATCTCCGTCACCACGTCAGCGATGGCGACAAGTTTCTCGTGGGCGTCCCGCCCCGTGACGACTACGTGAACATGGAATGGGCGGTTGGCGATGGTGCTTGCCACCTCGTCGGCGTCCAGCCAGCCGTACGTGACCGGGTATGTGGCCTCATCCAGGATGATCAGGTCCGTTTCTCCGGCCTCGATGGCCGCCTTGCAGTGCGCCCACTGGTCGACCGCGATGGCCGTCGTCTCATCCATGTCCTTGGACAGCCAGGTGAATCCGTCACCCCGTGATTCGATCGATATTCCGACCTTCTCGGCCGCCCGGTGTTCGCCAAATCGTGCGCCGGTGTGCTTCAAGAATTGGAACATCTTCACGCTCATGCCCTGACCCCAGGCTCGCACCATCAGACCCAGCGCGGCCGTGGTCTTACCCTTGCCGTCGCCCGTATGGATGATCACAAGACCCTTCGGAGCCTGTTGATCGGTCATTGTTGATTCTCCCGAGAGCTATCGGCGATTTCCGGGTTGCTCAGGACGAGGCCCGGCAGCCCGGCAACAAGCGCCTCCAGGTCAGACCATGCGGCTACTGGAGACAGTTGCTCAAACAAGGCCGCCGCTTCGCCGTCGGTAAAGTCGCGACCAGAGATCGGTTCCAGAGTTGCCAGGACGATCAACGACGCCTCCCCAAGCGCTTCTAACGAGAGCACATTGCCCGATCCGAAAGCCACATCGCTGAGCACGGCGATATCGCTCTCTCGGATTAACCGAAGGTGTTCGTCATGCGCTGAGGAGTCGATATCGCCGAACGCCTGAACCGGCACGAATTCGACGCCGAGCGACTCGGCCGCGGACCGGTCCGTGTCGCCGCTTGCAAGCGGACCCGCCGTAACGGCGAACCCGGCTTCGCAGAGTCTGTACATCAAGCGAGCGCCCGTCCCGCCGCCGCAAACAACGTGAACGCGTGTACCCGCGCTGGCGCTAATCCCGGCCGAACCCGGTTCCATGACGGATATGCCAAGCACGCCGCTCGCCGGATCGGAAGACACGATCGCCCTCACGCCGAAAGCGGCCTCGATATTTTCCGGCGTCAGCACGTCTCCCGGGAGCCCTTCAGCCACCACGACTCCCTTGTTGAGCAACACCAGACGATCGCAGAAACGTGCCGCCAACGAAAGATCGTGGATCGCCGCTACCGCCGTCATGCCGTCATCGACCAGCCCGCGAACGATGTGGAAGAACCGCGCCTGGTGATTGATGTCCAGGTTGGAAGTTGGCTCGTCCAACAGCAGCAAGCGTGGCTCCTGAGCCAGCGCCCGTGCCACGAACACGCCCTGGCGCTCCCCGCCGGACAACGTTTCCAGCGTGCGATTGGCCAGCGCGCCCGCCCCCGCCGTATCGAGCGCCCGCCGCACTGCGTCGCGGTCCACCGCCCGTTCCGATTGCAGCCGCCCCATGTGCGGATAGCGACCCATCATCACCACTTCGAGAGCGGTGAATCCCTGCGCCAGCGGAGCAAGCTGGGCGACGTGGGCGATCGATTTTGCGCGTTCGCCCGTGTCCATCCGGCGCACTTCGTCGCCATCCAGCAGCACGGCGCCCTCACGTGCCTTGAGCAGCCCCCCGATAGTTCGGAGAAGCGTTGTCTTGCCGGCCCCATTCGGGCCTACCAGCCCGACCAGCTCGCCTTTGGCGGCGTTCAGATCGACCTGGTCAAGCAGACGCGCAGCATCCACCTCGTACACGATATCGCGTGCTTCGAGCCGGCGTTCTGTGCGCTCTACTGTGTCCGTCATGAAACTACTCTGGCTGGTTGCTTAGCCCAATTATTCGGAGGGAAAACTGAACAGTCCGAAGGCCGTGTCCCCGAGGTCTTCCGGCCACAGATCCCGTGCCAGTTCCTCCGCCCCCCTGAGATTCCAGAACGACAGCGTCGTGAAGTACTTGGGATCCGCCATAAACACCCTGCCGTCCCTGATCGCCGCAACACTTGCCAGTGTGGGATCGGCGAGCATAGCGTCCCGGAACTCTTCGCCGCCGAACTCGGTCGGCTGCGGGATGAAGATCACCTCCGGGTCCATGGCGATCAGGCTCTCGTAGCTGATAACCGGGTTGTTCTCCAGACCTGCCTCTGCTGCAACGTTGATCCCGCCTGCGATGTTGATGATCTCGCCTTCGGTGGATCCGGCACCGGCAGTGTAGAGCGAGTCCCCGTACAGCGTCGCCGAAAGTACTCGGACGCGCTCACCTTCAGGTTTGCTCTCCCACACGGATCGGAGGCTTGCCTCGCGCTCGTTAATTTCTTCGACCACCTCGATCGCGCGCTCTTCTTCTCCGTATGCGTAGCCCAACAGCATGATGTCCTGGCGCCGTCCGTCGGAGTCGTTGTGCAGATCGGTCTGCAACACGACCATGCCTACGCTTTCCAGCGCTGCGATAAGTTCAAGCGATGTGAAGGGCGAGGCGATCACGATGTCCGGCGATTGGGCAACGATCACCTCGGCCTCCGACGTGATCTCAGGGAGACCGGCGGCGAGGTGAGCGACGTTGGACTGGTCCGGGCTCTGGGTGTAGATGTTGGCGGCGACGACGCGGTCACGAGGTACCAGCGCGTATGTCACCTCGTCATGGCCCAGCGAGATCGTCACGATCCGCTCAGGCTTTTCGGGGATGGTGACCGTGCCGTTCAGTCCGTTCACCACTCGCGGCCAACCGAGATTGGTCGGATCGACGATACCTTCGACGTTCGTCAGTGAGTCCGACGGATTAGGTGTGGCGGTCGCGGGGATCGATGTCGAAACTACCTGTTCGACTACGGCGTCTGAGCTGCAGGCCGCCAGCACGAACATGGCGGCGAACAGGCTGGCAACTATCGCCAGCGCATTCTTTTTCGGCCTGATTCGGCTTACTCGATTCAACGATCGGATATTCACGGTCATTCCTTACATATTGGATTCAAGTTAAAAGGCCAATTCACAACGAGGTCACACGTCTGCTGTGTCGTAGTAGCAAGAACAAAAAGAAGGGCGCGCCAATGAAGCTGGTGATGATCCCGACGCGTAGTTCGGCCGGCGAAATGACGGTCCGCGCGATCTCATCCGCAAGTACGACGAATACGGCTCCGCCCAGGGCGCTAAGGGGTATCAGGACCCGATTGTCGGGCCCAAACACCAGCCGGAGCATGTGCGGGACGATCAACCCGACGAATGCGATCATCCCGCTGACCGCCACTGCGACGCCCGTAATCAGGGACGCAGCCGTAAGCAACATCGGCCGGATCACACGCACGTTGACGCCCATCGATCCCGCATCGTCGTCGCCCATCATCAGCAGGTTGAGATCCCTGGCGAACGCGACGATTACGCCGCCGCCGACCAGGATCAGCGGTCCAGATAGCCAGACGTGGTCCCAGGACCGGGAGTCAAGCCCACCGGCGAGCCAGAAGAGGATTCCTCTGAGGGTGCCCTGCTCAGGCACGGCGATGATGACGAGCGAGATTAGCGCGCCCATGAAGGCGCTCACTGCGACGCCGGCGAGGATCAGCGTGGCGACGGAGAATCGGCCGCTTGCGATAGCGATCGCGTACACAAGAAATGCCGTGCCGATTGCTCCGCCCAACGCAAATAGCGGCAGGGCGAGGAAGAACAACGATGATGCGCCGGTGGCGATGGCGATCACCGCCGCAGCCGCTCCTCCGGACGCAACGCCGATGGTGCCCGGATCAGCAAGCGGGTTGCGGAAGAGGGCCTGCATAGCGGCGCCGGCCACCCCGAGCGCCATGCCGACAAGCGCCCCGACGACGATCCGCGGCATGCGAATCCGTTCGACAACCAGCTCCTCGGTGCGGTCGTAATCGGCCAGGTGGATCCCGGTGGGCTCGACGATTATCGCTATGACGTGCGACACCGGGATGTCCAGCGGGCCGGTGCTGAGTGACACGAGCACGATTGCGATCAAGAGAATCGTCAGAACGCCGCCGCCCGCGACCAGACGTGTGCCGAGCGCGGCTTCACGGGGCGGTCTGAGCCGGGTCACAAATCTGAGCGCCATGTCGGAGCGGTCGTCCCTTCAGCATTCGTATTGCTTGCTTCAGGGAGGCTCGTCGGCGCGCACTTCTGCTGCCTCATCGAGCTGACTTATGCCCGTTCCATTTCTGGAATAAAAAACCCCAGCGATTACTCGCTGGGGTCCTGGCGGCAAAGCCGATGGCGGCAATGATTCGGATAAAGATTCAATGCCGACGGACCCCCTGGTGAGCGAGGAGCAGTCCGTCGTCTGACCTGGCAGGTCTCCTGACTTTCGGGGGTTGGTTCCCGATTCACAGTGGCGCTACCGCGGCGGCTTTTCACCGCCTTCCCTATTCTCCCCTGACATGACATCTAGAGGCACCGGGTCGGACGAATATTCAGTTTTCTAAGAGGGCAACGACTCTAGCGGAACCCGGACGGCGGGTCAACGAGGGCGGTGAGGCTGTCGGCGTTAATGCGCACCTTTCATCGATATGACTACCTTCCCTTTGACGTGGCCTTCTCCAAAATATCGGAAGGCATCAGGAACCTCGCTGAGGGGATAGGTTCTATCGATAACAGGCGTTACTTTGTTGGCTTCAATGAGCTCCAACAGGAGCTCCAGATCCTCGTTTGGTTTGGCGCCCACGGTGCCTAACTTCCGGGTTCCGAACTTCGAAATCAGTGGACCTGCAAATACTGTCCTGAAAAACCGGACCCGGGAGCCACCGATTACGCCGTATGCACCTCCTGGAGCCAGCGCTCGCCGGTATCGGAACAACGAGTGGTATGCCGCGACGTCGACAATCAGATCGTAGCGCTGGTTACTCCGGGTGAAATCTTCCTTTGTGAAGTCGATGACATGATCGGCCCCGATTGAATGCAGCATCTCTAACTTCTCGGTGCTGTCCACACCGGTCACTTCAGCCCCGAACGATCTGGCGATCTGCACCGCAAACGTTCCCACCCCGCCACCGGCGCCATTGATTAAGACCTTCTGACCAGGTTTAACCCCTCCGTTGTGGCGAAGACCACCGAGTGCGAGAGCCCCTACTTGAGGAATCGCCGCCGCCTGTTGGAACGACAAACTGGCGGGTTTCAGCAGCATCGATGATTCACGAGCGCATACGTACTCGGCAAATCCGCCCCATCCAATTGAGATGTACCGCTGACTTAGCTCGCCGAACACCTCATCGCCGGTCTTAAACCGCGACACGTCGTTGCCAACCGCCTCAACTCGTCCAGCGATATCGGTTCCGAGGATCGTGTTCCGGGGTTTTCGGAGCCCGGCTCCAATAACGCGGGTCAGGAACGGTACTCCCCTCAACAGATCCCAGTCATACGAATTGATAGACGCCGCCCGGATCTCCACCAGGATTTCGTTGGCACCCGGAACCGGCTTCTCAACATCCTCTAGCCGAAGAACATCGGGCGAGCCGTACTCGTAATAGACGATTGCTTTCATGTGGGCCCCCTCGGCCGGTCTCGTCAGAGAAATGTTCCGGCCTCTACTTCCAGCCCAACGCCTCGCCGTGTGTTATCGAGAAAAATGCGTCCGGCGTTTGTCCCCAGTCATGCAAACCCGCGCCGATCTCCGCCAGTTCCTCGGGTGTCGAAATCCCGGTCTCAACCGCGACCGTGGCGATGTTTGATTCCTGGATTCGAGACCGCCAGAGGTCGCCCCACTGCGCCGTCGCCGCCGCGTCTCCAAACGACCAGGCGAGCGCGCCGATCTCCATCCGCTCCAGCTCCAACGGTTCAAGCATCGAACGCAGCCGACGGCCCATGTCCGGGTCTCCGCCGTTTCGGATAGCGACCTCGTCGTAAATCTCTAAAAAGCGGTCCGTCGCCGATGTTCGGGGCCAGAAAATTGCCGTGTCCCAGTCGACCTCGGTGATGCCAATGACCCCGCCCGGCGCCAACAAGCGGACCGCTTCGCGCAGCGCCTGTTCGGGGTCCGACAGATGCTGCAACACCTGGTGCATGTGCGCCGTGTCAAATGACCCGTCCGAAAACGGCAGGTCGTAAGCATCGGCCATCTGGTACTCGAGATTCTCGATCCCGGCCTCAGAGGCATCGGCACGCGCTCGTTTCAACGCCGCCTCAGACGTATCCACGCCGACGGTCCGTCCGGGAGCAACCGACATAGCGAGGCCGGCGGTGATACTACCCGGGCCGCACCCGATATCGAGCAACGACATTCCGGGTTTCAGATGGGGTAGCAGATAAGCAGCGTTTCGCTCCGCACTTCGCCTCGCGTGCTCATCCACGACAACCGGATGGTGTCCGTGCGTGTAAGTCTCACGACCGTTTTTGTTCATGCCCGTCATACGTTCCTGTGGTCGATACCATCATATTTTCCAACAGATTGGCAGAAAACCGTAACGGAAAATCAACCGTTTGGGGGCAATCTGGTGTAGAACAGAGGGCTGTTTGTAAAAATTTTCACGTACTGCCGGTTTGTTAATGCAACAGTTGCGAAACCCGGGCCAGATTCGTACCGAAATACTGGCCGGACTAACCGTCTCGCTCGCGCTCGTTCCTGAAGCGGTTGCTTTCGCCTTTGTGGCTGGAGTTCACCCGCTTGTCGGGTTGTACGCCGCGTTCATCGTTGGATTTATCACATCCTTGACCGGTGGCCGCCCCGGCATGATCTCCGGCGCTACCGGCGCGCTTGCCGTCGTAATGGTCGCACTTGTAAGCGACCACGGCGTCGAAATGCTGTTCCTCACGGTGATCCTTATGGGGGTCATCCAGGTGGCGATCGGGGCGCTGAAACTGGGCGGCCTGATCCGCATGGTCCCATACCCGGTCATGCTGGGATTTGTGAACGGCCTTGCGATCGTCATCTTCCTCGCCCAGCTTGAGAGCTTCAAGTTCGAAAATCATGATGGGACTGAATCGTGGCTGGCGGGAAGAGATCTCGGGATCATGCTCGGGCTGATCGCACTCACGATGGCGGTTATCTACCTGCTCCCGAGGCTCACCACAAAATTTCCTGCGGCGCTTGCCGGAATACTGGTCGTTTCGGGGATCGTCATCTTCGGCAACGTCGACACCCCGACCGTTGGCGACCTCTCAAGTATCTCCGGCGGATTGCCGTCTCTTAGCGTCCCGGACGTGCCATTCACTTTTGAGACTCTTGGCATAATTCTGCCGTTCGCACTGATTCTGGCCGGCATCGGGCTGATCGAATCCTTGCTGACACTCTCGTTGATCGATGGCATCACGGAGACGAAGAGTCAGAAGAACCGTGAATGCGTGTCACAGGGCGCCGCCAACATCGTCACCGGTTTCTTTGGTGGCATGGGCGGATGCGCCATGATCGGCCAGAGCATGATCAACATTAAGTCCGGCGCTCGGTGGCGTATGTCGGGCGCCGTCGCGGCGATCCTTCTGCTCGTCTACATCCTCTTCGCCTCGTCGCTCATTGAACGGATTCCGATAGCCGCCCTCGTCGGCGTGATGTTCATCGTCGTAATCGGGACCTTCTCCTGGTCCAGCCTTCGCATCATCCGGAAAGTGCCGCTTTCCGACGCTTTGATCATGGTTCTTGTCTCGGGCGTCACCGTCGCCACCAACCTTGCGGTCGCCGTGATCGTTGGGGTGATCGTTTCCGCCCTGGTGTTCGCCTGGAACACGGCCCGCTCCATCTACGTGGTGGCGGAAGACGCGGACACGGAAGACGGGGAGCAACCCTACCGACGTACTTACACACTCCACGGACAGCTCTTCTTTGCCTCGGTCAGCACCTTCCGGGACCTGTTCAACCCGGCCACAGACCCGAACGAAGTGGCGATCGATTTCCAGTACTCACGGGTATGGGACCACTCGGGGATGGAGGCGATTGTTGAGCTCGCACTGAGGTACAACCGTGCCGACCGACAGCTGCATCTCCTGCACCTGAGCCAGAACTGCCAGCGGATCCTTGAGAAGGCCAACGTGATAGTCGACTCAAACCAGGAGACCGATCCCTCATACAGGGTGACGGTAACCGGAGTGGGCGGAGCCGGGGGCGGCCACTAGGGCGAACGAAGTCGCTTGATTCCTGATTCTTCCGTGGGAAGAGAAGGGCGAACGGCGGGCGTTGCCATACGCCCCCAAAAGTGTAATTCCAGACGGGCTCAGAATGACAGTTTGCTCGATGTCGGGTAGCAAGCGCCGCCCCTACGGGGTCTTAGCAAGTGCGGCCCGCCGCTAGTGCCGCACACGCGGCCCAAAGTACCCGCCGGCCGTGTAATGCTCCGGCGTTGGTAGTGGAACGACCGGGCCGTCCCCGGTATCTGACCGCCATGTAGCAAGCCGGGCTCGCATCTCCGTGACCACGCCTATATTTTCCGGATCCGCAGCCACGTTCGTGAGTTCCCCCGGGTCCGCCTCAAGGTCGTACAGTTCGTCGCGTTCCTCGGATGCAGCCAGCGGGTCGTGCACATACTTCCACCGGGTTGTACGGACCATCCGCCGGTCGCCCTCTGCTTCTCGCCACTGGAGGCTTCCGATAAGCGTTTCGTACCCGTACGGCTCGGGCATCGCCTCCAGGTCCGACATCGTGAACGCCGGCCCGCCGCTTCCGTACTCCGAGAACACGGCGTCTCGCGGCTCGGCGTCTGTGACCGTTGGCAGAGGCTCGCCTTGAAACTCAACTGGGGCGTCGATGTCCTGTAAATGCAGCAGCGTCGGCACGATGTCGATGGTGCTCACCATGCTGTCGTCTCTCACGCCCTGCGGCACGTGGCCGGGCCAGGAAACGATCAGCGGCACCCTGACCAGGCAGTCGTAAAACACGCCGCCCTTCACGATCATGTCGTGCTCGCCCATGAAATCTCCGTGGTCGGCCGTGAACACGATGATCGTGTTGTCACGAAGCCCTGTGCGCTCCAGCGTGTCCAGGATTCGGCCGATCCCGTCGTCAACGAAACGCGTCATGGCGTAATAGATGCTGATCGAACGCCTAATGTCCTCTTCGCTATCGCCAGAAAGCCCAAGAATCCGATGCAGAATGCGATTTCGTTCAGGAGCCGATTCGTCAAATTCGTTTTCGCGGCCAGGCGGCAAATCGACCGATGCAGGGGGAAACATTTCGGCGTACCGGCGCGGCGCCTCGTACGGTTCGTGCGGATCGGGGTACGAGACCCAGAGAGCGAACGGGGGGCTATCCGCTGCGGCGTGATCTTCAAGATATTTTTCCGTCGTGGCGGCGATGACTGAGGTGCCGTAGTCCTCCTCCGGGAAGTCGGTCACGGCGTACGAGATACGGGGACTCTGGCGAGGCATATCGGCGCGGACGGCTTCAGCCGCGTGGATGTCACATTGAGGCCGGGACCACTCCATGCCTTTGAGCGGCGCATCGTTCTGCAGGCCCCGGTGCCACAGTTCGCAGCGGACATCGAGCAGGTCGATGTCCTCCTCTCGGTCAAAGCAGTGGTTCTTGCCGATCAATCCGGTCGTGTACCCGGCCGATTTCCACACACCGAACGCGTGCGTCACGCCCGCCGGCATGAGCGTTTCGTTTCGCCGGGTGCCGATCTGGTGCGGATAGCGTGACGCCATGATCGCCGTGCGGGCCGGGACGCAAAGAGGGTGCGGCGTGATGGCGTTTTCAAAAGTCACGCCCTGTCCCGCCAGCCGCTCCAGCGACGGCGTATTACAAATCTGATTCCCGTACACGCTCAGGGCCGTCGCCTTGAGCTGGTCGCACATGATAAACAGGACGTTAGGACGTGGCATGCGTCGTACTTTGGATTGATAGCGAATGAGATTCAAGTCGACAAACCGCATAAACCAATTTCTCCTGTGGCAACAACGGTTACACAGGAGAAATGTACATGTCTTACATGATCGAGTTGCCCGATCGGGTTCAATCTGGCCTGCGGCAGATTGGTGGAGATCTATTTACCGATGCGGAAGTGATCGAACGCCTGTTGGACCGATATTCGCGTGTTTTTGAGAGTGACGAGAGTTCGACCAGTGCGTCTGAGGTTCGTAGATCACAATCGCGAGACGTCGAATCTGCGCGTCCCGACATCAACAAACGTGCCCCTAGGCAGCGCGGCATTGTCGTGAAAATTGACGGACACCGTATTGCGGCAGACACCGTAAGAGATCTGTGCGAGCAAGTGCTTCGTTGGTTAGTAGAGAGTGATCAAATCAGTCGATTACGCGGAATTATCCCGTTCGAGACGCAAGTTGGAGTCCGGTATCTCATCACCATGGGAGAGCCTACCCATCCCAATGGCAAACCGTTTGTTGTCCCCGTTGAATATCAGGGGCTCCGAATGGAATCGCACAAGGATTACAAGAACGCGTTTAATCACTTAACTCGTTTTCTCAGTAAAGCCGAAATACAGCTTGAGTACCTAGGATAACTGTCGAACCTCCAGTACGCGGCTGGCACTGATACCGGCGGGGTTTCTAATCAATACAATCTCTTCAAAAATACTCAATTCCACGGAACTCTGAACCATGGCCGACCGACCTAATATCGTTTTCCTCTTCCCTGACCAGCTTCGGCGCGACTTCCTGTCGTGCTACGGCGCTGACTTCATTGACACGCCGAACATCGACTCAATCGCCGCCAACGGCACCCGGTACGACGAGGCGTACTCGCAGTCGCCGATCTGCGTCCCGGCGCGTAACGCCTTGCTGTCTGGTATGAACGCCATCCGCAACGGCATTACCGACAACAATCACGGCATCCGGCTTGACTACCAGGCCGCCGGCATCCAGACCTGGCCGGAGCTGATGAGCGACGCCGGGTACTACACATCGGCAATCGGCAAGATGCACTTTTACCCGTGGGACGCTCGATTCGGGTTCCAGCACCGTGTGATTTGCGAGGACAAGCGCTGGCTAAACGTCCGGGACGACTACTTCCACTACCTTCGGGAGCGCGGGCTGCGGAAGCTGCATGGCAACGAGCATGAGGGCTACTTCGAGAACCAGGGCGCGATCGTCCACCAGCTTCCGTGGGAACATTCGTGGGATCGATTTGTCGGACGTGAGGCGGTGAACTTCCTGGACGAGTACGGATCAGACGGCCCGTTCGCCATGATGGTCGGATTCCCGGGACCGCACTGCCCGTACGACCCGGCGGCAGACTTCGAAGACGCGTGGAAGTTCGACCCAGCTGATATGCCCGCCCCCGCGCCCGACGCCGGCGATACGCCGAAGTTGCGACAGGGCAACATCAACGGCAACAAGAACGACTGGAACGGCGTCGACATCAGCGATTTCACCGACGCCCAGAAGGCCAAGGTCAGGGCGCACTACGCCGGTCTAGTGAAGCAGGTCGACCACGAGGTCGGTGAGGTGCTGGGAGCGCTCAAGCGCAACGGTTTGTTGGACAACACGATCGTGATTCTTGCGACCGACCACGGCGACTACCTCGGCGACCACGGGCTGATCGGAAAGGCGTCGTTCTACGAGGCGGCGATCCATATCCCGATGGTGATCCAGGGGCCGGGGCTGCCTGTCGGGCAGGTGTCGGACGATCTTGTCGAGGTTCGGGACATCACGACGACGATGCTGGCCGCGGCCGAGGTGGCTATCCCGCAGCATATGGACTCACGGCCCCTCCCGGGACTGGGCCTGACCGATGAGCCGGCGAGGGAGCGGATCTACGGCATGCTCTCGGACGGCTGGATGATCTACGACGGCGAGTGGAGGCTGTCTCGATACTCCACGGGCGAAGTGACCTTCTACAACCTGCACGACGATCCGCAGGAACAGGTCAACCTGGCTGACGACCTGTCGCACCGAGAGCTAAAAGATCGGCTAAGCGCCGAGCTTGATCGCGAGATCATGCGATCGATGCGGCTATCGATGCACGACCGTCTGGCGGACCTGGGCGGCATGGCGATGCAGACCGATTTTGGCTACGAAGGCGGCTCAAGGCCGTATCCCTTCCCGGTGACGGACGTGAAGGCATGAGCGAAAACCACGATTGCGCCTGCTGCGCAGCGTCGCGGGACTCCGTACCGGTACAGGACGCCGACAGGCAGACAGAAATCCTGACAGCGCCTGGTCGCTCTGATCTTGAAAGCTCCGGCTCCAGCGACGAGTCGTTTC